>Ga0207873_1000078_pt1 | contig 98199 bp, 84 predicted proteins | sample BGWIniCompost_FD_187373 | JGI IMG/M metagenome (GOLD analysis project Ga0207873, IMG submission 187373) | Cellulose adapted compost microbial communities from Newby Island Compost Facility, Milpitas, CA, USA - BGW Initial Compost (SPAdes)... ... | reverse complement strand
CCAGAAAACGGGAGGAGAAGCCCTGGTCCTGGTGGCACCCGGTTGGTGTCGGTGGGTCGGCCCTGGTTAGAGTCCAGATCGACCAGCGCGTAAGCCCGCGCCCCCAATCGTGCGGCGTCCAGCGAGGGAGAGCGCGAGCGAGCGGCGCGAGTGCGCGGAGCGGTCAATAGCTCCGGTGGACTGTGAGGAAGAGCCGGACAGCGAACCGAACAGGCACGGCATCGGACTCGGAGGCCGGGCGGTAGGGCGTTGGGTGTGACACGGATGTCAGCGTCGGCTGGCCATGTGGACAAGGGACGGACCCCGGGGACACGACCGGTGAAACAAGCCCCGGTGGTTCACCGACGCGTACACCAAAAAGGCGCGTACCGACAACGTGGATGCACACGATACCGGATCTGGTCTCCCGGGCCGGGACGCCTGATCATGGCGAAGTGTCCGACCAGGGCCGTGAAGGCTCCGATATTCGATCACATATCCGATCACCGTCGTTCCCGACGAGGTACGCGTGGGTACTACGCGAGCGTCCGGCGCGGTGGATGGTCGGTGAACGCCTTATGCGGTGAGCGATCAGCGAGCGATCGAGGAGACACAGAGTGAGTCAGCCAGCCACGCGTACCGTCGTTGTCCTGGCCGCGGGTGAGGGCAAGCGGATGAAATCGGCTCTGCCGAAAGTGCTGCATCCTCTGTTGGGACGTACGTTGGTGGGCCATGTTTTGGCCGCCGCCGCGGCGCTGGAGGCCGAGCGGACGGTCGTGGTGGTCGGGCATGGCGCGGACCAGGTGACCGCGCATCTGGCCGAGATCGCTCCACAGGCGCGGACCGTACGACAAGAGCAGCAGCTGGGGACCGGCCACGCCACCCGGATAGCTCTGGATGCGTTCCCCGAGATTGAGGGCACCGTGGTGGTGCTCAACGGGGATGTGCCGCTGCTGCGTTCCCAAACCCTGCAGGACCTGGTGGCGGAGCATGAGAGCAGCGGCAACGCCGCGACCGTGCTGACCGCTGAGGTGCCCGACCCCACCGGCCTGGGGCGGGTGATCCGGGACCAGGCCGGGCGCTTCACGGCGATCGTGGAAGAGCGGGATGCAACGGCGGAGCAACGAGCGGTCAACGAGATCAACGCTGGGGTGTACGCGTTTGACGCCGCGGTGCTGCGCCGGTTCCTCACTCGTCTGTCCTCCGCCAATGATCAGGGGGAGGAGTACCTGACCGACGTCATCGGCCTGTGTGTCGCTGATGGGCTACCGGTGGGTGCCCATCGGGCGAAGGACGCCACCGAGACCCTGGGCTGCAACGACCGCGCTGAGCTGGCCCGGTTGCGGGCCCTGCTGCGGGACCGGGTGAACCTGGCCTGGATGCGTGAGGGGGTCACCATGGACGACCCGCTCACCACCTGGATCGACGTGACGGTCTCGCTGGCCCGTGACGTGATCTTGCGTCCGAACACCATCCTGCAGGGCTCTACCGTGGTGGCTGAGGGGGCCGAGATCGGGCCCGACACCACCTTGGTGAACACCGAGGTGGGCGCGGCCGCGCGCGTGGTGCGCGCGCACAGCGAGGGCGCCACGATCGGGGCGGAGTGCTCCGTGGGTCCCTACGCCTACTTGCGGCCGGGCGCCGTCCTGGCGCGTAAGGCGAAGATCGGGACCTACGTGGAGGTTAAGAACTCCGAGATTGGGGAGGGCACCAAGGTGCCTCACCTGACGTACGTGGGAGACGCCACGATCGGGGAGGGCACGAACATCGGCGCCGCGACGGTGTTCGTCAACTACGACGGGGTCTCCAAGCACCGGACGGTGATCGGTAGCTACTGCCGAACCGGAGCGGACAACATGTTCGTGGCCCCGGTGGAGGTCGGGGACGGGGCGTACACCGGTGCGGGGACCGTGGTGCGCCGGAACGTCCCGCCGGGTGCCCTGGCGGTATCCGGCGGACCGCAGAGGATTATTCCGGACTGGGTGCTGCGGCGCCGCGCGGGAACCCCGTCGGCGCTGGCGGCGGCCCGGGCTCTCGGAAACGGGGGTGGCGGAACTGGACAGGCCAGTGGTGTCGCGGACAGTGAGGTCCTGCAGGCTGATGACAAGGACACCACGCGTACTGACGGCGGAAATCACCCTATCCGGGATGATGGGGTTGGTTTCCGGGACAACAGTGAGTTCTCTGACCAGACTGGAGATGGCCGGCCCGCCGCCGTGACAGGCGGAGGCGGATCGCCGGACGGATCCGGTCAGGGCTCGATCCGGTAGGTATCACGCGGTGATAGTCGGCGGCTGACGCCCGGCTTTCCTCATCACCGTGAACCGTGACGCCGCCAAGGAAGTCGGAGATCCGGAAAGCGGTGAATCGGTAGGTATGCCTAGACCGGCGGGTTGTGATAATAGCGAGGGGATCGTACACGTCGATGGGCGGCATCGTGTCTGAAAACCGGAAAACCCTAATGCTTCTGTCTGGGCGGGCATACCCCGCCTTGGCGGAGGAGATCGGCCGTGAGCTAGGCGTGGAACCGACACCGACGGCCGCCTACGACTTCGCCAGCGGTGAGATCTTCGTCCGGTACAAGGAGTCGGTACGCGGGTCCGACGCGTTTGTGGTGCAGTCCATGACCTCGCCCATCAACCAGTGGTTGATGGAAGCGTTGATCATGGTGGACGCGCTTAAACGCGGATCGGCTAAACGTATCACCGTGGTCCTGCCTTACTATCCGTACTCCCGCCAGGACAAAAAACACCGGGGCCGTGAGCCGATCTCCGCACGTCTGGTGGCTGATTTATTCAAGACCGCCGGTGCTGACCGGATTCTCACCGTGGATCTACACACCGCCCAGATCCAAGGGTTCTTCGATGGGCCCGTGGATCATTTGTTCGCGTTGCAGATCCTCGCCGGCCACATCGAGCGCAAGTACGCCGGTCGAGAACTGACCGTGGTCGCCCCTGACTCGGGTCGAGTACGGGTGGCGGAACGGTGGACCGACCGGCTGGGCGGCTGTCCGCTGGCGTTCATCCACAAGACTCGTGACCCGCTCACTCCCAATCAAGTCGTGGCCAACCGGGTGGTCGGCGACGTGGAGGGGCGGGTCTGTTTGATCGTGGACGACATGATCGACACGGCCGGCACCATCACCAAGGCCGCGGATGTGTTGTTCGAGGCGGGTGCCGCTGAGGTGATCGCGGCGGCGACGCACGGTGTGTTGTCTGACCCGGCGACCGAACGGTTGAAGAACAGCCGGATCAGCGAGGTGGTGCTGACTAATACGTTGCCGATTCCTCCGGAGAAGCAACTGGACAAGCTAACTGTGCTCTCCATCGCACCGTTGCTCGCTCGGGCCATCCGGGAAGTTTTTGATGACGGTTCGGTGACGACCTTGTTCGGTGGGCTCAGCTGAGGCTGTCGCTCCAGTTTCGCGACGTACGGTTGTCTAGTCCGGGTTGTGAAACGGGAGATGGGGGACTGCGGTATAACCTGACGGTTCCATTGACAGGTTTCGGGGCCCCCCGAACGGGGAAGCGGGTACCGGGTAGACTGGTCCGGTTGCCACGGCGAGGGTGCTCTGCGAGTTCCGTCATCGACGCGGTGCTCTCAGCACGTACCCGCTGCCGTTGAGCACCGCAAACCCGTAGACGTCGGGGATTGTTCGTAGCCAGCCACTGGAGCGGCGCCCGATCCTGCTGGGATCGGGGGAACACGCCGGGTCTGGATGGGGACAAGCCTCGTTCGATCTATTAAGCCGCCCGATCTTCGCAGTAGTTTTTTGGAGGAGTACTCCCGTGTCCGAGGTCCGTATCAGCGCCGAGCCCCGCACCGAGTTCGGCAAGGGTGGAGCCCGTCGTACCCGACGGGCGGGAAAAATTCCCGCCGTGCTGTACGGGCACGGCGAGAAGCCTAAGCACATTGCTTTGCCGGGCTTGGAGTTCGCCGCCCATCTGCGTCGGGGTGGCATGAACCAGTTGTTCCAGATCGAGATGCCTGACGGCACCAAGACGCTCGCAGTGCCGAAGGCGCTGCAACGGGACCCGATCAAGGACACCATCGACCACGTCGATCTATTGATCGTTCGGCGTGGTGAGAAGGTCACCGTTGAGGTACCGGTCGTGCTGGTCGGGGAGCCGGCCAAGGACGGACTGGTAGTACACGACCTGGACACGCTCAGCCTTAGCGCTCCGGCCAACGCGCTTCCGGAGAGCATTGAGGTGTCGCTGGATGGGCTGGCGGTTGGCGCCCACATCACCGCCGGACAGGTGTCGCTGCCGGCGGGCGTGGAGCTGCTGACCGACCCTGACACCACCGTGGTGACCGTGATCGCGGCGCCGACGGCGGCCCAGGTCAACGCTGAACTGGCCCAGGCTGAGGCCGAGGCGGGCATCGCGAAGCCCGAGTCCTCTGAGCAGGTCGCCGAGAAGGTGGAGGCCTAACAGCAGCATCCACCCGCCGTGCCTGGCGCGGCCCGGTGGATACCGGGTGTGCGAGTATGAACGTCGTTGAGCCCGGTCCGTCCGGGTCGGAAGGTGACAGGACAAGGCTGGGAAGATGTCCGATGTGTTCCTGATCGTCGGCCTGGGGAATCCTGGACCGACGTACGCCGGGAACCGCCATAACGCAGGTTTCATGGTCGCCGATCTGCTCGCGGAGCGGATCGGCGGCCGTTTCACCCGGCACGGCCGGACAGGGGCACAGGTGTGCCAGGGCCGCCTCGGTGGCCCTGGCGGGCCGGCCGTCGTGCTGGCCAAGCCGATGTCATATATGAATCTTTCTGGTGGCCCGGTGGCGGGTCTGGCCAGTTTCTATAAAGTCCCAATCGACCGAATCGTGGTTATTCACGATGAATTGGACTTGCCGTTTGGAACGCTCCGGTTGAAGGTCGGTGGTGGCGAAGGGGGCCACAACGGCCTGAAATCGATCAGTAAATCGCTGGGGACCCGTGACTACATACGGGTCCGTTTTGGGGTCGGACGCCCACCTGGGCGAATGGATCCCGCGGTATACGTACTTCGCGATTTTTCCGCGGCAGAGCGGGAAGAGCTGGATCTCCTCATCGATCGCGCCGCTGACGCCGTGGAGGCGGTGACTCTTCACGGTGTGGAGTGGGCCCAGAATCGTTATCACGCGCCCGTGTAGCCGTCTATAGAACTGATCGCGCAAGGATATGACCGAAGATTCGATCCTTGACGCAGCCAGTTCCACCATGCTCCAAAGTGCGGTAAACGAAACCCGTTACGATCTCTGTCGTTAACGCGTTGTTATACGTTGTTAACTGGTAGTGCTGGCGAGGTGGATAAGTGGCGGCGGAGGGGGCCGTCTCCGGTGTGCAGGCATCTGAGTCGATGTCTGCTTCTACAACGGGAAACCCGGCCAAGTCCGGGTGGGGGTCCGAGGGACAGCCGGGGAATGGCGCGGCGGCGGATGAGGGCAGCCAAGGAACGACACGATGGCGCTCCCCGTGGCGGGATTGGGAAGCCAGGTATGTCCGACGGCTGTTCTTTGTCGATCTTGGCGTAGGGCTGGCGGCGACGTCTGCGGCTTTCGGCCTGTGGTTCGGTACCACCTTCACCGCGTACACCCTGTGGTACGCGTTGCTGTCGGTGATTCTGCCGGTGGGGTGGACCGTCGTCCTCGCCTTTCATCGCGCCTACGACAGCCGGTACCTGTTCGTCGGTACAGACGAATACCAGCGGGTGCTGCGGGCGGGGTTGACGATGATCGCGACCACCGCCATGGTCTCCTACGCTCTGGATTTGTCACTGTCGCGGGGATATCTGCTGACGGCGTTGCCATCGGTGGTGTTGACGTGCCTGGTGGTCCGCTTCGGGTTGCGTAAACGGTTGCACCGTGCGCGGAACCGAGGGTGGTACATGCGGCGGGTGCTGGTTCTAGGCCACGCCAACGCGGTGGCGGACCTGACCCGACTGCTGCGTCGGGAGCGCTACCACGGACTGCACGTGGTGGCGGCGTGCCTACCGGAGAAAGCGGACTGGGTCGACAACGTCGACGTGCCGGTGTACGGCAGCTTCGCCGAGGCGCCGAAGGCGGTGGCGGCCACCTGCGCCGACACCGTGGTGGTGCTTTCCTGCCCCGAGTTGGACGGAGTGGCGTTGCGGCGTCTGGCCTGGCAGCTGGAGCGCCATGACGTCGACCTGATCGTGGCCAGCGCCCTGATGGACGTGGCCGGGACCCGAACCACGATTCGTCCGGTGGACGGCCTGCCCATGTTGCATGTGGACCACCCCCGGATGACCGGCACGGCCCGATTCGTCAAGAACGTTGTCGACCGCCTAGTGGCCTTGATCCTGCTGACGCTGCTGGCGCCGCTGCTGTTGGGGCTGGCGCTGCTGGTCCGGTGTACCTCACCCGGTCCGGCCTTGTTCCGACAGGTCCGGGTGGGCAAGGACGGCCGGGAGTTCGTCATGTTCAAGTACCGGACGATGTACGTCGACGCCGAGCAGCGCCGTGATCAGCTGGCCCACCTCAACGAACACGACGGCGTGCTGTTCAAGATCCGAAATGATCCACGGGTGACGCGCGTCGGCGTCTGGCTGCGTCGGTACTCGCTCGACGAGCTGCCTCAACTGATCAATGTCCTGCGGGGTGAGATGTCGCTGGTCGGGCCGCGTCCGCCGTTGCCCAGTGAGGTCGCGGCGTATCCCGAGGACATGCGGCGGCGTTTTGTAGTTCGTCCCGGTATCACCGGCCTGTGGCAAGTCAGTGGACGCGCCGATCTGCCGTGGGAGGAAACGATCCGACTTGACCTACGTTACGTCGAGAACTGGTCACTCTCCCTTGACCTGGTGATTCTGCTGCGTACGCTCACTGCTGTATGGCGCGCCTCCGGCGCTTACTGACAGGGCCGGGTGTGAGGGGCTTGGAGGCTAAGAGAGCCCCGGACGCGTCAGTCCGGTGGAACGGGCAGAGTGGCCCGTGGTGTGCCTACCCCATTCTGCGGCACCCATGAATCGATGGAGGCGTCCCTGTGACCGTTCCCCCCGATCCCGATAACGACGGCGTGCTGGCGCGCTGGCTGGCCGCCACCGCGGGGCAGCTGCTGTGCCAATTGCGTGAGCAGATGGGATTCGAGGATCCGGCCGCGCTGAGAGCGGCCGGGGACCGACGCTCCCATGAGCTGCTGCTGACGGCGCTGGCGCGGTGGCGTCCCCACGACGCGGTGCTCAGCGAAGAAGGGATCGACGACCCGGCGCGGTTGAGCGCCGATCGGGTGTGGATCGTCGATCCGCTGGACGGGACCAGGGAGTACGCCGAGGCAGGGCGTACCGACTGGGCCGTTCACGTCGCGTTGTGGGAACGCCGAGCCGGTGGCCTGACCGGTGGCGCCGTGGCGCTGCCTGCCACCGGGGTGGTGTTGGGCAGCGATACGCCGCCGCCGTACCCGACACGTACCCCGGGTCCGTTGACCTTAGCGGTGAGCCGAACCCGACCCCCCGAGTTCATGACGGCGCTGGCCGAGCGGTTAGAGGCGGAGCTGGTCCCGATGGGCTCCGCCGGTGCGAAGGCCAGCGCGGTGATCGAAGGGCGGGTCGACGCGTACGTCCACACCGGAGGACAGTACGAGTGGGATTCGGCGGCCCCGGTCGCTGTGGCATTGGCCACAGGACTGCATGTTTCCCGGGTGGATGGTTCGAATCTGGAATACAACCGCCCCGACCCTCGCCTCCCTGACCTCCTGGTGTGCCGGACAGAGCTCGCCGAACGGTTGCTCGACGCGCTCGCCGATCTCGGGGTCAAGGCCGAGCCCTGAAGCGGGGCGATGACCGAACGACAGCAGCTGGCCCCGTAGGACAGATCCCCAGCCCGGGTCCGAGTGTGAGCCATGGACGGAGAAAACGATGAGTCAGACCACTGACTACCGGATCAGTCATCTGGACGCCCTCGAGGCTGAGAGCATTTTCATCTTCCGGGAGGTCGTGGCGGAGTTTGAACGTCCTTGTTTGCTCTTCTCGGGTGGCAAGGACTCAATCGTGATGTTGCGGCTGGCCGAGAAAGCGTTCTGGCCCGCCCGGATCCCGTTCCCAGTGCTGCACGTGGACACCGGGCACAACTTCGACGAGGTGCTTCAGTTCCGGGACCGCCGGGTCGCCGAGTTGGGGGTACAGCTGCTGGTGGCCAGTGTCCAGGAGGCCATCGACCAAGGACTGGTCGTCGAGCCACCCAACAAGATGCGTAACCGGATCCAGACGCCGGTGTTGCTGAACGCGGTGGAGAAGTACCGCTTCGACGCGCTGTTCGGCGGTGCCCGGCGGGACGAGGAGAAGGCCCGGGCCAAGGAGCGGGTCTTCAGCTTCCGGGATGAGTTCGGCCAGTGGGACCCCAAGAACCAGCGTCCGGAGCTGTGGGCGCTGTACAACGCCCGTGTCCACCCCGGTGAGTCGATCCGGGTCTTCCCGCTGTCGAACTGGACCGAACTGGATGTCTGGCACTACATCGCGCGGGAGAACCTCGAGCTGCCGTCGATCTACTTCGCGCACGAGCGGGAAGTGGTGGAACGGGACGGGATGCTCTACGCCGTTAACCAATATGTGCAACCGCGGCCGGGGGAGACGCCCCGTGTGGAGCGGGTGCGGTACCGCACTGTGGGAGACGCCACCTGCACCGCCGCCATCCGTTCGGACGCTGACACCATCGAAAAGGTCATCGCCGAGGTCGCTACCACGCGCGTTACCGAGCGAGGAGCCACCCGCGGCGACGACCGGGTGAGCGAATCCTCGATGGAGGACCGCAAGCGGGAAGGCTACTTCTGATCCATGGACCTACTGCGATTCGCCACGGCGGGCAGTGTCGACGATGGCAAGAGCACGCTGATCGGCCGACTGCTCTACGACTCCAAAGCGATCTTCAGCGACCAGCTGGCGGCGGTCGAGGCGACCAGCAAGGCGCGGGGCGATGACTACACCAACCTCGCGCTGCTGACCGATGGACTTCGAGCCGAGCGGGAGCAGGGCATCACCATCGACGTGGCGTACCGCTACTTCGCCACTCCTCGGCGGAAGTTCATCATCGCTGACACCCCGGGGCACATCCAGTACACCCGCAACATGGTCACCGGCGCCTCCACGGCTGACCTGGCGTTGATCCTGGTCGACGCCCGCAACGGTCTGGTGGAGCAGTCCCGCCGGCACGCCTTCCTGTGCTCGCTGCTGCGGGTGCCGCACATGGTGCTGTGCGTCAACAAGATGGACCTGGTCGACTGGTCGGAGGAGGTGTTCACGCGGATCCGACAGGAGTTCACGGCGTTCGCCACCAAGTTGGACATCCCGGATCTGACCGTGATCCCGATCTCCGCGTTGAAGGGCGACAACGTCGTTACCCGGTCGTCGGCCATGCCCTGGTATGAAGGGCCGTCGCTGCTGCACCACTTGGAGAACGTGCACATCGCCTCCGACCGGAACCTGGTCGACGTCCGGTTCCCGGTACAGTACGTGATTCGTCCCCAGCGGGAGGACGCCCGGGATTACCGAGGGTACGCGGGGCAGATCGCCAGCGGGGTCCTCAAGCCGGGGGACGAGGTGATGGTGCTGCCCAGCGGCTTCACGACCACGGTGGCGGGAATCGACACCGCTGACGGTCCGGTCGATCAGGCGTTCCCGCCGATGTCGGTGACGGTGCGGCTCGCCGATGAGCTGGACGTGTCGCGGGGGGACATGATCTGCCGCCCGAACAACCAGCCCCACGTCGCCCAGGACATTGAGGCGATGGTGTGCTGGATGGATGAGCAGCGGCCGATGCGGCCTTCCGGCAAGTACCTCATCAAGCACACCACGCGGACGGTCCGTGCGTTGGTCCGCCACCTGTACTACCGGCTGGACATCAACACCCTGCACCGGGACGAAAGCGTCGAGCAGTTGGCATTGAACGAGATCGGTCGAGTCCGGTTGCGGACCACCCAGCCCTTGCTGTGCGACGAGTACCGGCGTAACCGCACCACGGGTGGCTTCGTGATCATCGACGAGGGCACCAACCGGACGGTGGGCGCCGGCATCATCGTCGACGCCGCGTGATGCGGTTGCCGGCGGCTGTCCGGCATTGCTTTGGTGGGATCCGGCCCGGTTGCCTGTCGAGCGTCGGGCCGGCCCATCGTGCGGTGAGGCGGAAGCCACGCGCCTCGCGGCCGGGGCCGGGAGCTACTCCCGGCTCGGATCCAGATAGGTGTGTACGCTCACCCGCTCCCTGTGGCGACCGTGGAGGCGGTCACCGCCTGTCATGGCTGTCGTGGTGCGGCGGGTGTTGGTCAAATGCCGTGTCCTCGGCGGTGCAGCGCGGTCAACACGGACTCCACGTTGATCATCCCTGTCGCTGCCGCCAGCGCGATCGCGGCCCGAGGCTCACGCCAGCGCGTCCGGAGCGCCCGACCGGCCCACTTGGCGGCGTTCCAACGGTCTCCTTTGGCCGCGTGCCAGCAGGCGAGCTGGCCGTAAACCCGTGCGGCACCATGCCGGCAGCGACCGATCTCGGGATGCCGCTTCAGCATCCAGGTCAGTGACTCGATTTTGGTGTCATAGCGGTGAGCGAAAAGGGAGGTGCGTCCCCACAGCACCCGCACCAGAGGCTGGTCGACGTGGGTGATCGGTCGGCGTTTAGCGGCCCGTAGAAGCAGATCCCAGTCTTCGTTTTGGCTTCCCGGCGCGTCTTCGGCGACCAGGCCGATCCCGGTGTCCTCGCTGGTCAGCAGAGGGCGGCGTATCACAAACGTCGAGGAATGCAGCATCACCATCCGGGAGCGCAGCAGGTGCGGCAGTCTGATGGTGTCCGTGCCGGCCAACCGGGGGGTGAGTCGGTCCTCGAACTGCACCTCGATAGCGCAGGTGACCAGCTCCGCGTCGTGCTCCAGCAGCGCTGTCACCTGGGCGGCTAACTTGCCGGGGAGCCAGACGTCATCGTCGTCGCAGAACGCCACCAGATCGGTGTCTAACGCCAGAATCCCGGTGTTGCGGGCGCCGGCGAGGCCAGGGGTCCGGGTATTACGGGCCACCAGCACCGGGCGGCACCCGTCACGGGCGAGTGTGGTGTCGGGGGGTGTGCCGTCATAGACCACGATCACCCGTAGGGGACCGGCGTACTCCTGAGACAGGACGGCCTGCACCGCGCGTCTCAGCAGAGCGGGGCGGTCCCGGGTGGGGATGACCACACCTACCGATGGCCAGTTCATGACGTGGTCCCTTGGTAGCCGTAACGGCGCAGCATGGGGGCGGTCAGTGTAGTGACCAGGCGACGCTGTCCAGCAGGCAGTTCGGTACGCCAGGCGTCGTCCCGGATGATGGGGACGCGACCGACGGTGAACCGTATCGGATTGCCAGCCGCGCTGTGACCTGGGCGAAGGTCGACATAGGACGCGGTGAGGAAAGCCATGGGGCCGGGGTCGATCTCGGCGAACTCGGCCAGCTCCTTAATCGTGGCCACTGGGTCGAGCAGAAAGTCCTCGTATCTGACGCGAACCAGCCGGTCATGCCAGCGTCCGAGCAGGTCGAACGCGGCGTTGTGGGTGTTCCACAGCAGCGCGGAGCGAGTCGGGGTGTAGCGGGTCATCAAGGCCCCGTCGGCCTCGGGGCGGGAGACCTGTTTAGTCCAGGAGTAGGCCACTCCCCGGCTGTCGCGGACGACATGCACGATCCGCAGATCGATGTCCTGAGCCCAGCGCAGACAGTAGGCCAGGGAGGCGTGTTTAGAGGAGTCGATGATCACACGGGCCCCGGTCTGCTCAGCCGCCGCCCGGTAGATCCGGGTGTAGTAGCTGGTGTACTCCCGCACCAAGGACTCATAGGCGGTGGGAAGACGGCGGCCAGCGAGGCGGGGGAGATGCCGGGTGCGCTCCACAGCGGTACGCAACTCGCAAACCCGGTTGGTGTCGACCTGTTCCCAGCCGCCGAACGCGCGCTGCCCAATGCCCTGCCAGAAGTCACAGGCGGAGAAACGCGCGCCGCAGGAGCAGCGTTCGTCATCCCGGATGTCTCGCTGCCAGAGATGAACGACTTCGCCGAGGGGGCATACCCCCGGTAGCTGGCCCAGGATCCGCTCCAGCAGGGTCGTGCCGCTGCGTCCGAGTCCACCGAGAAACAGCACCCGTACCATCTGCTACCTTCCTGCGACCTCAGGTCTACAGGGTAGATAACGGAAACTTCGCAAATTCGTTACTTAATAGGTGAGGCGCGTTGTCGTAGCCAATGTCGCTTTTGATTCGCTAACGCAAGAGCAGGCAGTGGCACGGGTGCTCGCCGCGTGGAGGCGGGGTGAGGGCGGTCGTATCGTCACCCCGAACATCGACATTCTGCGAATCGTCTCTCGGTGCGAGGAGGCGCGGCGGCTCGTCGTCAGCTCCTCACTGATCCTGGCCGATGGGATGCCCGTGGTGTGGGCCAGCCGGCTGGCGGGTGACCCCCTGCCGTGTCGGGTCGCGGGATCTGACCTGTTGTGGGCGCTGTGCGCGGCGGCCGCCGCCGAGGGGCGCTCGGTGTATCTGCTCGGCGGTGCCGGCGGTGTCCCTGACCGCGCGGCTTCCGTGCTGCGGGGCCGGTATCCGGACCTGCAGATCGCGGGGACGCACAGCCCGCCCTTTGGATTCGACGCCTCCGTCGAGGGGGTGCAGGCCGTGGTCGCGGAGGTCAGGGAGAAAAAGCCGGATCTGGTCTTCGTCGGGCTCGGGTTTCCCCGTCAGGAGCGGCTCATTGACGTGCTCGTCCCCGAGCTGCCCACGACGTGGTTCGTCGGGTGCGGCGCCAGCATTGACTTCGCGGCGGGGAGACTACGTCGAGCTCCGGTGTGGATGCGCCGCCTTGGTCTGGAGTGGACACATCGGCTGGCATGCGAACCGCGGCGGCTGTTCCGCCGCTACCTCATCAATGATCTGCCGTTCGCGATCCGGCTGCTGACCACCTCCGCTCTCTCCCGGTTCGGGCGAGCGCCCCAGCTCCTGTGAGAACAGTCCTGTAAGGACATTCCTATAAGGACATGAGGAGACCGGGTTTGGGAGCCGGCCGAGCCCCGATCGACTCAGCCGGGACCGACGCATCGGCGAGATACTCCTGGCCCGCGTACTCCTGGGTCGGGGGGAGGCCTATGCGTCCACGGCGCGGGCCTACGCCGCCTCAAAGGCGAACCTGCGGGCTTGACGACAGGGAGCCGTCCGGGACCGAGGTCGTCTCGGGGTAGAAGCGGGCAGCGACGTCGGCGGTGAGGGCGCGTACCCGGGCGATCTCGGCCTCGCTGAGGCGGCTTCGGTAGGAATCCAAGGCGGCGGCGGAGTTCAACGGCCGGAACGCCGTCTTCGACAGGCCGAACCGGAGGGTCCAGCGGTGGGCGTCATCGACCCGATCACCGCTGGCACACGCGGCCAGTATCTTGGCGCGGACCCGATCGCGCCAGGTCAGACCGAAGAAGTCGTACAGCTCAGCGAACCCGTCGAGCGGGTGCCGCGCCAGATCCTCGTACCGGCGTACCGTCACCCCAGGGATGGTCCGATAGTGCTGATCAACAATCCGGTAGACCAGGCACCACAGGGTGGCGATCCGCGCGATCGGGTCGGGGATTCCGATCAGGGACCGCATCGTCTCCACATGCTCACCGAGCAGATCCCGCACCAGCAGCGGCTGCTCCAGCAGCTCGTGGAAGTGCACCTGCCAACCCAGGCGGCGCCAACTGCCCACGAGTGCGACCGGATCCCGTACCAGCACCACGGCCCGGCAACCGAGCCGCCGCACCAGCCAGGGGACGGACAACACCGCGAACGGATCATTCAGGAGGGCACGCCGGCCGCGCCATCGCCCCACCGTGAAGGCGGTGCCGTATTTGACCAGACGCCCCAGGTCATACCAGGAACGGTTGCGGCGCAGCTCCGCGAGGAAGCCGTACCGCAGCGCCACGGTACGCCGGAAGGCCGGCAGCCACTCGCCCTCGTTCTCGTCGCAGATGTACTGGAAACGGTGGGTGACTCGGGCGTTGAGCACACCCGGGGACTGCCCCGGGGGATGCTGCGGATTGAGTGGCTCGTTGACGTACACCACTTCGCCGCTGGCTTCCAGCATCTTGCCCACCCAACTGGTGCCGGTGCGAGGCAGGCCAGTGACGAGTAGAGGCGACGCGGTCGTCGGCGTCGCGGTCTTTGAATCTGGCGTCGCCGTTTCTGAATCTGAAGAGGCGTGGTCATACGTCATGGAGAACCCCGTTCCGTTTCCGACCGGAGCGCTGAGGAGAGCGGGACCGGTACGACGCTGATCGGAGGCCAACCGTTGGGGAGCGCCGCTCCCCGGTGCGGCGCCTGCGGATACGCAGCGCACCGAACGCGGCCAGTGCCAACGGCTCTCGCAGCCACCAGGCGGCGGTCGCATACCCCATGAGGCAAACGATCAGCGCGGCGATCAGCGATGCCGGTGCGGTGGGAGCCAGCCCCGGGAGCAGGAGCAGGGGTACGCCGAAGCAGCCGGCGGCCAGCGCCGCCGCGGTGACCGTGCCCCGTCCGAAGGGGTGCAGGCCCAGAGAGCGGTACAGCAGCACCAAGGGCACCAGGTTCTTGACGGCGAGCGCGGCGGCCCACCCGAGGGCGGCGCCGACGATGCCGTACCGAGGAATCAGGAGCAGGTCGACGACGAGGTTGACGGCCAGGGCGAGGCTGATGGTGCCGAGGTTGAGCAGGGTCCGGCCGGCCATCGCGACGACCACGTCCACCATGCCGCACCCCGTGGCCAGCAGCCCGCCGGTGCACAGGATGACGACCACCCCGACCGCTTCGGGGGCGGCGTACCCGCTCCCGAACAACCCGAGGTACTGCGGCGCGGCCGTGGCGATCACCAGGTACAGCGGCCAGGTGAGCAGGATCAGCCAGCCGGTGGCGGTCCGGTACAGTACCCCGGCCTCGGTGAGATCTCCTTTAGCCACCGCGGTGGCCAGACGAGGCTCCACCGCGGTGCCGATCGCTTGGTTCCCGAGTTGCCCGACGACCACGAACCGGGTGGCCGCGGTGTAGAGGGCCGCCTCCACCAAGCCGAGCAGGGCCGCCACCAGCACAATGTCCAGGCGCTGCAGTAGCAGCTGAATGACGCTGGCGAAGGCGCGCGGGGTGGTAAACGCCCAGAAGGAGCGCCACAAGCGACGGTCCCGACGACGGAGACGGCGGCGTGACGACCAGCGGCGGTGGACCGTGCGGCGATGCGGCTGGGGAGCGGGTGGTGCAGACGAAGTGGCCAGGCGCCGGAGCCACAGCCAGGCCAGGGCCGTGGCCGGCAAGTACGGCAGGGCCCAGGCCAGGGTGTACGCGGTGAGCGGGGCGGCCAGCGTCACGGCCAGCAGCAGGCCGACCAGCTGCGCCAATGGCCGACCGATCTTGTCCACCAGCACGGTGGGGCGCATCATCCCGTAGCCCCGGGTGGCGGCCAGGAGCGCCTCGGCGGCCGCCGCCAGCGGCAGGAACCCAGCCAGCAGGCGTAGCTGGGTGGTCAGCTCCGCCGCTGTGTCCTCGGAAGCACCGACCAGCCGCGCGACGGTGGGAGCCGTGATGATGAGCCCGAGCGCGGCCACCAGCGAGGCGGTGAACACCGGGGTGAGGGCCACCCGGAGACAGGAGGAGAGCGTCCAGGGGGCGTTGCGGGCACGGAGCTGGGCCAGCCAGTAGACCAGGCCGGTGGGGGTGCCCAGCTTGGCCACCACCACGCCGACCAGGAACAGCGAGGAGGCGGTGAAGAAGACACCGGCGGCGTCTGCTGCCAGGCCTCGCGTGGCGAGCAGGGCGGCGCCGAGACCGGCCAGGACGCCGCAGCCCGCGCCGACCAGGTTGAGCGCGCCGCCCCGGGCCAGGCCACCCAGTGGGCTCCGGGGAGAGGGACGGTGGCCGCCGGAGCCTCCTTGACGCGTTGACGCGACCGAGGCTCGGGTCACCGGCGCCATGAGGGTTCGCGCCCCCACCATTCGGCGAGCCGGTAGTCGTACGGCTCGAAGTACTCGGTCAGCTCCGCGCGTAGCGCCTCAGGCATCGGGCTGCGGGGCCGGGCGTTGTGCCGCTTGAATACCGGGTATCCCAGGTTGGGCAGACCTAGAAAGGCCAGAACCTCGTCGTAGATCTTCCAGGGATTGGTGAAGAACTCGTCACTGTCCACCACGCAGATGCGGTTCCGCCCGAACAGCTGGGTCAACCGCTCCAGATATCTGATGTATTCACCGCGTTGCCGATAGGCGTGGTGCTGGTGGGAGTGGCTGCGGTGGTGGGGATCCGCCTGCAGGCGTTCGACCTCCCCGGCGAGCCGGGACTCCTCCAACGCCAGTGCCCGACCGAAGTCGCGTTCGGTCTCAAACCCTCGCGCCACCTCATGCGCATGCTGCGAGTACGCCCGCTCCACCGGGTCACGGACCAGCACGATCAGCCGCACCCAGGGCAGATCGGCAGCGATCCGGCCGGCCGCGAGCGGGTGGTACATGTAGTACGGGCTGGATTCAAAGGTCAGCGGGGTCACGCCGGTGTGGGCGGCCACCGCGCGGGCGGTCCGCTGCAGGGGGAAATGCCCGCGGTACCACGACAGGCCGCGGTGATAGTTGATGTCGAAATAGTGGACCCCCTTGTGCAGCACGGCCTTGAGCACTGCGGGATGGGCCGCCAACGCCCGGTACATCGAGGTGGTGCCGCAGCGCTGCCCACCCACGATGAGAAAGTCCGGAAGCACCCGCGCTTCAGAGGTGAGGCGTCCGAAGGTCCGGGAACCGGTGTGGATCACCCGTTTGACGGTGGGGGGCACGGCAGACCTGAGCATCAAACGAATTCCTCCTCAGCGTTGAGGGCGTAGCGGAGCACAGGGAGCAGCCACGCGCTGATCTCGCCGTGCCGGCTGTGGCCGGTGAGGGCGCGGTCGGTCAGGTGGCGGATGCCGATGTCGACCAGGTACAGCAGGCAGGTCAAGCGCGCGGCGGCGGGCGGCACCGAGAAAGGCGCGAGAAGCTTAGGGGCGCGGGCCAGACATTCCCGTACCGTCTGGGCAAGGTCGGCTCCCGCCGACACCCGGACGGCTAGGAACAGATGGAACGCGTCCAGACCGAGGGGTACGCCGAGGGAGAAGCGCTCCCAATCCCAGACCAGGACACCGTCGGGGAGGGGATGGGTGTTCCATGGGGTCCAGTCACCGTGCCAGGCCCCGTAGGTCAGGACGGTGCGGTGGCCATGCGCCAGAAGGCGCCGCGTCAGGTGGGTCAGCTGTGTGACATCCGGGTCGGCGGGCAGCGCTGACAGGCGGGTCAGTAGCGCCTCGGCGTACCCGCTGCCGGTCAAGGGGCCGGTGTGGTGGCCGTGGACCGTCGCCACCTCAACCATCGCTCGCGCTATGGCCGCGCTGCTGCGCAGTGGGCGGGGTCGCCACACCGGCAGCGCCGACTGCACCAGCACGTTGTGCCCCCGCCACTGTCCACTGTGCAGAATCTGGGGCACCGTGACGTGGCGCAGCTGGGCTGTCCCAAGGATGCGCAGCGCATCGCGCTCGTTATTGATCAGCTGGTGGGTCAGAGGGGTGACCCCCAACTTGGCGTACCCGATCGGCTTCCCCTCATCGCCCAGTAACGCCACGACGGGTTTGCGGTTGGCGCGTACCGGGCCTCCAATGTGGACGGCGAGGGCGACCGGCCTACCCAGCCGATGCCGCAGGTAGCGGGGGAAGGAGTCGGCCTCTGGCGGGCCGCAGATGTCAATTCTGCCGGGGAGGGCGAGCCGGGTGGCGCCCGGCAGCGTCAGGCCGGTGATCGCCACGGCGCGCGCTAGCCGGGCCAGCCGTGAGGTGGGGCAGACGGTGTACCGCAGTATCCGGGCAGTGGCCCTGGCCGGCAGGGCCGGCACCAGCAGCTGGGGACGTTGCGGCAGCGGCAGGATGCGGTAACTGGCCACCGGCCGGTGGTCGGGGTAGGAGGCCGCTGAGCGGAGCCGCAGACGGTGCGGGGGTGGGTACAGCGTGGTCAGGATCTCCAGCAGGTACTCCCGCCGGTTCGGATTCATGCCTGCGCCTCCCGCCGCCACAACACCGCATAGGACAGGAAGGTGAAGGCCAGCGGCGTGATCAGGGTGTTGTAGTAGAACGACGCCAGCAGGTTGAGCAGCAGCACCAGTTCGCCCACCAGCCCTTCGGGGGAGGTGTCGCGGCGGAAACGCCAAATCCCCACCAGGAAGAAGGCGGTGAACAGGCCCAGTCCGAGCCAGCCGTGGGCGTACAGCTCCAACCAGAACTGCCCGTTGCTGCCGATGGTGTGGTTCCCGCAGTTGCGGCAGGCGGCGCTGGCCCCCACCGCGATCGAGGTACCGCTGCCCAACGTGTTGCGTGTGGAGCCGAAGCCGATCACCGGGGACTCCGCGACCCCTTCCAGGGCCCGCTGGATGGTGTAGATCCGGATGTTGTTGGAATGCCCATGCTCCAGGCGACTGGCCACCATGGAGCCCAACGGCGTGGCCACCAACAACGCGGCCAGAATGGCGGTGGCGACACCCAGCCCGGCGATCGGCCACAGTTGACCGGACGGGACGAGACGGACAGCGACGTAGACGGCGGCCAGCGCCAAGCCCAACCACAGGCCACGGTTGAGCGACAGCACGATCGGGACGATCGCGATCCCGAGCACCAACACGGTGCCGAGCCGGCGCCACCCGGAGCCGGACCAGCCGGCGAGCACAAACCAGCCGATGAGGAGCAGAAGATTGTTCCCCCAGATATTCGTGTAGCCCCACGGCGCCGCGGGGCGGGGAGTGGGGTACCCCAGCACCTGGTGGATCTGAGCGGCGGCGGGATGGACCAGGGAACGGACGAACGCGTTGTCGGCCAGCTGCGTGGGAAGCAGGTGCTCGATCGGCGCGGTGATCTCGAACGTCGGCCATAGAACGCCCAGGAGCCCACCGGCCACTGTGATCAGGAACGACCAGGCCAGCAGCCCGATCAGGCGGCGCCGTGGCAGCTCCGCCTCGGTGAGGTTGCCGGCGTACAGCAGCAGCACCGTCAGCGAGGCGTACTCCACCAGCCGCAGCAGCGCCCCCGGCAGTCGGTCAATGGCGCTGCCCGGCACGGTGCCGGCGGGGTCGTAGCCGAGGTTGAGCATGCTGACCACGACCACCAGCAGGAACAGCAGCCACAACAGGAAGCCGGGCGGGACGTGGATCTGGCGGCGCCGTACCAGGGCGAACACCATGGGGATGGCCAGCAGGGGATAGATCAAGATCCCTAGCCCCAGCAGCCACCACACCGGGTAGAACAGGAGCAGCGCGATAAGAGGCCAGGCGGGAGGCAGCGACAGTGAGCGCGGCGGGCGTACCCCGATCGGGGGTACCCCGGTGGCCTGGCCGGTGACCGAGGACGGATCAACGGCCGACGACATGGGTGTCGTCCTCGACGCCACGCTCCAGGAACCCCTGAGAGGACGCCTCTGGGTCGTCCACCACTCGGGTCAGTACCACGGTGTCGTCCCGCTGAGGTGACACTACTGTCTGTTTGGCCTCCGTGGAGTGTTTCCCGCTGCCGCCCGTCCGTTTACCCGCCGAACCCGCTTTCGAACGGCGGGGCGTTGGACGTCGGGCGCTGACTGAGGCGGATTCCGTGGCTGAGGCACCGATGGCTCGCCCCGGAGAGGCGGGAAGCTTCAAAGGCTGAGAAGAGCCGGCCGGGAGGGCGATGGTGTCATCCTCGGAGCCGAAAAGATCGTCGAGGCGGCCCTCAACACTGAGCACCGGAACCGGCCACGGATCGGTGCCCGATCGGTGAAGGGCGACGGCGCCCAGGGGCGGGATCCCTACCCGGTGGAACTGCTCGGTGGCGTCGGCGATCTCATCCACCCTGGTCTGCCCCAGCTCGATCCCGATGATCACGGTCTCCGACAGGCACGCCAGGCTCTGAGCGTCGGCGCTGCGGGCCGTCGACGGCGCGTGGAGCACCAGGTAGTCGGCGCGGCGGCGCAGCTCGGTCAAGGTTCGGCGTACCCCTTCTGACTGCAGCAGTAGCCCGGTGGAGCCGTTGCCGCGACCAGCCGGGACGACGCGCAGGTGGGGGTAGTCCACCGGGGAGTGCACGATCTGATTCAGCCGGGCTCGGCCGGCCAGTGCGTCGATCAGACCAGGGGTATTCGGCAGGCTGAACGCCCGAGAGATGGTGGTGTCACTGGTGTCGGCGCTGACGAGGACGACCTCTTTGCCGGCGTACGCGAAGGCGGCGGCGAGGTTGATGGCCGCTATGGCCGCGGTCGGTCCAGGGGTGGCGCCGCTGACCAGGATGACGGGGTGGGGGGCGCGGAGAGTGGCCATCACCTCGTTGCGTACCCGGCTCCCTACGGCCATGGCGGTCGTCGACAGCGGGGCTGACTCTGGCAGGGTGGCGAGCACGGGTACGCCGGTGCGGCGGGTCACGTCCGCCGCCTTGCGGATCCGGCGGTCGAGCTTGTCGCGTGCTAGCCCAGCGACCGTCCCTAGCGCAAGCCCCACCATCAGACCGCCGATCAGGTTGAGACTCGTCACCGGGGTACTCGGTCGGGACGGCAGCTGGGCGTCGCTGATGATCCGGCCGCCGATGACGGTGGTGGTCCGCAACCGGTTCAACTGTGTGGTCAGCTCATTGAGCTGACCGGTGAGGTTGCTCTGTTGCGCCATCAGCAGCGCCTGCCCGGCTGACCCCGGCGGCTGGGCGGCCAGCTCATCGGTCACCGCCTGCAGCTCGGCCTGCAGGTCGGCGATCTGTTCGCTGATCGATTCGGTTTGGGCCGCCACCTCGGCTCGGGCGCTCTCCTCCCGGTTACGTAGGTACGCCTCGGCGAAGGCGTGGGAGCCCGCCTGGGCCCCCCGAGGGGTGGGGTCCGTGAAGGTGATCATCAAAACCGCGGTGTTAGGGGGAACCTCCACCGAGACGTGGCGAACCAGTTCCGCGGGAGTGGCCGAGGACTCCAGCATCTCGCTGGCTGCTTGCGCCACCGCCAGAGAGCGGACCAGTTGCGCCTCGGTGTCGAGGTTGATGGTGCCGTTGGTACGCCCCCCGGCCAGATTCGCTTCGGTCACCCCGGTCGGCAGCACCAGGACCGAGGTGGTGGCCTCATACATCGGGGTCTGCGCCACCGTAAAGCCCGTGGCCGCGGTGATTCCGAGCAGGGTGAACACGGTGATCACCCACCACTGGCGTCGCAGCATTCCGATGTAGTCGGACAGGTCGTACTGATAGGGACGGGAGGCATCCATGGGTGGAAGGCCCTTTCAGCGGTCGCACGGGGCAGATGGTGTAACAGCCATCGAAACGTTACGTGATCCGCTAACTACATGATGCGTCAACCCATAGGGGAATAGCCGGATTTGCGCGGCGGAGAGTTGCCTGATCAAGGAACAAGTGAGATGGGCACTCCTGCGTCGATATGAGTCAGGACGGACGTCAAGTCTGGCTTTAGGGGTCGCCCTTGATCGGACGAAAGATCACTGTCCGTTCCGATGGTAAGGAGGTGCGGCTTTTATCTGGTGAAGCACGCGGATGACTACGGAATGTTTGGTAATGGTGTACGTACCGTAGTTTTCGGTCGTGGGGTAGGTGTCAGGGATGGCGAAGCGATATCCGTTCGTCGCCGTAATGACCACATTGAGCCTTATTGCCGGCATAGAGGTGGTTGGCTACGACGTGGTCACGCGGCTGGAGGAGTCTCGGCTGCGGGTGACGGCGGATGAGGACACCTACATCCACAGCGAGGCGCGGGACGAGGCATTCGGGCAGGAGTCCGCCCTGGCGGTGGGACAGGAGACGAACGCCGGGACATATGTGACCTACCTCAAGTTCACTGTTCCTGACCTGCCCGGGCTCGCCCGTGTCGAACGGGTGACCCTGCGCTTGGTGCAGCGAGGCGCAGACGACGCCCGAGGGGTGCCCTCGCCGGTGGCTTTGCAATCCCCAATGGGTCCGGCCGTCGGAGACGCGGGCCAGCGGATCACTCTGTGGGAGACCCAGCACGTGGAATGGACAGACGCTACCTTGACGGTGGATGAGGCCCCCTACCTGTCGGCCCCGTTGCAGATCGGGAGGGTTGATCCACGCAACGGCGTTCTGGAGTTCGACCTCACCGATACCGTGACCCGGCCCGGGGGCTACACGTTCGCGTTGACGGCCGAGCAGGCGGGCGCGGTGTGGTGGTTCCGCTCCACCGAGCATGAGGACGCCACGGCCGCCCCCACACTCGACATCGAGCTGGGCGATGAGCGACGCCAAAGGGCACCCTCCTTGCCCGACGCGGAGATGGGAACCTGGGTTGAGGAGGCGGCCGCCGGGGTCACCACCGCTGCACGAACTCCCTGTCCGGTGTCCGACCGCCTGGTGCCCCGTTGCGGGGTGTGGTGGGGAGTAGCGCCGGGCGCCTACACCAACACACCTCCTCATGAGGCCCTCAGGGTGTTCGAACGCAAAAGCGGCCGCCATGCCGATGTGTTCCACACCTATCACCGAGGGGACGAACTGTTCCCCACCGAGCACGAAATCGCCGCTGTGAGGGAGCCCGGTCGGGAGCGGGTGCTCTTCGTGAACTGGAAGGTCGCTTGGAACACGACGTGGGCGGCGGTGGCGCAGGGGCGGCAGGATGAGCGGATCGACCGGTTGGCCGCCTACGTCAGGCGGGTATTTCCGGAGCGGTTCTTCCTGGCGATCCACCATGAGCCCGAGAACGAGGTGAACCCCAACCCCAGCTCCGGGATGACAGCCAGCGACTACGCGGCCATGTTCCGCCACACCGTCCAGCGGCTCCGGACCGCTGGGGTGACTAACGCCGTCACCGTCATGGTGTACACCGGGTACGAAAGGTGGGGCACCAAGCGCTGGTTCAACGATCTTTACCCGGGTGACGACGTGGTCGACTGGATCGGGTTCGACCCGTACGTGACCGCGCGGCGGGGGGCGTACCACTACGGTGATTTCTCGCGCATGGTGAACCTGACCGGGAGCCCACACCGGTGGCCGGGGTTTTACAACTGGGTTACCCGCGCCCACCCCAACAAGCCGCTGATGCTGGCCGAGTGGGGAGTGTTCGAATACGCCCCTAACCCGTCCCGCAAGGCGTGGATCTACCAGACGGTCGGGGTCCAGTTGCGGTTCTACCCGGCGATTCGGGCGCTGATCTACTTCGATTCACCACGGGCTCCCCGAGGGAACACCGCGATCGACAGCTCGCCTGAGGCGTTGCGTGCGTTCCGCGAGCTAGCTAGAAGACCGGTCTTTAACGTCCAAGTCCCATAGTCCACGGGCGGTGTCGGTGTCACCGTGTGACGCGTGGTCATCGACGCTGGTAGAGATCTGGTGAAGACCCGACCGGTGGGGTAAGCCCACGGCCCACCCCACCACGGATGCAGGTCTCGACTGGAGGCTACGCAGCCTCACCGGTGAGGTTGAAGGAGCGCAGCCGGTCACTGGCTACCAGGGTCCCCACGACGGTGAACACCACGCTCATCACCACGGCCACCGTCACCGACAGGTCCGAGATCAGCAGATCGCTGTTGTCGATCCTGTCCGTGATTGAGATGGCGTACTGCTGAATGCTCAGGTTCCGGATTCCCTTGAACAGGGCGCTCAACGTGCTCTCCCACAGCAGCACATAGATCAGACCGACCAGGAGCGGGCGGCGGGTGAGCAGGCTGAGCGCGACGAAGAACGCCGAATAAGCCAGCGCGGCCACTGTGCAGCCGACGAGGAGCGCGACCGCGAAGCTGTTGGAGCCGGCGATCGCTCCTGTTATGCCGAGGGGAACAGCCGCCGTGACCATGGTCAGCACGAAGGCCACGACCAGCTTGGAGAGCACGATCTCACTGCGGGGCAAGGGTTTGGCGAGGATGTGGGTGATCGTGCCGTCCTCGATCTCTGATCCCAACACGCTGGTTCCGATGATCAGAGCCGTCAGCGGCAGGACCACCGCCACCCCTAGATCCCCGATGAGTACTTCCACCCACTCGGCGGTGGCGATGGAGGAGCTGTTGGCGCACAACACCGTCAGCACGATCAGAAGCAGCGGCATGGGGATGAGCAGCAGAGCCCGTTTACGGCTCAGCATGCTGCGCATGGTGATCCGCATGATGGTGGTGTTCAGTCTCATCTCGCTCCCCCTGACACGGGCTGAGGTGACGGCGTCGGTCGAGAGGCCGGAGCCGGCTGGACGGGGTTGGGCAGCGCCGCACCGTCATTAGCAGCGACGAGGTAGGAGAAGACGCTCTCCAAGGACTCATCCGCGGGCAGCACCTGCCGCAACCGGATCTGCTCCTGACGGGCGGTCTTGGTGAGGGCACGGGTGAATGAGCCGTAGTCGTTGGCCTGCACCTGAAGGCCACCCTGTCCCAGGGACACCCCGGAGACCGACTCCAGCCGGATCAGGGCCGTGGCCAGGCGCCGGTCATCGGAGGAGTGGATGGTGAACACGTGCGGCCGGTTGGTCATTAGCCGTCGAATGCGCCGGTAATCGCCGGAGGCCGCGAGGCGCCCCGCCACGATCACCTGCACCGTGCCGGACAGCTGCTCAACCTCTTCCAGGATGTGCGAGCTGAACAGGATGGTGCGACCTTCGCGGGCCATGGTGTGCAGCAGCTCCATCATGTGCAGCCGCTGTCGTGGGTCCATACCGTTGAACGGCTCGTCCAGCAGCAGCACACGCGGGTCATGCACCAAGGCCGCGGCGACGCGGGTGCGCTGCCGCATACCTTTGGAGTAGGTCGAGATCCGCCGGTTCGCCGCCTCCGTCATCTCGACGATGTGCAGAGCACGTCGGGCGGCGGCCTCCGGATCCCGCAGTCGATGCAGCCGGGCGCTGGCCAGGACGAAATCCCACCCGGTGAGAAAGCCGTGCACGTTCTCTCGCTCGGTGACCAGGCCGAGGTGCCGGTAGATCTCCGGGTTCCGCCACGTGGGACGGCCGTCCAGGGTGACTTCTCCCTGAGAGGGGGCCAGGAAGCCAGCCATCATGTGCAAGACGGTGGTCTTGCCCGCGCCGTTAGGACCGAGCAGGCCGGTCACCCCGGGACCGATGGTCATAGTGATGTCGTTGACCGCCACCACGTTGCCGTACCAACGGGAGGCGCTTTTCAATTCGATGACGCCCGTGTTCATGAAGCTACCTTTCGGTATCGCAGCACCAGCAGCAGGAGCGATCCGACGGTCAGGATGAAAGCGGCCAGCGTGTACAGCAGTCCGTATGGGCTGGTTTCCGTCAGATAGGTGGCGTAGTTCTCGACGTCGAACAGCCAGGCGGTGACGCCTGAGGTGAGGGTGAGCGGGTCGAGCAAGCCGGCCAGCCGCTGCAGATCCTCACTGCCCGCGGCTTCCTGCAGCAGGGTGCTGACCGGGGCGGTGATCATGAACAGCGCCACCACCATGCCGGAGGCCAACACCCGGCGGCCGGACAGCGAGGCTATCAGGATGCTCAGCGACGTCGGTACCGCGGTGAGGATCGCGGCGTTGAGCAGACCCTGCAGGAAGTCCCCGGTCTCATCCAGCACTCCGGTCAGGCCGCCCTCGACGGAGAACACCGCCCCTAGGTACATGATCAGCAGGGCGAGGGACAGCAGGAGCATGAGCGCCGAAAAGAGCGCCGCGGCCTTCGCAAGCGCGTAGCACGTCCGGGACAGAGGGCGGGAGAAGTACAGCGGCAGAGTGCGGTCCCGCAGGTCACGGGAGACGAGCTCCGGCGCCACCAAGGCGAGGAAGATGACCGAGGGAATGGTGAGGGCCGCCGGGAACTCGATGTAGGTGACCGTCTCCAGGCCCTGCGACCGTAGCACCGTGAACAGCAGCGCGGGCCCGATAAAGAAAGCGCCGAGCGTCATCGGGACGATCTTTGATTTGAAGCTACGTCCAAGTCCGAACGCGGAGCGCAGGCTGTACGTGTACAAAGAACGCAGCGCGTAGTCCCGGCCCAGCCGCGGGCCCTGGTAACGCTGGTAGCCGATGTCGTGGATGACACCGGTACGCGCGGACGTCAGATCAGACACGGGACACCTCCTGGGCCGCCGTTGACGGGGCGAACAGGTCGGCGACGCGGTACCGACGCTGTTCCAGACGATGGAGGGACAGGTCCAGGTCGGCGACGACGTCTCGGATCAGGTCGTAGGTCTCTTCTTGAGTCACCCGTACCAGCAGCACGCGGTCTTCCTGCTTGACCTGCAGTCCGCGGGCGGTCAACGCGTCGAACAGCGTTTGCTCCCCTTCGTCCACCTCGACCGCCAGCAGATCCGTGTGCTGGGTCATCGACGACAGGGAGGCCGAGCGCAGCAGCCGGCCACCGTCGATCGCCACCAGAGAGTCACAGATCCGTTCGATTTCACCCAGAAGGTGGGAGCAGACCAGCACCGAGATACCGAACTCGGTGCCGATCCGGTGGATCAGCGACAACATCGCCTGCCGACCAGCCGGATCGAGCCCGTTGGTTGGCTCGTCCAAAAGAAGGAGCTGGGGATCGTGGACAAGGGCTTGGGCGAGTTTGACGCGCTGCTTCATACCGGTGGAGTAGCCGCCGATCTGGCGGTACCGCTCCTCGTACAGCCCGACATGGCGAAGCGTCTCGGAGGCGCGTTCCCGGGCGGCGGCGGCCGGCAGGCCGCTGATCCGCCCCATGTGGGTGACGAACTCAGCCGCGGAGATGTCTGAGGGCAGGCAGTCGTGTTCGGGCATGTACCCGACGCGGGCCCGCACCTCGGCGCTCTGGGTGACGGGGTCCAGCCCGAGCACCCGTATGGCGCCGCTCGTGGGGGTCAAAAGTCCGAGCAGGAGCTTGATCAGTGTGCTCTTGCCAGCGCCGTTGGCTCCGACCAAGCCGATAATGCCGGGTTCGACCTCCACTGTGAGATCTTTAAGCGCGGTTACGCCGTTGGCGTACCGTTTGGTCAGTGATTGGGTCGTGATGACAGGCACAGGGTGACGGTAGGGCAGGCCCGCACCCCGGGGCATCAGGCGATGGTCGGGAGCTTTCCCTTACTTTCCCCTTAGGCCTCCCCCCACCGAGTGACGACTTCCGACTACGGGTCTCCATCTTTTTTCCTACCGCGGAGGGATCTCCCCTCCTTGAAACCCGTGATATTGGCGACTTTCCCTGAAGTACGCGGGTACAGAGAAAGACGGCGCATCCAGGGACGGCGCCTCGCTCAGTACGATCAATGACGAGGTGAGCGGACAGCGCTGTCCCCCCCGTTCCCGACGCCGAAGGAGTCGCACGTGGCCACCGAACCGCTGTCCGGACAGCCTTCGTCGACCGCGACCGCCGCCGATCCTGACGCGGCCCTACGCGCTGACATTCGCCGACTGGGGACCCTGTTAGGGCAGACCCTGGCCCGCCATGAGGGGCAGGAGCTGCTCGACTTGGTCGAAGAGGTACGTGCGCTGGTCCGCTCCGACGATCCCGCGGCGGGGGCCGCACGACTGAACGAATTAGACATCGATACCGGACGTAAGCTGGCTCGGGCGTTCTCGACCTATTTCCATCTGGCCAACATCACCGAGCAGGTACACCGGGCGCGGGAGCTGCGGCGCTTGCGGGCCCAGAACGGGGGATGGCTCGAGCGGGCGGCTGCCTTGATCGCCGAGCACGGTATCTCCACCGACGAATTAGAGCGGGCGGTACAGCGTCTGGCGATCCGTCCGGTGTTCACCGCCCACCCCACCGAGGCAGCGCGTCGATCGATTCTGACCAAGCAGCGCGCCATCGCGGACTTGTTGGATCGGGAGGCGGCTGAGGCGGCGCTGTACGGGGACCGCGCCGGCCGGGCCGACACCGACCGCCGACTGGCCGAGCTGGTCGATCTACTGTGGCAGACCGATGAGGTCCGCCTGATCCGCCCCGATCCCCAGGATGAGGCGCGGAACGCCGTCTATTACCTGGCTGAGCTGTACGCCGACGCCGCCCCTCGGGTGATCACGGATCTTGCGCGCATCCTGGCGGACCTGGGGGTCCAGCTGCCGCCGACCAGCCAGCCGGTCACCTTTGGCACCTGGATCGGGGGCGACCGAGACGGTAACCCCTATGTCACCCCCGAGGTGACCCGGGATGTTCTGCTCATCCAGCACGAACACGGCATCCGGGCCGTGGAGGCCGCGCTGGAAGGACTGGTCAGCGATCTGTCGGTGTCCAAGCGGATCCACGGGGTCTCCGACAAACTCGCCGCGAGCCTGGCCGAAGACCTGGTCAACCTGCCGGACCTGCCGGCGCGGTTCCGGCAGGTGTTCGCCGAAGAGCCGTACCGGCTCAAGGCCCGTTGTATTCGCGCGAAGCTGCAGAACACCCGCGCCCGCCTGGCCGCCGGTACACCGCATCAACCGGGGCGGGACTACCAGGGGACCGCTGAGCTGCTGGCGGACCTGGAGTTGATGCGTGAATCCCTGATCGAAAACGGCGGTGAACTGGTCGCCGACGGACGGCTGGCCGAGGTGATTCGCGCCGTGGCCGCCTTCGGGATCCGGCTGGCCACCATGGACATCCGGGAGCACGCCGAGGCCCACCACGCCGTGCTGGCTCAGCTGTACCAGCGGGTGGGGGAGACGGACTACCACTCGTTGGACCGCGCACAACGGACCGAGCTGCTGATTCGGGAGCTGGAGCAGCGCCGCCCCCTGTCCACCCCCGACACCCCGCTGGACCCGTCTAACCGCAAGACCTACGACGTGTTCACCACGATTCGGCAGGTCCAGGACCGCTTCGGCACCGAAATCGTTGAGAGTTACATCATCTCGATGACCCAGGGCGTCGACGATGTATTGGCGGCGGTGGTGCTGGGGCGGGAAGCGGGCCTGATCGATGTGCATAGCGGACGGGCCCGGATCGGTTTCGTGCCCCTGCTGGAGAGCGTGGATGAGCTCAACGCCGGTGGAGAGCTGCTGGACCAGCTGTTGTCGCTGCCGACCTACCGGGCGATTGTGGCGGCCCGCGGGGATGTACAAGAGGTCATGCTCGGCTATTCCGACTCCAACAAGCAGGCCGGCATCACCACCAGCCAGTGGGCGATCCACAAGGCGCAGCGGGCGCTGCGGGATGTGGCGGCCAAGCACGGGGTTCGGCTACGGCTCTTCCACGGCCGGGGCGGCACCATCGGCCGAGGCGGTGGCCCCACCCATGAGGCGATCCTGGCCCAGCCCTACGGCACGCTCGACGGCGCCATCAAGGTGACCGAACAGGGTGAGGTGATCTCCGACAAGTACACCCTGCCGGCGTTGGCCCGCGAGAACCTGGAGCTGACCGTCGCGGCGGTGCTGCAGGCCACGGTGTTGCACACCACCCCCAGGCTGCCGATGGCCCAGCTGGCGCAGTGGGACGCCGCCATGGAGACGGTGTCCGAGGCCGCGTACACCGCGTACCGGGCGCTGGTGGAGCACCCTGACCTGCCCGCCTACTTCTGGGCCTCCACCCCCACCGAACTGCTCGGCGCGCTCAACATCGGCTCCCGTCCGGCGAAGCGCCCCAACAAGGAAGCCGGGTTGGAGGGGCTGCGGGCGATCCCCTGGGTGTTCGGCTGGACACAGTCACGTCAGACCGTCCCAGGCTGGTTCGGGGTCGGGAGCGGTCTGGCCCGGGCCCGCGAGGCCGGCCTCAGCTCGGTTCTAGCGGATATGTACCAGGGGTGGCATTTCTTCCGGACCTTCATCTCCAACGTGGAGATGATGCTGGCCAAGACCGATCTGAGGATCGCGCGGCGGTACGTGGACGCGCTGGTTCCGCCGGCGTTGTCTGGATTCTTCGACCAGATCGTCGATGAGTATGAGCGCAGTGTCGCGGAGGTGCTGGCGGTCACCGGGCACAAGCGGCTGCTGGACTCGCAACCGGTGCTGCGTCGGACCCTTGCGATCCGCGACACCTACCTGGAACCGCTCCATCACCTCCAGGTTTCTCTATTGCGGAAGTATCGGGAAGCGGGAGGACCTGGAGCTTCCGAGCGGGATCCACGTCTGGAGCGAGCGCTACTGACTACGATCAACGGGATCGCCGCGGGGATGCGCAATACCGGGTGAGCCATGCTTCAACTCGACTAGCGGCGTAACAAGCTGGAACACTGTCAGTGCCCGTAAGAGGGGGTGCGATGACCGAGTGGGTGCTGCCTGACAGCTTGTTGGCCGACGCTGTGAACTACACGCCTCGGCCCCATGAGCTGGCTGATCTGGAGTTGATCCTCTCCGGTGCCTACGCGCCCCTCACCGGTTTCCTGGGATGGGCTGACCTGACCGCGGTGAAGACGCGCGGCAGGTTAGCCGACGGTACGCCGTGGCCGGTCCCGGTCACTCTGGAGGTGCCGGCGGAGATCGCTGCGCAGGTGGACCCGCGGTCGTCAAACGGCAAGCCAATGGTGCTCACCGATCCGGAAGGAGCGCCGGTGGCCGCGTTGCGGGTCTCCGAGACGTGGCCAGCCGCCTCGGGTCGGGTGGGGGTCGCGGGCCGGGTGCAGCGGCTGGCCGAGCCCGCGCATGGGGTGTTCCGGCGGATGCGCGCCACTCCGGACGAGGTCCGTCGCAGCCTCCCGCCCGGTCGGGTATTAGCGGTGATTCCGGACCGGCCCCTGCACCGGCCACAGCTGGCCCAGGTCAGCCACGCGGCCCGGGCGTTGGGGGCGCATGTGCTCCTGCTGTTGCCGATCATGGGGAACGGGCCCGATGGGCTGCCTCCCGAGGCGCTGGTGCGCTGCGTGTTAGCCGCCACCGATCGGCTACCTCCCGCCACGATCGTGGCGGTTCCGCTCTCCTCCCGGGGCGACGATGTCCGGGACGGGTTGCTGCGGGCCCGGGTCGCCGCCGCTTACGGCGCCACTCACCTGTTGATGTCCACCGATGCGGTCAACGGTGGCCCGATCCGGGTGGTGGTGCCTCGTGAGCTGGCTTACGACATCCGGGACGGCCAGTGGCGCCCGGCCGATGACGTACCGCCGCGAAGCCGTCGGGCTCCGTTGACCCCCGCTGAGATCGGGGAGCTGCTCGATCACGGGGATGGGTTGCCCGAGTGGCATACCCCGCCGGCCGTCGCACGGGAGCTGCGCCGTTGCCGCCCGCCCCGTCGGAAGCGGGGTTTGGTGGTGTTCTTTACCGGGTTGTCCGGCTCCGGGAAGTCCACCATCGCGCGCGGTGTCCACGATGTGCTCTTGGAGGAGGGGGACCGCAGCGTGACCCTCCTGGACGGCGATGTGGTGCGCCGGGAGCTGTCGGCCGGGTTGGGGTTCTCTCGGGAGGATCGGGAGCGCAACGTCCGACGAATCGGCTTCGTCGCCGCCGAGGTCGCCCGGCATGGCGGTCTGGCGCTGTGTTGCCCCATCGCGCCGTACGCCTCCAGCCGCGCCGCCGCGCGCGAGATGGCCCACGCGGTTGGGGCCGACTTCCAGTTGATCTACGTGGCTACCCCACTGGAGGTCTGCGAGCAGCGCGACCGTAAGGGGCTGTACGCGAAGGCGCGCGCAGGAGTGGTTCCGGCGTTCACAGGGGTCTCCGATCCGTACGAGGAGCCCACCGACGCCGATCTGGTGGTGGACACCACCCACATGACGGTGGATGAGGCGGTGAATCTGGTGCTGGATCACCTCACCGCCGGCGGCTGGCTGGAGCCTCCGGATCTGCTGGATCCGATTCTCGCCGGTCCCTGAACTCGGCTTCTGAGTCCGGCTCCTGAACGCGTTCCTCCTGTCTTCGGGCGCCGCCCCGTCATTGGGCCCTGTCACCTTGTGTGTCATCGTGACGAGCGTGGTGGCCGCGTTGGGTACGCGGGTGCCTGGATGTCCGGCGCGTCGGGTCCCAGACGCCGCGCGCCAGATGGTCGCGGTGCCCTACCGTGATGATCGATATTGACGGTGACCTATTCCTGTCGGGAGGAAGATCGGGATGGTGATGGGGCCGACCCACGCGATGTCCGGCGCGGTAGCGTGGCTGGCGGGTGCGGGCATCACAACCGCGGTGCTGGGCCGTCCCCAGACACCCACCGAGCTGGTCGTCTACACCACCGTGTGCGCCGGCTCGGCGCTGTTACCCGATCTGGACTGCTCGGGGCGGGTCCTGCAAAACCGGGGTGGCGCCACGGTGGCCCGGACCTTCGGCGTGTTCTCGCTCTTCCTTGCCGAGTGTGTCGAGAAGTTCGCCTACGCCGTCTACCTGGTCACCAAGGGGCCTCGGGATGAAAAGCGCACCAACGGCCACCGATTACTGACCCATACGTGGCTTTTCGCGGTGCTCCTGGGGTTGGGCGTAACTCTGTTGGTGGATCAGTTCGGGAAACCGGTCGTGGTCGGCACGCTGTTTCTCACCGTGGGGCTGGCCATCCGGGGCCTGATGAGTGAATGGGCACGCCGTAACGGGTGGGTGTTGACCACCCTGTGCGCCGGATTTGCCACGTTACTGGCGATACAGATCCTCCCTGAGGAGAACGGGTATTCCCTGTTAGGAATCGCGGTCGGGGCCGGCTGTGTGGTGCACACCCTGGGAGACATGATCACCCGGGCCGGGTGCCCGATCCTGTTCCCCATCCCCATCAAGGGGGAGACCTACTACGAGATACGCCCGCCGCGAAAGTGGGCGCTGCGTGCCGGTGGCCGCTTCGAGAAGAAAACGTTGATGCCGGCCTTGACGGTCGCGTTCTTCATAGCCGCCGCCTGGCAGCTGCCGATAGTCCAGGACTGGGTCTCCTCGATGCTGGACGCGGTCGCCGGTAACGACGCCGAGGCCAGCTCAAGCTGACCGGGGTACGCCGCCGCGGAGCCCGCCGCTGCGGGGAATGGTCACACCCGAGGCGTAATGTGGAAAGGCCCCCCGGTCTTGGGAGCGGGGGGCCATATGCGTGTGCCCGCGTCCCGGACTACCGTCACTCTCGAATAGGTGCATTCCGGGCACATATTCACATATTCACAACATGCGCCGGAAGGAATCGGGGGATCTGGCATGAAACTCGCCGGCCTGCTCGCGGCGGTCCTTGACGACCCCGCTTTGGCGGCCGTCCGTGACCTCGCGGCCTCGTCGGCGACCCAGGCGGACGTGGATATCACGGCCACCCCGGCGTTGCGCCCATTCGTGGTCGCCGCCATCGCCGCCGACCCTGATGATCTTGTTGACGGGGCGGGGCGTCCCGTTCTCGCCGTCACCGCCACCACCCGGGAAGCCGATGACCTGGCGGCCGCGCTGCGCTGCCTGCTGCCGCCCGATCAGGTGGTCGTCTATCCGGCGTGGGAGACGTTGCCGCACGAGCGGCTGTCCCCACGGTCGGACACCGTCGGACGCCGGCTGGCGGTGCTGCGCCGGTTGGCGCACCCAGATCCCACCGACCCCAGCCGTGGGCCGATCCGGGTGGTGGTGGCGCCGGTGCGCAGCGTGTTGCAACCGCAGTTGGCGGGCCTGGGGGACCTGGAACCGATCGAGCTGGCGGCGGGGGACAGCGCGGATCTGGAGGAGACGGCGCGGCGCCTGTCCGACCTGGCGTACACCCGGGTCGATCTGGTGGAAAAGCGGGGAGAGTTCGCCGTCCGGGGTGGGTTGCTGGATGTGTTCCCCCCGACCGAGGAACACCCGATTCGGCTCGAGTTCTGGGGCGACGAGATCGAGCAGCTGCGGTATTTCGCGGTCGCTGACCAGCGGACGTTCGCCCCGGCCGAACGGCTGTGGGCGCCGCCCTGCCGGGAGCTACTCCTGACGCCTGAGGTGCGGCAGCGGGCGGCCGAGCTGGCCCAGAAGCACCCCGCGTTGGCCGAGATGCTCGACAAGCTGGCGCAGGGCATCCCGGTGGAGGGCATGGAGTCGTTGATGCCAGCGCTGTTGGAAGACACCGGCAAGCTGGAGCTGCTGGTCAACACCCTGCCCGCCGACACCCACGTGGTGCTGTGCGACCCGGAACGCATCCGCACCCGCGCCCATGATCTGGTACGCACCAGCGAGGAGTTCCTCGCCGCCAGCTGGGCCGCCGCGGCGGTCGGGGGTGAGGCCCCCATCGATCTGGGCGCCGCCTCGTTCCGGAGCCTGAGCCAGGTGCGGGCCGCCGCGTTGGAGGCCGGGCTGCGATGGTGGTCGGTGAGCCCGTTCGGGATGGCCGGCGCCCGCGAAGACGGCACCGCGGATACCAGCTTGAGCGTCGCTGGCTTGAGCGTCAATGTCTCCGATAGCCCTGGCGACGCCACCGAACTGGTTAGCCAGGCGCAGCCGGCACCCCTCTACCACGGCGACACCGCTCGCTTGTTGGATGACCTCAAGCGGTGGACCGGGGACGGCTGGCGGGTCGCCTTGGTGTTCGAAGGACACGGCCCGGCACAGCGCGCCACCGAGGTCCTCGCCGATGCCGACCTTGGCGCGGTGGTGCTTGAGCAGGTCACCGAGCCGCTCCGGGCAGGAGTGGTGACCGTCGCCGTTGGGTCCCTGGAACGGGGCCTGGTGTCGGCCGACACCCAGCTGGCGATCCTCACCGGCAATGACGTCAGCGGTGGCCGGGGCGCGTCGACCCGGGACATGCGGCGCCTGCCCAGCCGGCGCCGCGGCCAGATCGACCCGTTGGAGCTCAAACCCGGCGACTACGTGGTACATGAGACCCACGGCATTGGCCGGTACGTGGAGTTGACCCGACGGACCATCGCGGGCGCCGAACGGGAGTACCTCGTCATCGAGTACGCCCCCAGCAAACGAGGCCAGCCGGGGGACCGGCTTTACGTCCCCACCGACCAGCTGGACCTGCTCACCCGCTATGTCGGAGGCGAGCAGCCCACCGTGCACCGCCTCGGCGGCAGCGATTGGGCCAAGGCGAAGAGCCGCGCCCGTAAAGCGGTCCGGGAGATCGCGTCAGAGCTGATCCGGCTCTACGCGGCCCGGCAGGCCGCGACCGGCCACGCCTTTGGTCCGGACACCCCCTGGCAGCGGGAGTTGGAGGACGCGTTCCCCTACACCGAGACCCCCGATCAGCTCTCCGCGATTGAGGATGTCAAGCGGGACATGGAGCGGGTCGTGCCGATGGACCGGCTGATCTGCGGTGACGTCGGCTACGGCAAGACCGAGATCGCGGTCCGGGCGGCGTTCAAGGCGGTCCAGGACGGAAAGCAGGTGGCGGTGCTGGTGCCGACCACCCTGCTCGCCCAACAGCACTACAACACCTTCACCGAGCGGATGGCGCAGTTCCCGGTGAACATCCGGATGCTGTCGCGGTTCGCCACTCCCCGGGAGACCGAAGAGACGCTGGCGCAGCTGGCCGACGGCAGCGCCGACATCGTGATCGGCACCCACCGTCTGCTGTCCCCCACCGTGCGGTTCAAGGAGCTGGGGCTGGTCATCGTCGATGAGGAGCAGCGGTTCGGGGTCGAGCACAAGGAGTACCTCAAGCAGCTGCGTACCAATGTGGATGTGCTCACCATGTCGGCGACGCCGATCCCACGTACCTTGGAGATGGCGCTCACCGGCATCCGGGAGATGTCCACAATCGCCACGCCGCCTGAGGAGCGTCACCCGGTCCTAACCTACGTCGGCGCGTACGACGAGAAGCAGATCACCGCCGCGATCCGACGGGAGCTGCTGCGGGACGGGCAGGTGTTCTACATCCACAACCGGGTCGAGTCGATCGAGAAGGCGGCGCGTCGCCTGCGGGAGCTGGTCCCGGAGGCCCGAATCACCACCGCTCACGGCCGGATGGGGGAGGACCGGCTGGAGAAGGTGATGCTCGGCTTCTGGGAGCGGGAGTACGACGTCCTGGTCTGCACCACCATCGTGGAGTCCGGGATCGATATTCCCAACGCCAATACCCTCATCGTGGAGCGCGCCGACCTGCTAGGCCTGGCGCAGTTGCACCAGATTCGGGGTCGGGTCGGCCGCGGGCGGGAACGCGCGTACGCGTATTTCCTGTACCCGGCCGAGAAGCCGCTGACCGAGCAGGCCCACGAGCGGCTGGCGACCATCGCGCAGCACACCGAACTCGGCGCCGGGATGTATGTGGCCATGAAGGACCTGGAGATCCGGGGCGCCGGTAACCTGCTCGGCGGTGAGCAGTCCGGACACATCGAGGGCGTCGGGTTCGACCTGTATGTGCGGATGGTGGGGGAGGCGGTCACGGCCTTCAAAGGCGGTGTCGAAGAGCCTCCGGCCGAGATCAAGGTGGACCTGCCGGTCAACGCCCACCTGCCGCACGACTACATCTCGGTGGAGCGGCTGCGGCTGGAGATGTACCGCAAGATCGCGGAGGTACGCGACGAGGCGGGACTGGCGGAGGTCCGTGCGGAGATGACCGACCGTTACGGCGAGCCGCCCGAGCCGGTGCTGAACCTGCTACGGGTCGCCCGGTTCCGGCTCCTGGCCCGGCAGCACGGTATTACCGAGGTGGCGCTACAGGGACGCCACATCCGGTTCTCGCCGATGCCGTTGCCCGAGTCCAAACAGCTGCGGCTGAAGCGGCTGTACCCGGACGCGGTGTACAAGCAGGCCGTTGAGACGGTGAGCGTGCCACGTCCCGCCACCCGGCGGGTGGGCGGCGAGCCGCTGCGTGATGTGGCGCTGCTGGACTGGTGCACCGAACTGATCACGAACGTGCTGCAGACTCCGATGGCGGTGGGCTCATGAAGCGGATCGTGCTACTGGTGACCTCCCCCCGGCTCCCGGCCGGGCTGCTGTCGGCCGCGGCGTGGGAGCTGCTGCGCTCCCCCGAGGCCCGGGTGTACGCGGGGGCGCAGACGCCCCAGGTCGCCGCGGTGACCGCTGCCGGCGTACCCGTCTCGGTGGTCGACGACGGTGTCACCGCCCTGTTGGACGACCCGGCCGATCTCGTGGTGTGGTTGGCCGGCCCCGATGGCGACCAGGAGCTGGCCCGGCGCCTGGGGCACCGTCTGGTGACGGCACCGGACCGAGCCGAGCTGGAGGTGATGCACGGCTCGTGGGACCCGCCCGGCGCGCGCCTGCTGGACGTGGTGTCGGTGATGGACCGGCTGCGTTCTCCGGGAGGCTGCCCGTGGGACGCCAAACAGACGCACGCCTCCCTGGCCCATTACCTGCTGGAGGAGACCTACGAGGCGTACGACGCCATCGTCACCGGTGACCTGAAGGCGCTGCGGGAGGAGTTGGGGGACGTCCTGCTCCAAGTGGCGTTCCACGCCCGGATCGCCGAGGAAGCCCCGGAAGGGTCGCCCGGGCGGTGGTCGATCGACGATGTGGCGGGGGACCTGGTGTCCAAGCTGATCCGGCGGCACCCCCACGTGTTCGAAGGGGGTGCGGTCGGCGACGCCGAGGAGGTGTACGCCAACTGGGAGCGGATCAAAAAGGCCGAGAAAGCGCGTAAGTCCTCAGTGGACGGCGTAGCGCTGTCTCAGCCAGCGTTGGCGCTCGCCGCGAAGCTGATGGCCCGGGCCGCCCGCGCCGGGGTTAAGGCGCCGGTCCCGCCTTTGCCGCCCGAGGTCGCGGCCCTCCTCGCCGACTCCGTCCCCCAGTCGGGCACCCCGTCCGACTCCGCGGATCCGGTGTCCACCATGGATACGCCTGAAGCGCCTTCCACTGTGGAGTCATCAAATCCCACGGATCCGACGACGGCCGCGGACTCCGCGGACACCGACGCGGCGGCGGAGCGGGAGCGGCGGTTTGGACGACTGCTGCTGTCGGTGGTGGCACTCGCCCGGGAGCAGGGGGTCGACGCCGAGGCGGCGCTGCGCCGCGCCGCGCTTGAGTATGCCGACATGGTGCGGGCGGCCGAAGGCGCCGGGGCCTGACCGTTATCCGGATCATCGGATGCGCGTGTGAAGCCCGCCGACGTCGGACCTGACCGGTAGCGTGCTTGTCCATGGCGCATGACTTCATCCCGCTTGCCGAACGGATCGTCGACGCTCTACTGGAGAACGATCCGGTGGCCGCCATGTACGCCGGCGACCACCGTTTCGATGACCGGTTACCGGATTTCTCTAGGGACGCTGTCGCCGCCCGGATCGGGATGCTTAGGGACGCGTCACACGCCCTGGCCCAGATCGATCCGGACGGGTTGGATCTGGCCGAGCGGGTGGATCACGCGCTGCTGACCAACGCCGTGGAAGGGCAGCTGTTCGAACTAACCGAGATTCGTAGCCACGAATGGGATCCGCTGGTTCACAATCCCGGCAGCTTGCTTTACGGTCTGCTCGCACGGCCGTTTGCGCCAGCCGCGCGGCGCGCCGAGAGTTTGGCCGCGCGGCTGGAAGCCATCCCTGACGCGTTGGCCACCGCCCGTGCTGTGCTGGCCGATTGCCCGGCGGTGCATGTAGAGACCGCGATCGGCCAGTTCACCGGGCTGCGACGGCTCATCGACGACGAGACGCGTCCCTTGCTACAGGAGGCGCCGGCGCTCGCACCCCGGATCCGCGCGGCCGGGGATCAGGCGTTGGCGGCGATCGCAGAGTTTGTCACCTGGCTGCGGGCGCGAGGTGACGAACCAGGGCGGGATCCCCGCCTCGGGCGTCGGCTGTGGGAGGCCAAGCTCTGGCACACCCTCGACACCGAGCTGTCCGCCCGTCAGCTGCTCAGCCAGGCCGAGGAGAACCTGGAACGGGTGACCGAGGAGATTCGGCGGGCGGCTGCGGAGTTCCTCGGTGAGGATGCCCCCGTCGACGACGCCACGGTACGCGCCGCGCTGGATCGGCTCGCCGCGGAGCGCCCCGACAACACGACGATCGTGGGTCTGGCCGAGGGGACGCTGGAGGAGGCCACGCGCTTTGTCACCGTCCACGATCTGGTGTCCCTTGTGGACGACCCTTGCGTGATCGTGGAGATGCCTGAATTCGCGCGGGGAGTGGCGGTGGCCTACTGCGATCCTCCCGGCCCACTGGAGACGGCGGAGGTGCCCACCTTCTACGCGATCGCGCCTACCCCGGCGGATTGGCCGCCGGAGCGGGTCGAATCGTTCTACCGCGAGTACAACAACCACATGATTCGCAATCTCACGGTGCACGAGGCGATGCCTGGCCATTTCCTGCAACTGGCCAAGGCCCGTCGCTACCGCGGGTCGACGCGGGTTCGTGCGGTGTGCGCCAGCGGCTCCTTCATCGAAGGATGGGCGGTGTACGCGGAGGAGTTCATGGCCGACGCCGGTTTCGGTGGGCTGCCGGTGCGGCTGCAGCAGCTGAAGATGCAGCTGCGCATGACGATTAACGCGCTTTTGGACCAGTTGGTGCACTGTGAAGGGTTGCAGCAGGACGAGGCGCTGCGGCTGATGCAGGACCGCGGTTTCCAGGAGGAGGGGGAGGCGGTCGGTAAGTGGCGTCGTGCCCTACTTACCTCCACCCAGCTGTCCACCTATTTCGTCGGTTACACCGAGGTCTCCCAGATCGCCGCTGCGCGCCCACCGTCCCACACCGTGCGCTCGTGGCACGACGCGATGCTGGCGCACGGATCACCGGCGCCTCGGCATCTGCGTACTCTACTCGGAATCGACTGACGTCAGGTCGCCGTACGCCCGTCGGCGTACACTCGGGACCCGCCAGAGCGTCTTCAGCGCACCGGTCACGTCAGCGGGCACGACGGGAGGGAAGTTGAGTTTTCCCGCCAAATCGGGAGAAACTCCGTATAATCGTGCTCTGGGTGACGTGACGGGCGTGGTCGATCCTGCTATGGCTGCCGATCCTGTGATGCCATCACGATCTGCTCGCAGAGGGTCGGTTATCCACCACGACCGCATCGGCGGGAGGGTCGAAGGCGTCTGGCGAGATCGTGTCCGACTGTTGGGTGAGCAGCAGGTCCACCCAGGTCGTCTCGACACCGCTGTCGGTGTCGTCATTGGTGTCACCGACGAGGAGGTCGATGTTCACCGTGCCGCTGAACGAGGCGAGCAACCCTTCGGTGGTGACACAGGTCTGGAAGTTCGCCGCCGCCGCGTCCCGCAATCCGCTGACGCTCAGGCAGGTGGCGTGACGGCCCGCGATGGTGGTGTCGCTGTATTCGATCTGCGCTTCCGGGTCCAAAGAGGTCGCGGTGAGCAGATCAACGACGGCGTCGGGTGGGAGGAAGCCAGCCTCGGCCAACGACCGCAGATCGGTCGTCAGACTGGGCGTGGGGGGCGGGAAGATCTCGCAGTGGGACTGACCAGCGTTTTCCCGGATCGTGCAGATCATCTCCGCTTCGGGAGTCAGGACGTATTGGCCACCGGGGAAGGAGTACGCGAACCGGTATGGCCGCTGTCCCTGCACGAGGGTGGACAGCTCGCCACCCGACAGCTGGTACTGCGCGGTGTAGATCTTCTGGCTCGCCTGATCGAGCCGTCCGGCGAGGTCGTTGGCCAGTTGGGTCCGGTCCTCCGTGCCGGCCGACAGGTCCACGGCTTGGCAGGCCGAGACTAGGCCGGACAACACCAGCAGTATGGCCACAATGCCCATGGTTCGCCCCCTTTCCCGGGCCAGGGAGGGAGGGTGGCGATCGTTTCCGGGATGGGTCGGGGAAAGGCATGGCCGCATAGCCATCAGACTGACCTCCCACCGCAACGGGTCGCAAACCGGCTGCCGGTAGTCTCGCTCAGTGGAGAACACAGACGATCCATGGTTACCCGCACCGGGCAGGGATCACGGCGGCCCGCAGGTGTGCCGTGTCCGGGATACCCGGGACCGGGCGGGCCGGCATGAGGAGCGATGACAGTGGCGACCATCGAGGGCATCGCTGCCAGGGAGATTCTCGACTCCCGGGGGAACCCCACCGTTGAGGTCGAGGTGCTGCTCGACGACGGGGTGCTGGGCCGGGCGGCCGTACCGTCCGGAGCCTCTACCGGGCAGTTCGAGGCTCTGGAACTGCGTGACGGCGACAAGAGCCGCTACGGCGGTAAGGGTGTGGAGAAGGCGGTCAGCAACATCCTCGACACCATCGCCGAGGAGCTGATCGGGATGGAGGCCAGCGACCAGCGGGCCATCGACGCCAAGATGCTGGAGCTGGACGGTACGCCCACCAAGAGCAACCTCGGCGCCAACGCCATCCTGGGCGTCTCACTCGCCGTGGCGAAGGCGGCCGCCGAGTCGGCACAACTGCCGCTGTTCCGGTACCTGGGAGGCCCCAACGCCCACCTGCTCCCGGTGCCGATGCTGAACATCCTCAACGGTGGGGCGCACGCCGACAGCAACGTCGACGTGCAGGAGTTCATGATCGCCCCCATCGGTGCCCCGACCTTCCGGGAAGCCCTGCGGTGGGGCGCTGAGGTCTACCACGCCCTGAAGTCCGTGCTCAAGAAGAAGGGCCTGTCCACCGGACTGGGCGACGAGGGTGGCTTCGCACCCAACCTCGACCGCAACCGCGACGCTCTGGACCTGATCGCGGAGGCGATCTCCACCGCCGGCCTGCGGTTGGGCACCGACATCGCGCTCGCTTTGGACGTCGCCGCTACCGAGTTCTACAACGAAGGGGTCTACACCTTCGAGGGTGTCAAGAAGAGCAGCGCCGAGATGACGGCTTACTACGCCGAGCTGCTCGACGCCTACCCGATCGTCTCGATCGAGGACCCACTGGCGGAGGAGGACTGGGACGGCTGGGTGTCCCTGACCCGGGAGCTCGGCGACCGGGTGCAGCTGGTGGGTGACGACCTGTTCGTCACCAACCCGGAGCGGATCGGTCGAGGGATCGAGGCGGGCGCCGCTAACGCGGTGCTGGTGAAGGTGAACCAGATCGGTACCCTCACCGAGACCTTCGACGCGGTGGACCTGGCGCACCGCAGCGGGTACCGGACCATGATGAGCCACCGGTCTGGTGAGACCGAGGACACCACGATCGCGGACCTGGCGGTGGCGACCGGCTCCGGTCAGATCAAGACCGGTGCTCCGGCGCGTTCGGAGCGGGTTGCCAAGTACAACCAGCTGCTGCGGATCGAGGAGGAACTGGACGACGCGGCCCGGTACGCGGGCGCCAAGGCGTTCCCGCGGTTCCGCGGCGCGTCGGCGTGACCTCACACGTCCGCATACTCAGTCCACGATCGACGTAGAACACAGCAAAACCACAGTGGGGGCAGGCGATGCCGCAGCGACGCAGCCCGAACGGTCAGGGACGGCAGTCACGGGGACGACCTCGGACCCTGACCGGACACCAGCCCAGGAGAAAGGGCGTGGCGGGGCGTGCGCCGCGCGGTGAAGCCGGTAGATCAGCGGTACGCCCGGCGGCTTCCCGCCGGACGGCCGCTTACCGGACCGCCACCCGCACGAAGGCGCCGAGGCCGCGCGGCCGGTTTACCGGCCGCGCGGCCATCCTCGCCTTAGTGCTCAGCGCGCTGGTGTTGGCGTACGCCTACCCCGTCCGCACCTACTTCGCGCAGCGCGCCGAGCTTGAACGCGTGGAGCGCGAGCAGGCCGCGCAGCGAGCCCGGATCGAGGAGCTCGCCGCGCAACGGGAGATGTGGAACGACCCCATGTACGTCGCCGCGCAGGCCAGAGAACGACTTCAGTACGTACGCCCCGACGAGACGCCGTATGTGGTCGTCGTGGCGCCTGATCCCGCCGACTCCGCCGCCGACTCCGCCGGGGAGGCCGACGCTGAGGATGAGCGTCCCTGGTTCGGTGAGCTGTGGAGCACGCTGGAGGCTGCGGACGGCGACGATGGGGAGCAATCATGACCGACGCCATTCCCCCGCCGGTGTATCAGCCGGCCACCCCCGCCGATGAGGAGGTGGTCGCCGCGCAGCTCGGGCGGCGGCCGCGGGCCACCCGGGCGGTCGCGCACCGCTGTGGGTGCGGTCTGCCTGATGTGGTGGAGACCGCACCTCGCCTGGCCGACGGCACCCCGTTTCCGACGCTGTACTACCTGACGTGTCCCCGACTCACCTCCATGGTCAGCCGTATGGAGTCCGAGGGACGGATGGCTGAGATGACCCGGCGGCTGGCCGAGGATCCGGAGTTGGCCGCTCGGTACACCGCGGCGCATCAGGACTACCTGCGGCGGCGTGAGGCGATCGCTCACGTGCCGGAGATCGCCGGAGTGTCGGCCGGGGGGATGCCTCGGCGGGTGAAGTGTCTACATGTGCACGTGGCGCACGCCTTGGCCGTCGGCCCAGGGGTCAACCCGTTCGGGGATGAGGTGCTCGCCACCGTGCCGCCGTGGTGGCTTGAGGGGCCCTGCGTCACCCCCGTTGAGGAGGAGCCGGACCAATGACCAGAGTGGCCGCCATTGACTGCGGAACCAACTCGATCCGTCTGTTGATCGCCGATCTCACCGACGACGGTGGGTTGGTGGATGTGGAACGTCGGATGGAGATCGTCCGGTTAGGGCAGGGGGTGGACCGCACGGGACGGCTCGCGGCGGAGGCGCTGACCCGTACCCGGACAGCGCTGGTCGATTACGCGGACCGGATTCGCCGATCCGGGGCGACCCGGGTCAGGATGGTCGCCACCAGCGCCACCCGCGATGCTGAGAACGCCGACGAGTTCCGCGACATGGTGACCGGTGTGCTCGGCGTCCCTCCCGATGTGGTGACCGGGGAGGAGGAAGCGCACCTGTCCTTCACCGGCGCTGTGGGCGGTTTGTCTCGCGACACTGAGCCGCCCTACCTGGTCGCCGACATCGGAGGTGGCTCCACCGAACTGGTGGTGGGAACCGATGAGGTGAAGGCCGCGTGCAGCGTGGACGTGGGGTGCGTCCGGATGACAGAGCGGCACCTCCACGACGATCCACCTACTCCGGCGCAAATCGTCGCCGCTGAAGCGGACATTCGGCAGGCGGTGGATAAGGCGCTGGCTGTGGTGGAGGGCCAGACGGCCCGCACCCTGATCGGGTTGGCGGGCTCTGTCACCACCGTGGCGGGGATCGCCCTCGGGCTGCCCGCGTACGACTCCGCCGCCATCCATCACGCCCGGATCTCCTACACCGATGTGGCCGAGGTGACCGGGATGCTGCTGTCCGCCACGCGCCAGCAGCGGGCTGCGCTAGGGGTCATGCACCCTGGCCGGGTGGATGTGATCGGCGCCGGGGCGCTCGTGCTGCGAGTGCTCATGGAGCGCGCGGGAGCGGATTCGGTTATCGCCAGCGAGCACGACATCCTGGACGGTATTGCGCTGAGCCTCGCCTAGACACCGGCGGCCACCGTGAGGCACACCGTACCCCGACGCGGCCGGCGCGGTTAGGTGATCGCGGCAAACCGCTCTACCAGGCTGGTTTTACCCGAGACGATGAGCAGGTCGCCGGCGTGCACCTCGGTCTCGGGGCGGGCGTAGGTGAAGTCCTCCCCGGGGCGTTTGACCCCTACCACGGTGACCCCGTACTTGGTACGCAGAGCGGACTGGGCCAGGGTACGCCCTATCGCCTCCCGAGGCGCGCGGGTCTTGACGATCGCGTAGTCATCGTCGAACTCGATGAAGTCGATCATCTTGCCGGTTACCAGGTGGGCCACCCGCTCGCCCATCGCCGCCTCGGGGTAGACCACGTGGTGGGCGCCGATGCGCTGCAGGATCTGGCCGTGCTGAGCCGTGATCGCCTTCGCCCAGATCTCCCGTACGCCCAGGTCGACCAGGCCGATGACGGTGAGCACGCTGGCCTCTATCCCGGTGCCGATGCCGACCACCACCCGGGGGAAATCAGCCAGCCCGAGCTGACGTAGCGCCTCCTCGTCCGTGGCGTCGGCTTCGACGACGTGGGTGAGTTTGTCGGCCCACTTCTGGACCAGCGCCGGATTGTTGTCGATGGCGAGCACTTCGTGCCCGAGCCGTTCCAGGGACGCTGCGACCTGGCCCCCGAAGCGGCCAAGGCCGATCACAGCGACGCTGTCGTCACCGACTGAGGTCATGATGCCCGCCTTAACCGACGATCGGTCTCTCTTCAGGAAGACGGTACAGACGCTGGCGAGATCGAAGCGCGAGCGCCGCCGCCACCGTGATGGTTCCGACGCGTCCCAGATACATCAGGACGACTAGGAGCACCAGGGCCGGAGTGGGGAGCTCAGTGGTGATTCCCGTGGACAGTCCGGTGGTGGTGGCCGCGGATGTCACCTCGAACATGGCGTCCTGAAGCGACAGATTGGTCATGATCAGCGCCATCAGTGTGCCCAGCCCCACCACCGCGACACTGAGGAGGGCCACCGCCAGCGCTTGCCGCTGCACTCCCTGCGCCAGACGCCGTTGGAACACCACGACGTCCGGCTCTCCCCGCGCTTCCGCCCAGATGACGAAGGCCAGCAGGAAGAAGGTGGTCAGCTTAATCCCCCCGGCGGTGCTGGCGCTGCCTCCGCCGATGAACATAAGCGCGATCGTCACCAGGTAGGTCTCCACGCTCATCGCGCTGTAGTCCACGGTGTGGAATCCCGCTGAGCGAGGGGTCATGCCCTGGAAGAAGGCGGCCAAGAGCTTGTCGGGGGTGCGCAGCGGGCCCAAGGTGGCCGGGTTGGACCACTCCAGGCCCAGCACCGCCGCCATGCCCACCAGGAGCAGGATCGCGGTACCCAGCAGCGTCACCTTGGTGTGCATCGACCAGCTGCTGGGGTGCCGGAATTGGCGTTGGAGCTCGAATATCACCGGGAACCCGACGCCCCCGACGATCACACCCGCCGCCACCGTCAGGCAGATCCAGGGGTCGCTGACGAAGCCGGTCAGGCTGTCGTCGTAGAGGGTGAAGCCGGCGTTGTTGAAGGCGGATACGGCGTGGAACACGCCGTACCACAGCGCTTTGCCCAGGGGATAGTCGTAGCCCACCATCAGGCGTGCGGTGAGCAGGGCGGCGAGCAGGCTCTGGAATATCAACATGGTGATGGCTACCCGCACCACGACCTGCCGCGCCTCTCCGAGGGCGGATGTCTGGGTCGCCGCCTGCGCCAGCAGACGCACGGACAGGCCGAGCCGACGCGAGACCGCCATGACCAACAAGGTGGCCAGCACCATGACCCCCAAGCCGCCGGTCTCGAACAGCAGCAGCAGGACGACCTGCCCGAACGGGGACCAGTAGGTGTGGGTGTCCACCACAGTCAGGCCGGTGACACACGCGGCGGACGTGGCGGTGAACAGCGCAACCAGGAACGGGGCCCGTCCTTCACCGGCCTGGGAGACCGGGAGGGATAGCAGGAAAGTCCCGATCACGATGAAGCTGAAGAAGGCCAGCGGGAGGACTCGGGCTGGCTTGCGCAGAGTGCTGTAGGTAGCCACCGCAATGAATAATCGCAGCTCGGCGCCGGCTCACCAGCCGTACAGGGCAGACCCGATACCCCGGCGCCGGGATATCCGGTGGTGACACCGGTGTGGGACAGGTCGGTGTGACACTACCCGCTCCGCCGTTCTCGGGTTTCCCACGCCCCCTTTTCGGGGAGCTACCAGAGAGCTGTCAGGCGCGCCGGCAGCACAGGTCGGCGTACCAGCCGCACCGTGCGGTGAGGACAGCGAGACGACCGATCGTCGCGGCCGGCTACCGGTGTCGAAGGAGTGTGGATATGGGTGAGATGGTCACCTTCCCCAGTGACGGAGACCGCGTCGCGGGTTACTTATCCACTCCATCGAGCGGTACGCCCGGGCAGCACCCTTCTGTCGTTGTCATTCAGGAATGGTGGGGACTGGTCCCGCATATCCGATCGGTGGTCGACCGACTCGCCGCGGAGGGCTTCACCGCGCTCGCGCCCGACCTCTACCGCGGTGCCAGCGCCACCGAACCGGATGAGGCCATGCGGCTGATGATGGGGCTGGCGATGGATCAGGCCGCCAGAGATATCGCCAGCGCCGCGGGTTTTTTAGCCACCCGAACAGAGAGGGCCCGGCCGGTCGGGGTCGTAGGTTTCTGCCTGGGAGGCAGCCTGGCGTTGTGGGCCGCCACCCTGACCGACCACATCACCGCTGTTGCGAGTTTCTATCCCTCACAGCCCTGGGAACGGATGCGACCGGACTGGGCAGGGTATCGCGGCAAGCGGGTGGTTATCCACTGCGCTGAAGGAGACGGCGCCTCCCGCGCACCCGGGATCCAGCGGATCAAGGAAGCGATTGAACAAGCGGGCGGGATCTGCATCCTGTACGACTACCCCGGTACGACACATGCGTTTTTCAACGATGACCGCCCCGAGGTCTACGACAGCGAGGCCGCGGCGCTGGCCTGGGCGCGTACCTTGGATCTCTTCCACACCGCCCTCACCTGACCCGCTCCGGGTCAAAACCGGAGGGGTACGCGGAAACGCTGTGTTTCTTAAACGGTGAAAGCGGTGGTGTTTGCGTGTTCTCGGACGCGTGTCGCCTTAATATTTAAAGCCTTATAGTCAGGAAACGTTCGTCACACGTCCGTCGCGCGCTGTGAATCGGCCGAACGGGATGCGGCGCCTGCGTCGGTGATAAACTGCGCAAAGTTTAGCCGGCAGTCGGTAGCGCTATCCCGAGATGAGTAAATTATTGTGTAACTTCCTGTGTTGTGGATTGAGAATTAAGATGAGATAACTTTTAGAGCGGAAATCTCAAGGCCCCTTGGTGCGGGTGGCCTGATCAGGTCAATCGTTATTCCTTTGCTGGGCAAATCCATGAGTATCTCAATGTCGGGCAGTGAAACAATCCACGTCAGTCAGAAGCGGGTCGCTGGAGACGTGGTGTGACGCCATAGCGTCGAAACATTTCGCACGCCGATAGCGGGTCGTTGACCGTACGCCCCGAAAATGTGAACATGCGTCAGCAACGCTTGTGCCGCTCCTAGGAAACCACCACACGAAGGCCGAGGGTATGGTCGGTACCTCCGGCGGGTCGATCGCGATGATCGACGCCGACGTGACGGTCAGCGGCGTACCGGTTAAGGAGAGGATGAGCCGGTGACCACACAGTGCTGGACGGTGGTGGAGACCTCCGAAGGGCGGTATATCGCGCCGGGCAGCGGCTGGCCCGGTGACCCCGCTACCCCGGCGACACCCGTGGCGATAAGCGCCGCTGACACGCGTACCCTCGCCGCCGAGGCCGAGCACATCGCGGAGCTGGACGCTCGGGTTTCGGTGTGCCGGGCCTGCCCACGCCTTGTGGCCTGGCGTGAGGAGGTCGCCGCCACCAAACGCGCCGCATTCGCGCACCAAGACTATTGGGGGCGGCCCGCGCCAGGGTTCGGGCCTGCCGACGCCGAGATCCTCATTCTCGGATTGGCGCCCGCCGCGAACGGCGCCAATCGCACCGGTCGCATGTTCACTGGTGACCGTTCCGGGGAGGTGCTCTACGCCGCCCTATACCGCGCCGGGCTCGCCAATCAGCCAACCAGCGTCGCGGCCGGGGACGGCTTGGAACTGCGGCGTACCCGGATCACGGCCGCGGTTCGCTGCGCTCCACCCGCCAATAAGCCCACCCCATCGGAACGGATCGTCTGCGCGAATTGGTTGGCGCGGGAGCTCACACTGCTCGCGCCGACTCTCAAGGTCATCGTGGCGTTAGGAGCGTTCGCCTGGAACAGTTTCTGGCCGGTGGCCACGGCGGTGGGGGTGACTCCGCCTCGACCGCGCCCCGCGTTTGGCCACGGGGTTGAGTTCCATCCTCCAACCGGCCCGGTCCTGCTGGGGTGTTACCACGTGAGCCAACAGAACACGTTCACTGGCAAACTCACACCCGACATGCTGGACGCGGTTTTGGCCCGGGCCGTGGACCTCGCGAACGGTCAGGCCGGGAACGGGCGACCGACGACCTGAAGCGAACCGGACAGGGATGGGGCGGCGATGCGGAGCAGAGGGCAATTACCACTGGTCCTCATCGGCATATTCCTGGTGATCTTGGCGGTCTCCACAGCCATGACCAGCACCCAGGTCACCAGGGTGACGCCGCCTCAGATCGTGTGGGGGCCGGCTAACGGCGCCCCCATTGATATACCGGATATCCCATCTCTCCCTGATCCACCAGATGCAGGTTCTGAGTCCGGGATATCACTCGGTCCCTGGTTCGACACCATTGTGACGGTCTTAGGGGGTGTGCTCGCACTCGGCGTGGCAGGGGCGCTGCTGTGGTACACCCTGCGGGACCGGCTGAACTTCCAGCTCCGGACGCCGCAATCCCCTATCCGGACCGCCCAGCGTCGCCGCGAGGAGGTGCGGGCCGCGGTCGTTGCCGGCATCGACGACCTCGATGACCCCACGATCGACGCGCGTCGCGCGGTAATCGCCTGCTGGTTGCGTCTGGAACGTGCCGCAGCCGAAGCCGGTACGCCGCGTGCGCCATCCGACACCCCTGGCGATCTTGTTTCTCGGATGTTGACCGAGCAGCGGATCAGCGTAGAGTTGCTGGCTCGACTCGCCGATGTTTACCGGTGGGCACGCTACGCTCCGCACGATGTGGATGAGCGGATGCGGGTCGAGGCCCGCCGCGCTCTCGAACAACTCGCGGCCGAACTGGCGGCTCCTGCCCGGAGCGAGGTGACGACATGAGCGGGTGGGCGAGCCTGGAAGATCTGCTCACCGATGCGAACCCCACCCCGCGCCATCGGCTGGTGCACTGGCCGCGTGTGATCGCGGCGGTGATCTTCTCCCTGGTTGTCGGGTTCATCATCCACATGGGACTGCAGTACGCCAGCTACGCCCTGCCCTACCCGTTGATCGCCGGTGGGCTGTTCGCGTTGATCGTGCTGCATTGGTCTGTCCGCCTCACCCGGCCACCCGCCGATGCTAGCCAAGAGGCTGTCCATCAAGCAGCCTGGGAGGGCCAGGAGTGGCGGCAGATGTACCAGGGGCGCGCGTTCGGGGGCGTTTTCCGGTGGCAGAACCGATTGAATTGGACGACACCGGACCGCCAATCATTCGTGCGTACCGTCCATCCCGTGATCGTGGATCTGGTCGATGAACGGCTTCGACAGCGGTACGGGATCCGTCGAGATCAAGACCCCAAGCGGGCGCAGGAGGTATTGGGAAAGGAATTATGGGATTTTCTGACCACACCTCCGCGGCGGGTCCCATCGCCGCGACGGCTGGCGGCGCTCGTACAGAGGATGGAGACGCTGTGATTCACGTTCTGCCTCCGCGTGAGGTGGGTGGGCTCGCCCACCGAGTACTGGACACGGTGGAGGCCGTGGTGGTGGGTAAACGGGATGCGCTCAGCCTAGTGCTGGCGGGCATCCTGGCCGGCGGGCACGTCTTGCTGGAGGACCTACCCGGTCTGGGAAAGACGTTGACCGCGCGCTCCCTGGCGCAGGCATTGGGGATTGAGTTCCGGCGGTTGCAGTTCACCCCGGATCTGCTGCCCGCCGACGTGACCGGTTCGTACCTGTACGACCAGCGGACTCACGACTTCACCTTCCGACCCGGTCCGGTGTTCACCAATCTGCTGCTCGCCGACGAGATTAACCGCACGCCACCGAAGACCCAGGCGGCGCTGCTGGAGGCGATGCAGGAAAAGCAGGTGAGCGTGGAGGGCACCACCTACCGGCTGGCCGCGCCGTTCCACGTGCTCGCCACCGCCAACCCGGTCGAGTACGAAGGTACCTATCCGCTCCCCGAGGCGCAGCTGGACCGTTTCCTGCTGCGGGTCTCCTTCGGTTACCCCACCCCCGCCGAGGAGTGGGAGGTGCTGAAGCGGCGGATGCTGCGGCAACGGGAGGAGACGTATCTGGAACCGGTGGTCGACGCCGAGACCCTGATCGCGATGCAGCGGACGGTCGAAACGGTCACGGTGGAGGACTCCATCGGTCAGTACATCGTGAGCCTGGCGGCGGCCACCCGGCAGCATCAGCAGGTTCTGGTCGGCGCCTCGCCTCGGGGGTCGCTGGCCCTGCTGCTGCTGGCACGGGCACTCGCCGTCATCGACGGCCGGGACTACGTGGTCCCCGAAGACGTCAAAGCGGTCGCGGTACCGGCGTTGGCGCATCGGATTTCACTGCGCCCAGAGGCGTGGATGCGGCGGGTCGACCCGGCCCAGATCGTGCAGGAGATCGTGAACAACACCCCAGCCCCCGCCAGCGGGGCGCTTCCCACGTACGCGGGGCACGGACGGTGACCGATACGTCCGCCAAATTCAGCATAGGGATACCGCTTTTGCCGGATCTCCAGCCCAAGGCGGGCCGCGGTGCAGCGGGTCCCTCGGCGGACGGGCATCCTCCACCAGTGTGGTGGCCCACCCGCGCGCTGCGACGCGCGGTTGGACTCGCCGGCCTGTTGATGTTCCTGGCCGCCATCACTGGCCGCCTGGATCTGCTGGTTTTGGCCCTCCCGTTTGTGGTGGGAACCGCCTGGAGTCTGCGCCGTCGTCCGACCGTCGAGCCGGAGGTGACGCTGGGCGTATCGGAGAGCCTGGTACCCGAAGGGGAACAGGTACGCGTCATCGTGACGGTGGGCAACCCGACGGACACGGCCTTTGACTTCGTCGTCACGGGGCTACGCCGTTCGCCGTGGCTGCGGATGCAGCGGGGAATCCGGCCGTACGCCATTCCCCTGCCGGCGGGCTCCGAGGGCGACATCGAGCTTGACGGGCGTACCTTGCGGTGGGGCCGACACGCGTTAGGGCCGGCGCGGGCGTATGCGGTCGCCTGTGATGGCCTATTGGAAAGCCACCGAGTGACGACCCCACCGCTGTGGCTGCGGGTCCACCCCGTCAACGAGGACTTCCAAGCGGGAGAGGGGATGCCCCGCGCCGCCGGCCTGGCCGGCACGCATCACTCTCGGCGACCGGGGGAAGGGGGTGAACTGGCCGGGGTTCGGCCCTTCGCTCCCGGTGACCGGCTGCGCCGCATCGATTGGCGGGTGTCGCTGCGTACCCGCGAACTGCACGTCTCCGCCACCCTGTCCGATCGGGACGCGGAAGTGGTCATCCTGCTCGACGTGCTCCATGAGGTCGGCGCCTCCGGCGGTGTGGGGGGAGCCGCCAGCGCCCTGGACACCGCCGTGCGGGCGGCGGCCGGGATCGCCGAGCACTATCTGCATCGAGGGGACCGGGTGTCGCTGATCGAATTCGGTCCCAAGTTCCGGCAGCTGCGTCCGGCCAGCGGCCGACGGCAGTACCACGCTGTTTTGGAGTGGCTGCTGGACATCACCGTCTCTGCGGGACAGGTCGACGCAACCACCTGGCTGCAGCGCCCGTATCTGCTGCCCTCCAACGCCCTGGTGGTGGCGTTGACCCCGTTAGTGGATGACCGCAGCGCTGAACTGCTGGCCGGGCTGGCGCGTGCAGGCCGGTTTCTGGTGGCTGTGGACACCCTGCCGGCGAACGCGCGCCCCGCCGCGGTCAACGAGTGGAGCGACGTGGCTTTCCGACTGTGGCGTTTGGAGCGGGAGAACATGCTGGGCCAGTTGCGGGAGCATGGGGTGCCTGTCGTGGCATGGACAGGCTCGGGGAGCCTGGACCAGGTGCTGCGGGATGTGGCGCGAATGGCGGGTTCGGCGCGGGCAGTGGTGCGGTGAGTCGGCTACGGAACTGGTGGCGTGTGTTGCCCCGCCCCACAGCGGCCGTGATGACGGTGCGGACGGTGGTGTTCGTCACCGGCACGGCGGCCATCCTGTTGGCGGTGCCCGCCGGTTACCGGCTGGACGGCCGCGTGATGGCGGTGGCGGGGGCGGTGGCGGGCATCGCGGCGCTGGTGCCGCGTACCGCCTGGGTTGATGTCGTGGAGTACAGCGCCGTGGCCGTGTGGGTGGGCGCCACCGTGGTGGAGCAGGTACCGGTGGAGGTGCCCGCGCTGTTCGGGATCGCCGTCATGCTCTACCTGCACCACACCTTCGCCGCCATGGCGGCGGCACTCCCTGTAAACGCCGAGGTGGTGCCTCAGGTACTGACGAACTGGGCGTGGCGGGCCGGCGCCGTGCTGGTCGTGTCGGGTGTGGCCGGGATCGGCGTGCTGCTGCTCCCCCGACTGGTGCAGCCGGTGTCCTCACCCATCGCGCCCCTGGTGGCGTTGGCCGCCGCGTCGCTGATCGGGGTCACCCTGGCTTTCCAGCTGCGGCGTCGGGGCTGATGCGCCGCGCCTCGGGTCCGCGCGGTGCTGCCTGGGTCACGTTCCAACCGGCACGTTGTGGGTCACCTATCTTCATGACCATCCGACAGTGACGCGGACCTCACGTTAGCGTGAGTTTGTGACCCAGAAACGGATACTCATCGTGGGCGCTGGCCACGTGGGGCTCTACACGGCGATGCGGCTGTCGAAGAAGCTGCGCGCCCGGGAGGCTGAGGTCATCGTCGTTGACCCGCAGCCGCACATGACTTATCAGCCGTTCCTTCCGGAGGCGGCGGCGGGGTCCATCGAGCCTCGGCACAGCGTGGTCCCGATCCGCAGCGTGCTGCGTCGCTGCACCGTGCTGGCCGGCCGGGTCATCCGGATCGAACACGCTCGACGGACCGCCACGGTGGCGCCCGTGGTCGGGCCCACTCGGGAGATCAGCTACGACCACATTGTGGTGGCGCCGGGATCGGTAGCCCGCACCTTGCCCATCCCCGGCCTGCGGGAGAACGCCATCGGCTTCAAGAGCATCGGTGAGGCGATCTACCTGCGTAACCATGTGCTGTCCCGCTTGGACATCGCGGCCACCACCACGCATCCAGCGGTCCGGCGGCGGGCGCTCACCTTCGTCTTCGTCGGTGGCGGGTACGCGGGGATCGAGGCGCTGGCCGAGCTGGAGGACATGGCGCGCGCCGCCATCAAGTACTACCCCGAGTTGAGCGTTGAGGACATGCACTGGGTCCTGGTCGAGGCCACCATGCGGATCCTGCCCGAGGTCGGCCCCGACATGGGCGCCTACACGGCGCGAGAGTTGATGCGCCGCGGCCTGGACATCCGGTTGAACACCCGCCTGGAGTCCTGTGTGGATGGCCGGGTGGTGCTCTCCGACGGAGACAGCTTCGAGGCGGGCACGATCGTGTGGACGGCCGGGGTGAAGCCGCATCCGATGCTGGCCGACACCGACCTGCCGCGTGAGGAGCGTGGCCGTCTGATCTGCCTGCCCACGTTGCAGGTGGCCCACCCGGACGGTACGCCGATCGACGGCGCCTGGAGCGCCGGCGACAGCGCCGCGGTGCCGGACCTGACCGCGGACAAGCCCGGTGTGATGTGCTCGCCGAGCGCGCAGCACGCCGTGCGTCAGGCACGGCGGCTGGCCGACAACCTGGTAGCGACCCTCCGGGGCCGCCCCTGCAAGGAGTACCGCCACGCCTATGCCGGGAGCGTCGCGAGCCTGGGGCTGTACAAGGGCGTCGCGCAGGTGTACGGCATCAAGCTGAAGGGTTTCCCGGCTTGGTTTGTGCACCGGACCTACCACATGAGCCGGATCCCGACCCTGAACCGGAAGATACGGGTGTTGGGGGACTGGACGTTGAACCTGTTCCTACGGCGAGAGGTCGTCTCGCTTGGACAGATTCACGAGCCGCGTGAGACATTCACCGAGTACGCCGTTTCGGCTCCCAGCGGCCCAAACGCCGCGCAGACCGCAGCCCCGAATCAACCGGCACGGTCGAGCCAGTAACCGCGCTCAGCGTGCGTTGAGACCGTTGGAAGACCGTTGGAAGACCGTTGGAAGACCGTTGGAAGACCGTTGGAAGACCGTTGGAAGACCGTTGGAAGACCGCTGACGCGGGTAACACCCGGCCAGCGGTAAAAAGAAGAACGCAGGAAGCTGTGAGCATCGCGGCTCTGGTGGGTTGTTGAGCCGTCGATGACACGCGGAACTCGCCATGCCGCAGCCACGCCGAGCTTTGAACCGAGGACCCATTCGGTGCGGGTCTGTCTGTCCAGTTCAGCGGCGAGACGCGCCTACGGGATCGACGTACCGGCCCACAGTCAGGTAGAAAAAGCAGGCCCCCCAGATCGGTCTGGGTCTCCCTCGTTCGGGTAGACCTGTTGTGATGAGAGGGGTCTGTGGCTGGCTTCGTGACCTGGCCGGTGGACGGTCGCTTGGCTGCTCGCGGTCGTTTTGTCGACATTCGCGGCATTGATAGGCATATTTGTCGCGTTCGACGTCGGCAGGGCGCTCTGCGACGAGCCCACCGACACCTCCCCGTCAGGTTGTCGACAGCGTAATGGAGGCTAAAGATGGGCTGTTTGATCGAAGCGGCGACGTGCGTGAGCCAGTTACCGTTGAGCTGAGCGTCATTCAGGTCGCGCCACAGCCACCTGAACGTCGTTCGTTGCGCCCGGGTGGTGGAACAGGTATACACGGCCGCCTTAAAAGCGGCTGCCTTTGAGGCATGCGGGTTCGATCCCCGCCCCGGGCACCGACGAGCCATGCCAAAGCGTGGCTCACTGCCTGCGCCCTTCTGGTTGCTTTGGCGGGTACTCTGGTAAACCGATGAACTGACGGTCGAGGAGGGCAGCGTTGAAGAGCTCGAACCCGGTGCTCAATAGCTGGGTGGCCGGCGCCGGACGGGGGCAGACGATGGCCCCACCGTATGCCGGATACGGCGCACCCGGTTACGCGTACCCCAATGTTCAGTACCCGCCGATGGCCCCGCCGCGGGTCACCACGATGACGCTGGATGACGTCGTCATCCGGACCGTCGGTCTGCTGGCGTTGTTGGGGATCAGTGGCGCTGCCGCGTGGATCCTTATCCCTGAGACCAACGCCCTCAACCTGGCTCTGTTTGGATCGATGATCACCGGTCTGGTCCTGGGCCTGGTGATCTCCTTCGCACGGATCACCAACCCGGTGGTGATCGGCGCCTACGCGGTCGCCGAGGGCGTCTTCCTCGGAATCGTCAGCAAGTTCTACGAGACTCTCTTCAACGGCATCGTCCTGCAGGCCGTGGTGGGGACCTTCGCGGTGTTCGCCGGCATGGCGGTGCTGTACAAGTTCCGGGTGCTGCGAGCCACGCCGCTGTTCACCAAGGTCGTGCTGGGTGCCCTGATCGGTGCCGTGGGTCTGATGCTCGTCAACCTGCTGTTCGCCGTGTTCGGTGCCGACCTGGGGATCTTCGGTAACCCGACCGACGGCCAGACCGAGCTGCTGCCGATCCTGGTGAGCTTGGCTCTGGTGGTTATCGCGGCCCTCACCTTCGTGCTGGACTTCGCGGCGGTCGAGGAAGGGGTCCGTGCCGGCGCTCCCCAGAAGTACGCCTGGTACGCCTCGTTCGGGATCGTGGTCGGCCTGGTCTTCCTCTACCTGCAGCTGCTGCGTCTGTTGAGCCTGCTACGGGAGTGACCACGACGGTGGCAGTTTTCGCCCGTTCTCAGGCCGGACAGTGACCCAGCATCGTGTCAGAACCGAACAACGAGCCGTCAAACGGCACTGATGACTTCAGCGGCAGCGCGGTGGAGCTGGATGAGTTCCACCGCGCTGCTGATCGTTTTGTCGCTCAGATCATGCACTGGACGCCGCAGCGTTGGAAGGCGACGTCTGGTGTCTCTACTTTCGACCCGTCAGGAGCGGCGCCGGAAAACGCCGAGCGCTCCGGGGAGAACGCCGCTACCCGTGAGGAAGTCGGTTCATCTGGCGCTTCGTCCGCTGCCGAGCCCTCTTCTGACGGCGCTGATTTAGCCTCCGAGCCCATGGTCGTGCTGTCCCGGGCCGATGTCATGTACCGGCTGGTGCAGCGGATCGCGGATCTTGCGGCGGACGCCGAAGGACAGCCCCGGCGTCTGGTACCTCGACTGACCAACGACTTGGCGCTGGTCGACCAGTTTCGGGTCGTCACCGCTGACCTGTTGACGGCCCGTCCCGGACCGGAGACGATACGCGCCGCCATGGAGGCGCTGACCGCCACCCGGCGTACCCTCTTCCCTTCCGCGGTTCCTCCTGCCTCCTGAGAGATCTCCGTTTTCTGACCGGCGTTGGTGGAACCCGCCACCGACGCACGGCGCGGCTTATGAACGGGATGACGTCGTACGCACGGGCACGAGTCGTACCGAAGACGCCAGTTTCACCGCGATCACCAGCACACCGACGGTGGCGACCAGCACGAACAGGGCGAGGGGTCGTGTGCGCTGGGGTCCCCCTTGCGTGTAGGCCGCGACCCAGCCGACAGGCACCGCGAGGATCAGCGTGGCCCACAGCCAGCTCGCCTCCAGGCGGCGCACCATCTGCACGCTACCGATGAGGAACATGACCGCGAGGGTCGCCAGGCACCCGGCGCTCATCAGTTCGCCGGCCGTCCACCGGTAGAAGAACCCGCTCCAGCCGCCCAGGCGTTCCATAAGGACCGTCAGCAGGAGCAGCACTCCAATAAGTGCGCCGGTACCCACGGGTGCGACCAGCCGTTCCGGGAGGGAAGCGGGAGAGCGCAGCCCAGCACACGCCACAATCCCCAGACCGGTCAGCAGCGCGATCAGATACGCCGGAGGGCGCTGGTACTCGGTGACGGCGTCGATGGCCACGAGGGCGAGGGTGGTGATCACCCCAAGCCCGACGGCGGCCCGTCCCCAGCGGGGAGTGGCCAGCCAGACCAGGGCGGCCAGGACCCAGGTGGCGTACGCCGCAGGGCCACAGGTGTAGAACGAACCAAAAGGTGTGAAGGGGAGGTCCTCTCCCGCGGAGTCGGTGATGGGTTCGACGACGAGCCAACAGAACACACTGAGGCCGGCGGCTAAGGGGAGCGCGATGAGGGCGGCCAGGCGCAGACCTCGATCAAGAGCCCGCAGACGGTTGAGCGCCAGTCGTTCCCGCATGCCGCAGACGAGCAGATCGACGGCGTCAGCGAGGGGCGGCCAGGTGCGGTTCGCAGGCGCGCTGTCCAGCAGCGTGGACAACAGCTCTTCGCCCCGCTGTTCCCGGTAACGACGTGGGTAAGCGCGCAGTAACCATCGATATCGGTTAGCGAGTGACATTCAGTGCTCCAATCCAAGGGCGAACAGGCCAGGCAGCGGCAGGCCAGCCTGCCGCCGACGGTGGAGACGTTCGGTCGCCGCAGCGGCGTTACGAGCGAGGCGTTCGGCCTCGGCGGTGAGGAGTGAGGCGCCGTCATCGGTCAGGTGGTAGTACCGCCGAAGTCGCCCATCGCTGATCTCCTCGCGTTCCACGGCGATCAGGCCATCGGCCATGAGCCGGTCCAGCGCGCCGTAAAGCGTGCCGGGGCGTAACTGCACTCGCCCGTCGGAGAGACGGAGTACCTCCTGAATCACTCCGTATCCATGGCGGGGTTGATCGGCCAGCGCGGTGAGGATCAGGAACGTCGGTTCCTGGAGTCGAGTAGCCATACCAGCAATATATCGGACGCCGATATATATCGGCGATCGGACATATGAGCTGCGAAGCCGGAGTGTCAGCGCTCCGACGGGTCAGGGCAGGGTGTTAAGCCCACAACAGGGATGAAAGGAAGGAAATACTCAGGTGAGACGCTCGATGATCATGGCCATTCCTTGACCACCGGCCGTGCACATCGTCTCCAAGCCGATGGTCTTGTCGTGCCACTGCAGGGCGTTGATCAGGGTGCCGGTGATTCGGGCTCCGGTCATCCCGAAGGGGTGACCGATCGCGATCGCGCCACCCATCACGTTGAGCTTTTCGAGGGGGACTCCCAACTGTCGATAGCAGGGGATCACCTGAGCGGCGAACGCCTCGTTGATCTCCACAAGGTCGACGTCGTCGATGGTCATCCCGGCACGGGCCAGCGCCTGCCGGGAGGCCTCGACCGGCCCCATCCCCATGATCTCCGGGGAGAGCGCGGAGACTCCGGTGGAGATGATCCTGGCCAAGGGGGGAATACCCAGCTGTCCGGCCTTCTGGGCGCTCATAATCACCAGCGCCGCGGCGCCGTCGTTCAACGGACAGCAGTTCCCTGCGGTGACCCGGCCATTGGGTCGGAACGCCGGCTCCAAGGCCGCCACCTTCTCCAAGGTGGTGCCCGGCCGCGGGCCGTCATCGGCATCCACCACCCGTCCGTCAGGCAGCGTCACCGGCGTGATCTCCCGGGCCCAAAAGCCGTCCCGGATCGCCCGTTCCGCCAGGTTCTGGCTGCGTACCCCGAATTCATCCATCTCCCGACGGGTCACTCCGTACAGATCAGCGACGTTCTCCGCCGTTTGACCCATTGCGATATAGACATCCGGGAGATCACCGTCCAGGCGCGGATCATGCCAGGGCGGGCCCGCGCCTTCGGCGCGTTGTGCGGTACGCGCCTGGGCGCGCGCGAACCGGGGATTGCGCCAGTCGCCCCCGACGACGGCCTCTGCCTCTTCCGGCAACCTGTCGGAATCTCCCCGCGTCAGACGGGATACACACTCCACCCCGGCGGAGATGAACACCTCACCTTCGCCGGCCCGGATCGCGTGGAAGGCCATCCGGGTGGTCTGCAGGCTTGAGGCGCAGTAGCGGGTGATGGTCGCACCAGGCACGCTGTCCAAGCCCAGCAGAACCGCCACCACTCTGGCCATGTTGAACCCCTGCTCACCGCCGGGGCGGCCACAGCCCAGGTAAAGGTCGTCGATGTCGGTGGGGTCTAGTTGAGGAATCTTGTCCAGCGCCGCCCGTACGATCGTGGCGGTCAGCTCATCCGGACGGAGATCCCGGAGCGAGCCTTTATAGGCCCGTCCGATCGGGGAGCGGGCAGCAGCGACGATGACGGCTTCCGGCATGGCGTCACGGTAACCGGCCGGTGGCCGCGCCGCTGCTCTCAGTGAGAGCGAACCGTCCGAACCGCCTCGTACACGGCGGGGTAGAGGGCGTGCGCCCAGATCCGGTAACCGTCCGCCGACGGATGGAAGCCGTCCTCACACAAAGTGCCGGCATCGGCCCGGAACACCGCGCCGGTACGCTCGGCCAGATCCACCGGGACACCCCCGGCTTCCCGAACCGCGGGCGCCTGCGCGGCGGCGATTCGCCGCCCCAGCCAGCCCACGATCTGCCGTAACGGCGTGGCCAGTGCCCGAGCCGCCCCAAGGTCGGGACAGGTGCCGACCACCACCCCAACCCCGGCCCCGGTGAGGCGCTGAACCGCGCTAGCCAGATCGGCCGCGGCGTGTTCGGGGTTGACCAGGCGTAGCGCGTCATTGCAACCGACGAGGATGACCGCCACGTCGGGGCGTCGTCCTAGTAACGCACGGGACACCTGGGTGTCCAGATCTGCCGACCCGGAACCGGAGACTGCGACGCTGGACAGCTCCACCCGCTGGTTGGGGCCGGCCAGCAGCGAGGCCAACTGGCCCCCCACCGAGTCACCCACGGTCTGGACACCGACCCCCGCGGCCATCGAATCGCCCAGCATCACCATCCGGATGGTGCGGCCGCCTGAGCCGCCGAGCGTGGCGCGGATCCCGGGACCGATTTCGGGGCGGGCGTACCGTCGGGCCCGTGCTATGGCGATTTCCAGGGCGAGCAGGCCGGCGACCCCGGCCGCGCCCAGCAATATTCCCAGACCGATACCCCGACCGATCCGCCCTGCGACGCGGATCGTGCTCATGGTCCCTCCCGCGGGCTACGTAACTTTCCGCACCCGAGGCTAGCCCAGTAAGGCCGCAGGAAGCACGGTCCGAGCGCTGCCTGTAGCAGGTCGGTTATCTTGATCACCTTGAGTGATCGCAATATTCACAGAGTGATCCGCTCTCAGGGGGGCCGGCGCGGTGAAGACAGGGGCGGTTGTGACAGTCAGCCCGCGCGGTCAGGACCGGCGGCGGTGAGGGTCATCAGCAGCATCACCCGTCGCTCCCGCTGCATCGCGGCGCGGTAGTCGTCCCAGTCGGGGTGCTCGCCGGAGAGCCGGCGGTAGTAGTCGATGAGGAGATCCATCGCCTCGGGCAGAGACACGATCTCTACAGTCCCCTCGACCTGAATCCAGCGGCCAAAGAATGAATCCGGCAGAACGCACAACCAGGCCCGCGGGTCTCGGCGCAGGTGACGGACTTTGTATGCGGTCTCCCGCGTACTGATCATGACGCGACCGGCGTCGTCCAGGCCAACGAGAACCGGGGACATCAACGGCCTGCCGTCGGGACGGGGAACGGCGAGTACGGCCCGACTCTGTTCTCGAATCACCGCTCGAGCTTGATCTAGATCCATCCTTTCATCCTGCCCCAGGACCGGACGATCGCATCGATGTTGTGTGTTAGATGCGAGACATCACTATTCGTGAATATTTTTCGCATCGATTTGGTTGCGTCCGGATACGATGAATGCGGCAAGCAGGGGACCCGGAGGTCTGGCGGCCTTCTCACACGGGACCCGCAAGCCCGAGAGGAGGTACGCCATGGCGGTGAAACTGGGGCGCTGGGCGAAACTCATCGCGCTGTGGCGAGCGCTGCGACGGGGCAGAAGGCGAGGAAGCCCCGGCATCGGTCGCCGGTTGGTCGCCCTGCCCCGGATGGTGATCGCTGAGCTGCGGGGTCACTACTCAGATCTGAACTGGGGCCGGCTGGCTCTGATCGTCGCAGGCGTGATCTATGTGTTGTCCCCAGTGGACATTCTGCCCGAGCTGGGCCTGCTGACCGTCGGGTTGATCGACGATGCCATCGTGGTGGCCTGGATAGCCAGGGCGGTACTGGACGAAACCGAGCGTTTCCTGCTGTGGGAGCGTGACCGTACTCGCGCTCTGGGTATGTCTTGACAGCAGTCCTCTCCCCTCGGCGGGTACGCTCCGCGACGACCGTTATCGAGCAATAGGCTCGCTGAGCTGGCTCGACCACCCGGTCGTGAGGGGGTAGGACATTGCGTTATTACAACTCAATCATTGAACTGATTGGTAATACACCACTGCTGAAGCTGAACCGCGTAGCGGCCGGTATCGACGCTACCGTCCTGGCCAAGGTGGAGTACCTCAACCCGGGCGGCAGCGTGAAAGACCGGATCGCGCTGCGCATGGTTGAGGAGGCAGAAGCGGCCGGGTTGCTTCGGCCGGGTGGCACCATCGTCGAGCCGACCAGCGGGAACACCGGTGTGGGGCTGGCGTTGGTCGCTCAGACCAGGGGATACCGCTGCATCTTCGTCTGCCCCGATAAGGTGAGCGAAGACAAGATCAACGTGCTGCGGGCCTACGGTGCCGAGGTGGTGATCTGCCCCACGGCGGTGGCGCCGGAGGATCCACGCTCCTACTACAGCGTCTCGGACCGACTCGTCTCTGAGATTGAAGGTGCCTGGAAGCCCAACCAGTACGCCAACCCCGCCAATCCTCGCTCCCACTACGAGACCACCGGACCGGAGATCTGGGAACAGACCGAGGGGCGGATCACGCACTTCGTCGCTGGTGTCGGTACCGGGGGCACGATTTCCGGGACCGGACGCTATCTCAAGGAGGTATCCAACGGCCGGGTGAAGGTCATCGGAGCCGACCCGGAGGGGTCGGTGTATTCCGGTGGGACCGGTCGGCCTTACCTGGTGGAGGGGGTCGGCGAGGACTTCTGGCCCGACACCTTCGACCGGGAGATCTGCGACGAGATCATCGCCGTCTCCGACTCTGACTCCTTTGAGATGACTCGGCGTTTGGCCCGGGAGGAAGGGCTACTGGTCGGCGGCTCCTGCGGCATGGCGACGGTCGCGGCGCTGCAGGTCGCGCGTACCGCACCCCCTGATGCGGTGGTGGTGGTTCTGCTGCCCGACGGGGGCCGGGGATACCTGTCGAAGATCTTCAACGACAACTGGATGGCGCGCTACGGCTTCCTGCGCCCCACCGAGCCAGAGGTGACCGTAGCCGACGTGTTGGAGCGGAAGAGCAGCGGGATGCCGGAGCTGGTGCACGCCCATCCCCAGGAGACGGTCCGCGACGTCATCGACTACCTGCGGGAGTACAACATCTCGCAGCTGCCGGTGCTGAAAGCCGAGCCGCCGGTGGTGACCGCTGAGGTCGTCGGATCGGTTCTGGAGCGGGACCTGTTCGACGCGTTGTTCAGCGGACGGGCGCAGCTGCACGACGCGATCGAAGGTCACATGTCCCCGCCGTTGCCGATGGTTGGTGGGGGACAGCCGGTCAGCGCCGCTGTCGCACTCCTGGAGAAGGCGGACGCCGTCATGGTCCTCATCGACGGCAAGCCTCGGGGTGTGCTCACCCGCCAGGACCTGCTGACCTACCTGGAACACAAGTAGGCCCATCAGAACACACCTGGAGCCTGTGGACCGGCCTCGCAGGCTCCAGGTGAGTCCAGGTAAGCTTTACCCGCTTTGCGGGAACCGCTTCGTCAGGAACCGCCTCACCGTTGGCGCGGCATCGGTGCGCCGACCACTTTCGCCAAGGCGAGAGGGCGGTTCCAGAGGAGCGGAAGGCTCAGTGGGACACGTTGAGTTGTGACTCGCGTTCCGGTTCGGGCCCCGGCTCGGAGACGGGGGTCTCCGAGCCGGCGTGGTGGGGATGGGTGGGCCGGTGGAGGAACGGTTCGGCCAGCCGACCGATCAGCGGCCCGAGGATGGCGAGGATCAATACGTAGGCGGCTGCCAGAGAACCCAACGCGGGCTCGACACCCGCCGAGACCGCCAGACCCGCGATCACGATGCTGAACTCACCACGGGCGATCAACGCGATACCCGCACGGTAACGACCGTTACGCCCCACCCCCGCGCGCGCCGCGGCGATGTAACCAGTGGCGAACTTGCTCAGCACACCCGCCACCGCCAAGCCCAAGGCGACCAGCGCCACCGGAGGTAGGTGCGAGGGGTCGGTCTGCAGACCGAAGAACACGAAGAAGACCGCGGCGAATAGATCCCGCAACGGGGACAGGAGCTCTCGGGCGGCCTCAGCCAGCGGTCCGGACAGAGCGATACCGACCAGGAAGGCCCCCACCGCGGACGAAATCTGCAACTCCTGAGCCAGGCCGGCGACGAGGAGGACCAGCCCGAGCACCTTCAGCAGAAGTACCTCGTCGTTGGGACTCTTGACGAAGGCAGAGACCAGCCAGCCGAACCGCAGCGCCACCAGCAGCACGAGCGCGATCGCGAGCAGCGCGACCCCTAGGGTGACTGATCCGGCTAGCAGGCTCACTCCGGCCAGCAGGGTGGTCAGGATCGGCAGGTAAACCGCCATCGCCAGGTCCTCCATGACCAGCAGCGACAGCACGACCGGAGTTTCCCGGTTACCGACCCATCCCAGATCCGCCAACAGCTTGGCGATGATGCCTGAGGAGGAGACGTAGGTGACGCCACCAAGCACCACGATCGCGACCGGATCCCACCCCAGCAACAGGCCAGCCACGATTCCTGGTGCGGCGTTGAGGACCAGGTCGAGCAAACCACCCACGGCGGACTGACGCATACCGCGCACCAGTTCGTCGGCGGTGTACTCCAGACCCAATGTGAACAGCAACAGGAGTACGCCGATCTCCGCACCGATGGAGATGAACTCTTCGCTGGTGCTTAGCGGAAGCAGACCACCATGTCCGAACGCCAGTCCGCCAAGAAGATACAGGGGGATGGGGGAGATGCCGGCTCGCATCGCGAGCCCGCCTAATAGACCTAGAGCAAGAATGACGCCGCCGAGCTCGACGAAAACGATCGCGGAGTGCACGCTCTAACCGTTCCTGAAGATCTGCGCGACCGCGGAGGTACCTTCCTTGGTACCTACCACGACCACGATGTCGCCGGTCTGGAAACGGAAGTCCGGCCGAGGACTGGCTAGCACCTCGCCCTCTCGGACCACCGCCACAATGGAGGCACCAGTTCGGGTACGGGCGCGGGTGTCACCTAAGGTTCGGCCGTCGTAAGGGGAGCCGGCGGTGATCGGGATCTGTTCGGTCACCAGTCCCTCCACTTGCCGCTCCAACTCGGCCAACCGTTCGATGACCCGACGCGTGCCTAGTAATTCGGCCAGTGCCTCGGCTTCGTCCACAGTCAAGGCCACATCATCGACGGAGGTGTCGGGATCGTCGGGGTCGTAGATGAGCAGATCCCGCCGTCCGGACCGGTGCGACACCACGCCGATCTGGCGGCCCCGTGATGTGGTCAAGATGTGACGGAGTCCGATACCCGGAAGCGCCGTGCGCTCGACCTCCACCACGTCCTTACTCCTTCATGTGGGTTGCTAAAGCGGCCGGACCGCCGCCCAGTTGGGGACCTTAACGCACCCGCGCACCTGGCTGGAAAGCCCAGGGTCACGGCGTGACGAGCATTGTGACTTAAGGTCGCGTGCTATGCCAAGCTAGGCAGTTTCTTCTTAAATGTGAAGGAGTAGGACTCTGCTGGGATGGCTCAGATGTGGTGTGACTGAGGAGTGGCAGGGAGTGGCGAGCGGTTGAGGCGGGCGGACACCACGGGGAGTCGAGCCTCCAGGATCAGGCCAGGGCCGGATTCGATGACCGCTCCCAGGCGGGTGAGGATCCGGCGCATCCGACGGTTGTCAGCCAGCAGGTGAGCCCGCAGCTCGGCCAACCCTCGGGAGCGGGCCAAAGTGAGCAAGCGCCAGGTCAGTTCGGTTCCTAACCGGCGGCTCTGCCAGGCGTCTTCCACCAGGATGGCGATCTCCCCTACCCCCGGGTCGGGGGTGTAGACCAGGTGGGCCAGGGCGACTACACCCCGGTCGGATTCAGCGACCAGGGTGATCCCCCGTTCACGGTCGCAGAAGGCCTGCCACATGCGTGCCGTGAGGTTACGCCGGGCCAGGAAGTAACGTCCCCGGCGCGTCAGCGGTGAGCAGCGTCGGTGCATCTCGCGTACCGCGGTGAAATCGTCGTCGCGCAGCGGACGCACCGTCAGGCGGGCGAAGTCGGGGAGGGTGAGAGGGTGACCGACCGGGTCGGTCGCCAGAGGCAGCAGGAAACTGATGAGGGCATCGGCGCGGGCCGCCTCGGTGAGGGTGAACGGCAGTGACCGTCGAATCAGACGGACCGCACGAGAGGGGCCGGCGGGAACGATCAGGGTGTGGTCCTCCGAGGGGGCGTTGGCGTCCGGGCCATACACCCAGGTGGCGTCGTCGGCGCGGAGGAGTTCACCCAACAGGTGGGGTAAAGAGCGCGGATCGGTGTGGAGCTTGGCCGCGACCAGCAGGGCGGCGGTGGTGTGGTCCACCAGCTCCGCGCGACTGGCGGGCACCACGGTGATCCGCCGTCCCCCGGCGTCCGCGAGACAGGCCGTGATGTGGGCGGCGCTGACCGAGGTGGGGAACTCGACCACGAACTCGTCGATGACCCCTCCGGGTGCGACGTGGACCTCGAGGTTCAGGATGTTGCCCCCAGCGGCGGCGAGGGCGGTCGACAAGGCCGCGAGTCGTCCGGGTCGGTCATCAATCTCGGTACGGATCCGCCATACAGCCATAAGGAGATGGTCGACGGGCGGTGTTTCTTGACCGCTTCCACGTCGTCACCAGCGGGTTTCCAGCGTTGCGCGTACTCGTCACATGAACCCTGAAGATCAACGCCCCTGAAGATCACCTTGAAGATCTCAGCCACCAGCCGGTGATCATGGGTGTCGCCGTCGAGGGTGCATTCATGATCACCGGCCTCGATCGTCAGGTGGTGATGGTTGGGCCTTCCCGGCGTAGCCGGTCAACCTCGGTCATGGCCTTCTGCAGTTCGGACAACCACGACTCGGCATGCTGCGCCACCAACCGCACACACCACGCCAGAGCATCGGAACGGGAGCGGGCCACGCCTGCGTCGACCAACGTGTCCAGAACCTGCCGCTCGGGTTGCCGCAGCCGGGTCATCACAGGAACCGACTGTGTGGTGAACAGCTCCTGAGTGCCACCGCATCGGGCCCCCCAGCTCACTTTCCGGCCGTACCGGTGCTGAATGTGCTGAGCGATCTCCATGCGCTGTTCCCGGGTGTGCTCCCGGAACCGCGCAATCCGTCCTTTCTCTACGCCTGCCCGTTCGGCGGGGGAGGCGTCCGGACTGAGCAGGTTGGCCTCTGGATCGGGGAGACGCCCGACAATGATGATCTCGTCACGGTCGATGGAGATCTCCGGTGGTGCCACAAACCAGTTGTCCGGTAACCGACCTGTAATCCACGGCGCCGCGTCGTCTACGGAGGGCAGGTCAGCGTACTGCCATCCGCCTCGGTGGCCCCAACCGGGCCGGAAGCCCCAGGCCGGCCCAAGTTTTCCAGGCATCGCGACTCTCCTTGTTCCCATGTCTGTGATGGCGCTGGAACGTGTTGTCCGCGCACACCACAACGTTGATTACATAGTTACAGCATTACGCAACTACAACAACTTGTGGTGCGTGTAGGGCAGGCTCATCTCCGGGGACGGGCGGGAGAGGAGAGGGATCTGATCGTCAGTCGTCGGCGTTGAGGATCACACAACCCTGCAAGGTGCCGGCCGCTTCGGAAGACAGGATGAGCCGGACGGGCTTACGACCTTCAGCCACCAAGGCGTTAGGCGACTCGGCCGGGAGGGTACGCAGGTGGTGGCAAGAGGGCGCGAGGCGCGGCGGAATCGGTTGATATCAGGGACCGTGGGTCCAGCCGAACGGAACGCCAGGCGTAATGTCTCACCGCCGATGACACGGCGGTGAGACGGGGCAGGCTCGTCGAGCGGGAGCACGGGAGGTTAACGGCCGGTGAGCTGCGCGGTCAACGCGGCCGGGTCGGTGACCGGAAGTTGGCAGACGAAGTCCCGGCAGACATAGGCGGTCGTCAACCCTGACCGGTACTCCCTACCCGCGAGCAACGGCACTCCTGGTTGATCCGGACGCCCGGCGACGATCACCGCACCTGGTGAGGGGGTCAGCCACGCGGTCCGCCACAGCGGGTCATCCGCCGGGTCGGAGGCCGTGGTCACCACAGCCACCTCCGCGGGACCGGCCAGCTGGGCTTCCCCCACCGCACATGCCCAACCGGTGAACCGGGCATGCTGCTGTACCAGCGGTGCCACGGTGGATAGCGCCGTCCGCGCCGCCTCCCGGTGCCGGGGCGAACCCCTCAACGCCGCATAGCTGGTGAGCGCACCCGCTAGCGAGGTCAGGCCCGAGGGAGAGGCGTTGTCCGTAGGGTCGGCGGGGCGAGCGACCAACGCCTCAGCGTCATCGGCGGTGTCGTAGAAGCCCCCCATGCCGTCGCCGAAGTGCGCCAACGCCACATCCAGCAGCTGTCCGGCGAGCTCCAACCACCGGGGTTCACCGGTGATCTGGTGCAGTGCGCAGAACGCCTCGGCCACGCATCCGTGATCCTCCGCGACCCCCGGTGGATCACCCACGACACCATGGCGTGACACTCGACGCAGGCGACCATCCACCAGGTGCACATCCGCCAGCAGGCTGCCCGCCCGTTGCGCCGCCTCCAGCGCCTGCCGAGCCAACGCGAGAGTGTCCGTCTCGGACTCCGTCTCAGAATCCAGCGTGTGCGCGCTGTCCGCCCCAACCCCGCCGGACAGCATGGCTCGGGCGATCGCGGCGAACTCCACGAGGGCGGTGATCGCCAGCCCGTTCCAGGCGGCGACCACCTTGTCGTCCCGTGCCGGCTGCGGCCGACCGCGGCGCGCCCGCAGCAGGGCCTGGCGTACCCTCCGGAATCTGGCCGAGTCAGACGGATCGGCAGGGAGCTGCAAAACGCTGGTGCCGTGTTCGAAGGTGCCTCCCACGGTCACCCCGAACACCTCAGCGGCCCAGACGCCGTCCTCCGGGCCCAGCACCTCAGTGAGCTGGGCGGGCGTCCAGACGTAGGTGGCGCCTTCCACTCCCTCGGTGTCGGCGTCCAGGGAAGAAGCGAATCCACCCTCCGGGGTGGCCAGGTCCCGCAGCAGAAATCGCACGGTCTCCTCCGCGACCCGGCGGGCCAGCGGATCTGCGGTGACCCGCCACAGGTGCGTGTAGACCAGCGTCAGCAACGCGTTGTCGTAGAGCATCTTCTCGAAGTGCGGCACCACCCACGCCGCATCCACCGAGTACCGGGCGAAGCCGCCAGCGAGCTGGTCGTACATGCCGCCCCGTGCCATCCGCTCGCAGGTGTACCGCACCACCTCAAGGCTGCGTGCGTGACCGGTGCGGGCGTAATGCCGCAGCAGAAACTCCAGACACATCGACGGCGGGAACTTCGGGGCGTCACCGAAGCCACCGTTGACCGGGTCGTGCTCGCGGTGCAGGGTGGCCGCGGCGGCATCAAGGAGATCCTCAGATAGGGGTGCCCGTCCGATCCTGGACCGGCCATCGCTCAGCGCCCGAGCCACGGCGCGGCCCCGTTGCAGCAGGGAGTCCCGCCGCTCCCGCCAGGCTCGGCCGACCGCCTCAACCAGCTGGAGAAACTGGTCCCGGGGGAAGTAGGTGCCGCAGATGAACGGCTCGCCGTCAGGGGTCGCGAACACCGTCATCGGCCAACCGCCCTGACCGGTCATCGCCTGGGTCGCTGTCATGTACACCGCGTCGATGTCTGGGCGTTCCTCCCGGTCGACCTTGACCGGCACGGTGAGTTGGTTGACCACCTCAGCGACCTCAGGGTCCTCAAAGGACTCATGCGCCATCACATGACACCAGTGACAGGCGGCGTACCCCACCGAGATGAGCAGAGGAACATCCCGCCGCCGGGCCTCCGCGAGGGCCTCCGGCCCCCAAGGCCACCAGTCGACGGGGTTGTCGGCGTGCTGCAGCAGGTAGGGGGAGGTCGCGTTAGCGAGCCGGTTCATAAATCCACCCTCTCACAGCTCACTCCGACCCGCTTTGAGGTTCACGACGCCTGGGACGACAGCGCGCGTACGGATCTGGTCAGCTCGATTCCGGTCGACGGCCCGCGTGTGCTCCCCGAGCCAGGGGGATGACCTGGGCGCCGCGAGCCATGGCCCGCTCCTGCAACCGCCACAGCACCTGGTCCACCCGGTCGGCGGGCAACGGCGCGAAGAAGTGGTACCCCTGTGCCGCGGTGCACCCCATGTCCTCAAGCGCCGCCAGCTGCTCGGCGGTCTCCACCCCCTCGGCCACGATCCGTAGCCCAAGCGTGCGGGCCAATTCAACCGTGGTCCGCACGATCGCGGCGGCCTCGGGCGACTCCAGCATGCGGGTGACGAAGGCCCGGTCGACCTTCACCTCGTCCACCGGGAACCGCGTCAGGAAGGTGAGTGACGAATAACCGGTGCCGAAGTCGTCCACCGCTAGCTGGACCCCGATCTGGCGCAGCGCGGTGAGGACATCGTCGATGATGTCCAGCTCGGTCATCATCACCGTCTCGGTGATCTCCAGCACCAGCCGATCGGGAGGCACCTGATGCCGCTCCAACAACTGGGCGATGTCTGTCGGCAGGTGCCGGTCCAGCAGGCTGCGAGCTGACAGGTTGACCGCGATTGGGATGTCCAGCCCGTCGGCGAGCCAACGCGCCACGTGTCCCAGCGCCACATCGATGACGTAGCGAGTGAAAGGTCCGATCAGCTCGCTGTGCTCCACTACCCCGATGAATTCCGCCGGGGGCAGCAGGCCACGCCGGGGGTGGTTCCACCGCACCAGCGCTTCGGCGCCGACCGGGGCACCGGTGACCAGGTCCACGGCGGGTTGAAGCACCAGCATCAGCTGATCGTCAGTGTTCAGCGCCTCCCTTAGCTCAGCTAGCAGGGCGAGCCGGTCGGTGCTGGCACCGTCCTTGCTGCCGTCGTAGACCACCAGGGTGCGGCCGCTGCGCTTGGCCTGGTACATCGCGACGTCGGCGCGTCGCAGCAGCTCGGTGATGTCGCAGCTTCCGGCGGGGACGACCACCACCCCGATGGAGGTCTCCACCGACAGCGACAGGCCGGCGACCTCAATGGGCAACGCCAGTTCGGTCGCGAGCTGCCGCCCACGGCAAGCGGCGTGTTCGACCGCGGAGGCGGTCTCGGGGACAGCCGTAATCAGCAGCGCGAACTCGTCACCGCCCAACCGGGCCAGCATTTCGCCCGGTTCGGTCGCGGCGGCCAGTTTGGCGGCCAGGACTCGCAGCAGGTCATCACCGGCCGCGTGCCCCAGTGTGTCGTTGACTTCCTTGAAGTGATCCAGATCCAAAAGCAGCAGGGCCGCGGAGGCCGACCTTCCGGAGTCGGCCAGCGCCCGGAGAGCCGAGTCGCCGTACTCCAGCAGCCGAACCCGGTTAGCCAGGCCGGTCAAAGGATCGTGGGAGGCTTCGTAGGACTTGCGATGGGCCAGCGCCTGGAGCGTGGTGTGGGTCGCGGCGTTCTGAAGGGCCGCGCCGAGCGCGTCGGCGAAGGCGGAGAGCGCCAGCTCTTCCCGCTCGCCAAGCCTCACCGGCTCCCGGAACCACAGCCGCAGCTCCCCCACCTTCTCTCCGCCGGCCTCCAGCGAACGGACCACCATGAAGCCCGCATCGTCCCGGGGCGTCGGCGCAGAGTCGGAAGAGTCGGAGGAGGTGTCGACGAGTTCACCAGTGGAGGTACCCACAAAGGTCCGTTCCAGACGGTGGACGGTGACCTCGACGGCATCCGGGGAGAACAGGCGGCACAGGCCCCGCAGGGCCGACCGCGCCACCTGACGTTCGTTCAGGTGGTTGAGTTCGTGGGTGGCCGCGGCCAGCTCCTGCCAGGTGCGCCGCTCTTCCGCGGCCCGCAGGCGGGCGCGGTAGGTCTCGTGCAGCAACCACAGCAGCGGCGGCAGGATGATCAGCCACCGAACGTCGATCAGTCCGAGGGTGACCACCAGAAGACCGATCGTGAGATTGCCGATCAGCATCAGCCCGGTCACCCCCAAGCCGCGCCGGATAACCGTCGACACGGACGAGCCGCTGCTGATGGCCACCGGCCAGGCCGCCAGCAGGGTGGTGAGCAAGGCGTAGGCCGTGGCGGCGACACTGAGGACCACGGCTGTCCGGAAAGTCAGTGGAGGAACCGGGTCGATCCCGCCCAAGGCTAGGACGGCCACGCTGGCCACCGTGGCGGCGATCGCCCCAGCGGCGGCGTTGTACAGCGCCCGGATGGGCTCCTGCCGGGTCAACAACCTCCCGGGCAGTACACCCGCGAAGACGGTGAGAGCTACCCATGCCGGAGGCAGTAGACACAGCAGCACCACCAGGGCGGCCTCACCCCATGACAGGCCGGTGTGCTCGCTGCCTATCCTGATCCGTAACCGGGCCGCGTGCGACGCCGCCATCAGCCCTGTGGCGATCAACAAGGACGGTACGGAGGGCACTCCGTCCGCCAACGCCAGGCTTCCCACGACGGACAGGACACCGGCCCCGAGTACCGTGGTGACCAGCCATCTCAGCCGCCGGGGCAGGGCAGCGAGGCTCTCCCAGATCCGGGTCATCCCTCGCCTTCCCTTCGTGTGAACCGCCCGACTCGTTGGCCCGGCGGGGGTCGACGACCCCACCGGGCTGGAACAGAGCCGGTTGGCTGGTGAATCGTCATGTCAGCCCCAGGTGCGCTCACGCACGACGGTCCACCCCCTCCCCAACTCACAAGGGGTACGCACACTGTGGTCCCGTGCGAGAGCGTAGGGGTGTTCAGGATGGAGTGGAACCTCGGATGAAGCCACAGATGCGTGAATTTAAGTGCGTGAGAGCGTGAAGACTGTCCATTCTTTTGCGAACCGGACAGTCTTCTCAAAGAATGGGAAAGCTTTCCGTGGACAGTGTGTAGTAATGGCATCACGGAAAGCGATGTTCGACTTCGAGGATTTATCGGCGCGCCCGGAACAGCGCGCCGATGAAGGACCGCGTGTCCGGCCACGGGATCGTTACGACCCGTTGCCTGTCGAGCCGCCCCTGCTCGGTTGCTCCTCTGCTTTATCTGATGCTGGGAATCGTTCCGGTAGCCGGCGTAGTCGGGCGTTCATGTTCCGGATCAGAAGTACCGTGGCGATAGCCAGCAGCAGGATGATGAACAAGCCCATCGGCCCTGCGAGACTGCCGGAACGGGTATCGCCGAAGTTGTTGGTGGCAAGAACATCGAGGGCACTGTTATGGGCATGAAGCCCAACGTCCCCGGCGACCACGTGCGCGGCGGCGAGCAGCATCGCAGTTCACCTTTCGGGCCTGAGCATATTAAGCGAAGACTATTCGACAACACCGGACGGCACTAGTGCCTTAACGATAAGAGCACACTCGAGCCGGAAGTCCGGATGCTATGAGACTACCCCGGCGAAGAGGTCGTCCTCGGGAAGAGAGGAATCGACCAGAGAACGTGCCAGCTCATAGTCCTCAGTGGGCCAGGTCTTCTGCTGGATCTCCAAGGGAACCGCGAACCACGGGCCATCGGGGTCCACCTGGGTGGCGTGCGCCCGAAGCGCATCATCCCGGATCGGGAAGTACTCACCGCACTCGATTCGGGTCGTGATCCGCTCCGTTCGGCCCATCCGCCTCTGCCAGGCCTCCTTGTCCTTCAGCAGCTCGGTGTACGGGGACTCCAGGCCGGCGGCGAGCATCGCCTCGTGCAGCGCCAAGATCCGGGCGGTGGAGAAGGTCATGTGGTAGTAGAGCTTGAGCGGCTGCCACGGGTCGCCCAGCCCTTGGTAACGGTTCGGGTCACCGGAGGCTTCGAACGCGGCCACGCTCACCTTGTGGCACATGATGTGGTCGGGATGGGGGTACCCGCCGTTCTCGTCATAGGTGATGACCACCTGGGGGCGGAACTCCCGCATCAGGCGCACCAGCGGGGCGGTGGCCTCCTCCAGCGGCACCCGGGCGAAGCAGCCCTCCGGCAGCTTCTCCACGTCCGCCTCGGTGTAGTTCTCAACGTAACCGGAGTCGACGAAGCCCAGCCACGCCTGCTTCACCCCGAGGATCTCGCGGGCGCGCTCCATTTCACGGGCGCGGATCGCTGCGAGATCCCGCCGCACCTCCGGGCGGTCCATCTTGGGGTTGAGCACGTCACCCCGTTCCCCGCCGGTGCACGTGACCACGAGAACATCAACGCCTTCCCGGACATACCGGGCCATGGTCGCCGCGCCTTTGCTCGACTCATCGTCCGGGTGGGCGTGAACCGCCATCAGACGCAGCTTCGCCGACACCTGCTCTCCCTGGAACTCAACGCATCGATGTGCGTACCGAACAAATAGGACAACAAATGGGGCCGTCAGGCCTGTGGAGTTTCCTTAACACAACCTGGTCCTGGGGCACGGTATGCCGTATGAGTGACAACAATGCTGTGGACCACAACACTGTGGGCCGCGCCACGTCGCCGGTCGGCACACCGCCGTCGAGCCAGCCTGCGTAACGATAACAATCGGTAATGGGTTTCACCGATACGCAGACACCTCTCGGCAGCAGGTGCACACAGCTGCCATGATGGGAAGGCACACCCCTAATCACCAACCATCCGAGGGCTGACGATGACCACCCCGCGCACGCAGCAGCATGGTGTGCCGGTGTTTCCGCCGGGCCGGTACGGCCGGCGGCGGGAACCCCGCCGTGTGTCGCGTTGGGTGCCGGCGCTTCTTCTGGTCGGTGTCCTGGTCGCGGGGCTCGGCATCGCCGTACGGCTCAACCAGCTGTACGGCACACCGGAATACCGTGGGGTGGTCCGTAGTTACTCGAACGTGACGGATTCTGAGATCACCGTGACGTTCGACGTATATAAACCGCCCGGTGAGCCCGCGGTGTGTACCGTACGCGCCCGGGCAGTCGACGGGGCGGAAGTCGGTCGCGCGGAGGTTAGGGTACCGGCGGGTGACGCGGATACCGACCACGTAAGGGTTACCTACACCCTTCAGACCGAGCGACGTCCAGTCACCGGAGAAGTCCCCGGTTGTGGCCCGGCGAGATCCTGACCGGCCGATGACCCGGGTGGGCTGAGTCGGTTTCGTCATACCGTTCGTCGACGGCTCAGCTCATCAAAAATTGCTCCAGTCCGGGGCGGATACCCCACTGGTAGCGTTGTAGCCCGAATCCCTTCGTCCATCCGGAGGAGTTCCTGTGTCCACCACAGACCGCGAGGCACCTACCACCTGGCTGTCCCAGGAGGCGTACGACCGGCTCAAGGCCGAGCTCGATGAACTCATCGCGAAGCGGCCTGTGATCGCCGCTGAGATCAACGAGCGGCGCGAGGAAGGTGACCTGCGGGAGAACGGCGGCTACCACGCGGCCAAGGAAGAGCAGGGCAAGATGGAGTTCCGGATCCGGCAGCTCCAGGACCTGCTGCGCAACGCCCGCGTCGGCGAGGCGCCCAACCGCGATGTCGTGGCTCCCGGCATGGTGGTTACCATCCAGTTCGACGACGATCCGGACGACACCGAGCGGTTCCTGTTGGGGTCCCGGGAGATCGCCTCCACCACCGACTTGACCGTCTACAGCCCCGAGTCTGCATTGGGCCAGGCCATCCTCGAGCGACGCCCCGGCGACGTGGTGACCTACACCGCGCCCAGCGGCGCCGAGATCAAGGTCAAGATTCTCAACTTGGAGCCTTACTCGGGCTAAAACCCGCACGATCGTGACGTAAACGACGGCCGGCCTCAAATAGGGCCGGTCGTCGTTTACCCGCGGCCTTCCCGCGTACCACCTGAGTGCGTCATCAGGCCGGCTGCGCGAGGGTGACCTGGTAGCCGGCCCGCCGCAACGCCTCCAGCAGCGTGTCGGAGTGCTCCGCGCCTCTGGTCTCCACCGACAGCGCGACCTCTACCTCCCCCAACCTCAGTCGGGAATCGTGGCGTTGGTGCAGGACATCGACCACGTTGGCGCGTTGCTCAGCGATCAGCGTCAGGATGGCCGCCAACTCACCAGGCTGGTCACCGCAGCGCACCGTGAAACGCAGATATCTGCCGGCGGCGGCCAGACCATGCTCGATGACCCGGGCCAGCAGGAGCGGGTCGATGTTCCCGCCGGACAGCACCGCCACCACAGGGGGTTCCACCGTGACCGTGCCGGCCAACAGCGCGGCCACCGGGGCGGCTCCCGCCGGCTCCACCAGAAGCTTGTTGCGCTCCAACAGCAGTAATAGCGCCTCAGACAGCTCCTCCTCGCTGACCGTCACCACGTCGTCAACCAGCGCGCTGACATGCGCAAAGGTGAGCTCACCGGGACACCCAACCGCGATCCCGTCCGCGATCGTGGCGTACCTGTTCAGCCGAACCGGCTTGCCAGCGCGCAGCGACGGGGGAAACGCCGCGGCGCCGGCCGCTTGGACACCGATCAGCGTGACCTCGGGGCGCAGTGCTTTGAAGACCGTGGCGATTCCTGAGATCAACCCGCCCCCACCCACACTCACGATGACGGTACGCACGTCGGGGCACTGCTCCAGGATCTCCAGGCCCACCGTGCCTTGTCCCGCGATCACATCGGGATGATCGAAGGGGTGGATGAAGACCGCGCCGGTCCGCTCAGCGAACTCCCCGGCCGCGAGCAGTGCGTCATCCACCGTGGAGCCCACAAGCTCCACGCGGGCGCCGTACCCCTTGGTGGCCGCCACCTTGGGCAACGGAGCCCCGACCGGCATGAAGACCGTCGCGGTGGTGTCCAGCAGGCTGGCCGCCAAGGCCACCCCCTGCGCGTGGTTACCGGCGCTAGCGGCCACCACACCCCGTTCCCGCTCCGCCGGCGACAACTGGGCGATCCGCATGAAGGCGCCGCGCACCTTGTATGACCCTGCGCGTTGCAGGTTCTCGCATTTAAGCCACACCGGCCCACCGAGCCGACTGGACAACGGACGCGCCGGCTCCATGGGGGTGCGGCGTACCACGCCCTCCAAAAGTTTCCGCGCCGTCTCAACCCGACCCAGGCTGACCAGCTCCGTCGCCAATTCCATGGGCCGATCGTGCCACTTCCGGGTTCCCTACGTCGCCGAGAACAGGCCGTCGAGATTTACCCAGCATCCAGGACGTTCCGGTCGTAGGTTGGGCGTATGGGAACTTTCGCCGCTGTCTTGCACGTCCTCGCGGCAGTTTTCGTGATCGGGCCGCTGGCCATGGCGCCCTTTGGCGGGCTGCGGGGGATCCGGCACCGTGACGCGCGTCAGATTCACGATGCGGTGCGGTGGACCACCTGGTTCGGCCTCGGGTCCCTGCTGGTGTTCCTGCTCGGCGCGTGGGCCGTGAGCACCTCCGACGATGTCGGCTTCGGCACGTCATGGATCACCATCTCCATGACGCTGTACATCGTGGGAATCGCGGTCATCTTCGGACTGGCGATCCCGTCCCTGCGCCGGACCGAACGCATGATCCGAGAAGGAGTGCTGGACGACAGGGGCGCCCCAGGCGCCGCCGCGGCTGACGCCGAGGAGATGCCGCCCACCGTGACCACCTCCACCGATGAGCTGCACTCCAAGGCCAAACTCGACGCGATGGCGGGCCGCAGCGGCGCCGCCGCCACCGTAGCCCTCCTGGTGTGGATCGCGATCACGGTGCTGATGGTGGTCAAACCCTTCGAGTGACAGCGGCGGCCGGACCGCGGCGGAAGGGAACGACGCCGGTGGCGTTCCCTTCAAGGCGGTCCCCGATGAGGACGCCGCACGTACCGCGTGGGGTACCGCGCCGCGTAGGGGCTGCGGCGTACCACGCCCGGGGCGCTCGCTGGCGGGCCGTCAGATGTTGGCCGTGATTCGGCTCAGCCGGGGCCAGCCAGGGGCGTGACGGTGCCAGGGCGCGGCCTCCTCGATGACGGCGGCCAACCCCAGCAGCAGCTCCTCGCTGCCGGGGGGACCCACCAGCTGAACCCCGACCGGCAAACCGTCCCGGCGGATACCGGCCGGCACCACCAGAGCCGGCAGACCGGCGAAGTTCCAGGGAGCGCAGTAGGGCGCGTACCGCACCGACGCCGTGACGTTAGCCAGCCAGCCACGCCGGGACCACCGCTCCGCCGGTGGGGGTGGACCAGCCAACGCCGGGGTCATCATGACGTCGAAGCGGTGATCGGTGAGCCAGTTCAGGTAGTGATCCCGCCACTGCTCCCGGTCGGCTGTCCGGACCAACCCGGAGGAGGCGACCCATTCGCCCAATGCGATATGGCGGCGGGTCCGGGGTTGCAACTCACTCCGGTCAAACCGGACGGCCTCTTGATACGCTCCTGCGAACCAGTGCGTGATCTCCGCGGAGCTCATCCGGGGGGGATACGTGGGATCAGCGCGCCGCGCCGAGTGCCCGGCGTCGACCAGCAGCCGGGTCACCCGCGCCAACGCCAATCGACAGTCCCGGTCAGGTGAGACCCCTTGCGCTGGACTGCGCAGCGATACCGCGATCGACAGCGGCTTCGGCGACTCCGGTGGCCGCGGGCGACGCCCAGCCATCACCGCGAAGCCGAGGGCCGCGTCAAAAACGGTGGTGGCCAAAACCCCGTTCTCTGACAGCTCAAACCAGTCACTGCCCCCGGTGGGGACGATCCCTCTCCCCGGCTTGAGCCCGACCAGGCCGCAGCAGGCCGCGGCGGCGCGGATTCCGCCGAACGCGTCCGTGGCCTGCGCCAACGGCACCATGCCCGCCGCCACGGCGGCCGCCGCGCCGCCCGCTGAGCCGCCCGGCGTACGGTCCATCCGCCACGGGTTCCGGGTGATCACATCGTCGTCGTCGGTAAACCCGAAAATTCCCAGCTCGGACATCCGGGTCATACCAACCACGACGGCTCCCGCGCCGCGCAACCGGCGTACCACCTCATGGTCAGCTTCGGCGACCGGCAGCGTGGTGGCCGGTGACCCCAGTCGGGTCCGTTCCCCGGCCACCGCCGCGCTTTCGCTGACCGTGATCGGCACGCCAGCTAAGCTCAGGCCGGCGAGATCGGGTAGCTCATCGACGATCTCCGCCTCGGCCAGCGCTGGCACCGTCCGCACCACCTGGAAGGCGCCCAGCTCATGGTCGACCGCGCGGATGTGCCGAATATGGGCATCCACCACCTCACCGGCGGAGGTGTCGCCGCGGCGTACCGCACGAGCGATCGACCCCGCCGTCGCACCGACCCAGGTCATGGCAGCCTCCTGTGTCTTTCGGCGCAAGGTACCGCACAGGAGTGCAACGATCGAGCGATGGCGGTAGGTGTCGAGCGTTATCGCACTGTCACGCCGGCAATAAACCGGTGTCGCCCCGGGTGCGCGTGTCGCGATGCGGGCCGCTCCGGCGGCGCGGAGCGTCAGCCCAGCGCGCGTTCCAGGTCGGCCAGCAGGTCGTCGATGTCCTCGATCCCAACCGACAGTCGCACCAGGTCAGCCGGCACCTCCAAGGCGGAGCCCGCCGCGGACGCGTGGGTCATCTGGCCGGGGTGTTCGATCAGCGACTCCACGCCTCCCAGGGACTCGCCCAGGGTGAACACCTTCGTGGCCTCACAACACGCCACAGCCGCCTCATAGCCGCCACGCAGTCGGAAGCTGACCATGCCTCCGAAACGGCGCATCTGCTTGGCGGCGATCTCATGGCCCGGATGCTCCGGCAGCCCGGGGTACAGCACACTCGCCACGGCCGGGTGGGACGACAGGAACTGGGCGATCCGCTCAGCGTTGTCGCAGTGACGCTCCATACGGACACCCAGCGTCTTCAGACCCCGCAGCGTGAGCCAGGCGTCGAACGGGCCAGCGATAGCGCCCATCGCGTTGGAGTGGAACGCCAGCCTGTCGGCCAGCTCCGGATCCGAGCACACCAGGGCGCCTCCCACAACGTCGGAGTGGCCGCCCACATATTTGGTGGTCGAGTGCACCACCACGTCCGCGCCCAACCGCAGCGGCTGCTGCAGATATGGCGAGGCGAAGGTGTTGTCAACCACCAGGAGTACGCCGTGATCCCGCGCCAACGCCGCGAGCGCCTCAATGTCAGCGATCCCCAGCAGCGGGTTGGTCGGCGATTCCACCCAGATCAAGCGGGTGCTGTCGGTCAGGGCGGCCCGCACCGCGTCCAGATCCGACAGCGGCGCCGCACTCCAGCGCAGGCCCCAACGTTCGAGCACCTTGGAGAACAACCGGAAGGTGCCGCCGTAGGCGTCATTGGGGATCACCACATGATCGCCAGGGACGCACACCGTGCGGAGCAGGGTGTCCTCTGCTGCCATACCCGAGGCGAAGGCAAACCCTCGCGTACCCCCCTCCAAGGCCGCCAGGCACTCCTCCAGCGCGGCCCGGGTGGGGTTCTTGGTACGGCTGTATTCATAACCTTCCCTGGGGCGCCCCACGCCGTCCTGGTAGTAGGTGGACGTCGCGTAGATCGGCGTCACCACGGCGCCGGTACGCGGGTCCGGGTCCTGACCGGCGTGGATGGCCAGGGTGTTGAAGCCGTAAGTCATAGCGGAAGGCTACTCGCGCAGCGTCGACGTACTGTGGGAGACGTCCGTGTGAAGCCTTGGAGGAACGCCGTGCTGTTCACACGCCGTACCCAGCTGGAACTCCCCACACCGGAGCAGGCGCTGCCTGGACGGGCCGAGCCCATGCCGGTTGCTGAGCGTCACACTGTATTGGGAACACCGTTGCAGGGGCCGTGGCCCGAGGGATTCGAGGTGGCGGTCTTCGGGATGGGCTGCTTCTGGGGTGCGGAACGCATCTTCTGGCGGCTGAAGGGTGTGTACTCCACCGCCGTCGGATACGCCGGTGGCTACACCCCCAACCCCACCTATGAAGAGGTCTGCTCCGGCCTGACCGGGCACGCCGAGGTGGTGCAGGTCGTCTACGACCCCGCTGAGATCTCCTACGAAACCCTCCTGAAGGCGTTCTGGGAGAACCACGACCCCACCCAGGGCATGCGGCAGGGCAATGACATCGGGACGCAGTACCGGTCGGTGATCTACACCACGACGCCCGAGCAGCACAAGCTCGCCGAGCACAGCCGGGAGCTCTTCGCGCCGGTGGTCGCCGCGGCCGGGTACGGCCCCATCACCACCGAGATCGCGCCGCTGGGCACCTTCTACTACGCCGAGGACTACCACCAGCAGTACCTCAGCAACGCCAAGAACCCGAACGGGTACTGCAATCACGGCCCCAACGGCTTGTCCTGCCCGATCGGGGTCGCCCGGACAGACGACTGACGTGTCATTTCCATATGGGCCTCTTCCATATAGGCCTCTCGCAAGTCCGCCGCCTTCGGGAGGCCTTTTCTTCGGCGGTCATGATGGCTTCGGTTACGCGCCACTCGCTTGATGGGGCGACATAGCCAGAAAGGATGGCTTTACGCGCTTCCGCTACCGCTTCATCGGTACGCCCGTGAGTGATCAGGCAGGAGGCGAGGTCAATGCGAGCCAAGGCGATGCGTCGTGGACGCTTCCCGGGAGGAGCATTGGCGATGACGATGCGTGCCGGTTCTTCAGCGGCGGGATCGCCCAGCCAGGCGAGAGTGGTGGCCAAGTACGACACTGCTTTCTGCGGGTCATAAACGAAATGATGTTCGGGAGTGGCCGGGGAAGCGAGTGGTTCGGTCAACCGTTGAAGGCGGTTGAGCACGTCGTATGTTTGCCGATCACGCAGGCGCGCTAATACCCGTCCTTCCTGGGCTGTCGCCTGAATCAAGATGGAGCTATTTCGGGGAGCGAGTTCTTGCGCTCCCCGCGACAGCTTCAGGGCGGTGGAGTAATCTCCGTTCGTCAACCGTGCCCACGCCTCGGTTTCAAGACACCAAACCTCGATATCTGGCCGCTCTATCTGCTTTGCCAGAGCGGTGGCGGTTCGAAGCCGGGCACGCGCCGTGGACTCCTGCCGGAGATCGATGTGACAGGTCGCAGCGAGCAGAGACAACTAACCCGCGACCGTTAATAGTCGTTCATGCTCGTCGAACCTTATGCGGCCGTTCAGAAGCTGTTTGATATAGGCCAGATGCGCTTTGACACATGTCAGGAGCGCGCTCGGCGCGGTCACCGGGTAGGCCATGGCGAGGTCATCCGAAGCGGCCTCCAAGCGACGGAGGGTCTCTGCCCCGACATCGGATGCTTCAGCCCGACGCGTCAGCTCTAAGGCATCCAACTCGTCATCGGTCGGCGTTACCGGGCTGTCTAATTGAAAGGCGGCCAGCAGGGCCCCACCCGCCCCGAGAGCAGTGTCGAGGCGTTCCACCAAATCAACGGTGGGCTGTCGGACCCTACGTTCGATCTCTGAGAGGTGAGATCGACTGCTGTACACCCGTTGTGCCAGCGGACAGGGGGCGAGGTTCGGATACTGGGGTCTCAACTATTTATCCGCTGTCTGACTTTAAACCCCGGAAAGAGGGTGAGAACCGGCAGCGGTATTACTTGAACGGTAATTATGGTGCGCCCGACCTCTCAGACGATCTGTTTAGGCAGGCTCTCGGGGTGCGACGGGCGATCGGCGGCGAAACAGCATTATGAGCTGCGGTCATGCGTCAGGGTCCGTGTCGGAGACGGCAAGGGACAACCTGAGTGGAACTAAGAGATGGACGCTGCGATAAGCATTCATGATCGCGTCGAATAGGGACGAACGGTATCAAGGCTGAGCCTTGGGTTCAGGTACGGGCCGTCGTTGTTATCAAGGAGGGTTCTCCGTTAGATCTGGTGTGTAGCGCTGTCAAACAGCGGATACGCGATGACTATGACGAAGTTAGCACCATATGCGATGTAGACAACTTCGATACACGAGCCGCTTCACGTGAGGCAGATGAGCTCGGTGTTTCGAGACGGTATCCAAGACGCGGCGGCTAGGGCGAAGGTGCTGGGGCAACCACCTAACGCTAACCCGTCAACGGCGGTGTGGCGCCTAGTGGAGTCGTTGCGAGGAGAGAAGGCGAGCTGATATTCAAAACAAAAATAAAAATGTTTCGTTTATGCATCGGGTGCATAACCTACTATGCTGGCCAGCATGGCAAGTACGACTGCCACATGTCCTCGAGGAGGGCATTCTTGGTCCTCACCAAGTGACCTTCGCGACGGATACCGGTATTGCGTCAAGTGCGCCGCGCGACGCTGCGCCGAGGAATCCGCTCATGTCTGGCAGGAATCCGACAAGGGGTATCTCGCCTGCGGCAAATGTGACGCGTGGAGCACTCCCCTGACCGACTTTTATTCGGTACGCGATACCTGGCAGAAGCAAGGGTGGCACTGGCACTGCGCCGTCCTGGAGTGGAACACCGGCAACCACGACGAACGCTACAAGCCCGAGGCGATCGGTCGGGTCCGTGACCGGCCCGCCTACATCGCCCGTACCCCAGATGAGGTGGCCTCATGGATCGGGGAGCGGGTCACCGCGCTCACCGCTAAGTCCGGCAACCCTGCCGAGTACGACTATGACCTCTACCGCGCCAACGCCTCACAGAGCGCGTGGGGTGTCAACAAGATCGTCAAGGTGTCCGACACCGTCATCGCCGATGTGATCGCTCTCGTCGCACACGGCTGCCGCCAACACCAGAGGTGACCAGCCAACCGGAGAGCCCCTGGAACAAAAGGCCCGCATCCAGGGGCTCTTGTGCTGTCAGCCGCGGGCGTACGCCCAAAGGGAAGCGCCGTGTGGTGCCGTAGTCTTCGAAGCGAAAATCGGTACGCTGCGAGCGGTGGCTGCGCTGCGGGGAATGTGACCGGTCGGACGCGCTCAGCTCGCGGCAGCCTGTTACTTCCACCGAAAGTGAACGAACAGCCGCCCAAAGTTCTTGGAGTCCTTCTCGACCCGGTGGTAGAGCGCTTTGATCTCTTTCTGCTCTAGGAAACGAAGGACACGTTTTTTAAGCTGCCCCGACCCCTTACCCGGAATGATCTCGACCAGGGTCGCCTTTCGGCGGACCGCTTCGTCGATGATCCCGCGTAACGCGCGGTCAATATCCTGGCTCCGGTTATAGATGTCGTGCAGGTCCAGTTTCAGCTTCACCACGGACTCCTCAGGTCGGCTTCTCCGAGGCTCTCATATCGCCTCTCAACGGTGGTCGACCCTGTGGTGAGAAGCCCGAATGGTACGCGGGAAGCCCGAACTACCCGACCACGGTGATGATCAGGAAGATCCGCCTTTAGCGGGATCACGGGAAATTGTCAAGTAGAGAACCGCGCGTTTCACACTTAGTACACGTTGAACCCCAAACGTATGTTGTTCTGGTAGCGTCCCGCGCGTGCGCCGACAGGACGTGCTGGAGGCATTTCACGCCGAAGCCGAGCAGCTGACCCTCGTGATGCTGAAGCTCAACGAGGGGGATTTCTCACGGCCATCTCCTTGTCCACCGTGGACAGTATCGGAGCTGTTGGGGCACGTTCGCGGCGCGATTGTGCTGCTCAGCAACGCATTGACGCAGCCCGCTCCCCCTTACGCCGAGGTGACGGCCGCCGATTATTACCGGCCCGACGCCCGATACGCGCCAGAAGCCAATGCCGAGCGGATCGTCAGCGCGCAACGGGAGGCGGCGGCCCTGGGGAGTGGCCGCGCGCTGGCCGAAGACTTCGATCAAGTCTGGCAGCGGGCGTACCGGGAAGTGATGGCCGAACCGGACGACCGCAAGGTGCGGACCAACTACGGTGACGCGATGCTGCTCACCGACTACCTCGTCACCCGGGTTGTGGAGCTAGCGGTGCACGGCCTGGATCTCGCTGCCGGTTTGAAGCGGGAGCCCTGGATAACCGAGCCGGCCGCCCAGGTGGTTGAGGAGCTGCTGCTGTCCGTCGGCGGTGCTGCGGTGGTCCAGGACCTGGGGTGGGATCGGTTGACCTTTATCCGTAAGGCGACCGGCCGGGAGCCGTTGCTCGGCAACGAGGTGTACCAGGTACGGCGCCGCGGGGTCTCGTGGCTAGCTCTTAGCTGATTACCGGGCGGAGCGGTATCCTCAGCCGTCGTTGTCGGCATACGTATCTCGGGGGTTCGGATGCGGTTACGGGACAAGGCGTATCTAGGAGCCTCGATCGCCCTGCTGGCCGCGCTCGGGCTAGTGATCTTCCTGCTCGTCACCAGCTGATCACGTTACGTGTCCTGACCGCGCGACGCTCCCGGGGCGGGATAGGGGACGGGTTTGGTCGCTGCAGGCCTTGTCCCGGTGCTGGTACGCGCCTCAGTCGTGGCGTTGGCGTTTCTGTCCAGGTAGCCGGGCGTTTTTTCGTGGTCGCTCAAGCTGCCTGTTCGTTGAACTCGGTCTAGGCTGAGCCAATCCAATTAAGCAGCCCCACGGCCATGACGCATTCAAGATTGTGTCCGATATGTGAGGTATGTGGGGATTGGTTCATGGTCAGCGTCGACCGTGAGGAGAGGCCGTTATGAGTGCTCCGACCGCCATTCCAGGACTGGACAGCCCACCGACCACCCACCCCCGACTCATCGCCTGGGTACGCGAGATCGCAGAACTGACCACGCCGGATCGGGTGGAATGGTGTGACGGCTCAGAGGCTGAATGGCGGCGACTCACCGACGAGCTTGTTGAGGCCGGGACGCTGGTGCGTCTCAACCCTTCGCTTAAGCCGAACTCGTTCCTGGCGCGAACAGAGCCCACGGATGTGGCGCGGGTTGAAGAACGGACCTTCATTTGCTCGGTTGATCCCGATGACGCCGGTCCCACCAACAACTGGATGGATCCGGCCGAAATGAAGCGGATCATGACCGAGCTATATCGGGGGTGCATGCGTGGCCGGACGATGTATGTGATCCCATTCTGCATGGGGCCACTCACCGCTGAAAATCCAAAGTTCGGGGTGGAGATCACGGATTCCGCCTATGTCGCCGCCAGCATGCGGATCATGACCAGGATGGGGGCCGAGGTCCTCGAAAAGATGGGGGACGACGCTGATTTCGTGCCCTGTCTGCATTCGGTGGGTAAGCCGTTAGAGCCGGGGGAGAAGGATGTCCCCTGGCCGTGCAATGACATCAAATACATCAGCCACTTCCCCGAAGAGCGGACCGTCTGGTCTTACGGTTCGGGTTACGGTGGGAACTCGTTATTAGGTAAGAAGTGCTACGCGTTACGGATCGCCAGCGTCATAGCCCGGGAGGAAGGCTGGCTGGCTGAGCACATGCTCATTCTCAAGCTCACCGACCCGTTGGGGCGGGTGCGATACATCGCGGCGGCCTTCCCGTCGGCCTGTGGGAAGACGAACCTCGCGATGCTGGAGCCCACGCTTCCAGGATGGAAGGTGGAGACGCTGGGGGATGACATCGCCTGGCTGCGGGTGGGATCTGATGGGCGGCTGTACGCGGTCAACCCCGAATACGGTTTCTTCGGGGTGGCGCCCGGCACCGGCTGGAAGACCAACCCGAACGCCATGCGCACCATCAGCAAGGGAAACACCATCTTCACCAATGTCGCGTTGACCGACGACGGCGATGTGTGGTGGGAGGGGCATTCCTCACCGCCGGCGCACCTCATTGACTGGCGCGGGCGGGATTGGACCCCGGATTCCGGTACCCCCTCCAGCCACCCCAACAGCCGGTTCTGCACGCCCATCAAGCAGTGTCCGATCCTGGCGGACGAGTACGAGGATCCCCGGGGTGTTCCGATCTCGGCGATCCTGTTTGGTGGTCGTCGTGCCACCACCATCCCGCTGGTGACCGAGGCCCGGGACTGGGTCCATGGCGTCTACCTCGGCGCCACCTTGTCATCGGAGACCACCGCGGCCGCGACCGGCCAGGTAGGGGTGGTACGCCGGGATCCGATGGCGATGCTGCCGTTCATCGGCTACCACGGCGGTGACTACTTCCAGCACTGGATCGAGGTGGGGAAGGGAGCCGGGGACGCCTCCCGGCTGCCCCGGATCTACTACGTGAACTGGTTCCGACGGGACAGCTCCGGCCGGTTTTTGTGGCCAGGATTCGGGGAGAACATCCGGGTCCTGAAATGGATCATGGAGCGTCTGGACGGAGTGGCGGAGGCCAGGCAGACCCCCATCGGGGCGGTTCCCACACCGGAATCCCTGGATCTGTCGGGCCTGGACATCGCGCCTGAGGATCTGGAGGCGGTGTTGGCCGTCGATCCACAGGAGTGGTACGCCGAGGTCGAATCGGTGCGGGAATGGTTCTCTCGTTTCGGTGACAAACTGCCGGGCGTGTTGTGGGCCGAACTGGATGCTCTAGAAGCACGGTTAGCGACCGGACAGCGGCCCTCATACGGGGCCAGTGAACGGCGGACAGAGTAAGACGGAGTAAGAGGGTTAAGACCGGAAGCACGAGCCCGTCGCGGGCGGTCGACCTCGCGGCGGGCGTACCGTAGCCGGCCCACGGCGCTTCGTACGACAGACTCAGGCTCGATAGTCTGCCTAAGTGGGCGTGCGTGACTTGATCTACTCGCTGTATGAGCGTCGGCTGCGTGCTTCATTGGTCGGCAAGCCGCGCCCCCGCCATGTCGGTGTGATTTTGGACGGAAACCGACGGTGGGCTCGTGAGATGGGTTTTGATGATCCAGCTCAGGGGCACATGGCGGGGGCCGCCAAGATCGAACAGTTACTTCGCTGGTGTGACGATGCCGGTGTGGAGCTTGTCACACTGTGGCTGCTATCGACGGATAACCTCAATCGGCCCCCTCAGGAACTGGAACCGCTGCTGCGGATTATTTCCGATCTCGCCGGGGACCTGGCCGGCGAAGGCAAACCATGGCGGCTTCGGATGGTCGGCGCCTTGGACCTGCTACCGACCGCGACGGCGACGGCGTTGAAAGCGGCCGAGGAGGCGACGGTGGACCGGAGCGGGGGAGCTACGGTCAACTTCGCGGTCGGGTACGGCGGGCGTCGGGAGATCACCGACGCGGTGCGGTCGCTGCTGCAGGAGCACGCCAAGGCGGGGACCACCATCGAGGAGTTAGCCGAAGTGCTCGATGTGGACCACATCGCCCAGCACCTGTACACCCGAGGACAACCCGATCCCGATCTGGTGATCCGTACCAGCGGAGAACAGCGACTGTCCGGGTTCCTGCTGTGGCAGAGCGTCCACTCGGAGTTCTACTTCTGCGAGGCGTACTGGCCGGATTTCCGGTACGTGGACTTTTTGCGTGCGCTGCGTTCCTACGCCAGCCGGCACCGTCGGTACGGCAGTTGATCACCTAACTTGATCATCTGATCAGTGACGGCGTCACCACGCCGGTCCGCACGACCGCGTGGGCGAGGTGGTGTCGTGTGCCGCGGGGCTGAGCGGGACGCGGCGCCACCACCCATACGGGATACGGGTCTCAGGATGGAACACCGGGCCTTGTCAAGCGCGCCACCCGAAAAGAGAGAAATAGCCCGGCTGTCAAGGACGCTAGCCCTGTCGGCTTTGGCGAGTTAGCGTCATGGACGTGACGCGGGGACCACCCGCGTACCCGGGAGGCCCGGATGGTGCACGTCTTGCCGTGGGGCCGGCACCCGGTCGCCACACGGCCGGGTACCGGAGGAAGCGGACTCGGGCGCGGAGGTGCACGCCCGTCGGAGCACGCCTGTGACTACACGCCGTACCACCTCGGGTAGGACCAGTCAGCGTACCGACCCCGGGTCCCAGACCCGGTTGGATACCTCAGCCCCACAGACAACGGATCGCCTGGTGGCAGTCGATGCCTCGGCGAAGGGAGCTGGTTCGGCGACGAACCCACCCAGTTCTGAGTCGGCCACCGCCAGGACCACCGCGAGGACAACGCAGACACGGACAGCGAAAACAACGAAGACAACGAAGACACAAGGAGCGGGACGGACCCAAAGCACCGTGATACGCGAGGGCGAGGGCGCCGCGGCAACCCGCACCCGTCGTCGCAGCCGGACCGCAACCGCATCGAACCCCACCGCCGTGGGTGACACGACAGCCCAACCAGCGCGACGGACATACGTCCTGGACACGTCGGTCCTGCTGAGCGACCCGGCCGCCTTTCTGCGCTTCGCCGAGCATGAGGTGGTCCTGCCTTTAGTCGTCATCTCTGAACTGGAGGCCAAACGGCACCACCCCGAACTCGGCTGGTTTGCCCGGCAAGCCTTGCGGCTGCTGGACGAGATGCGGGTCAAATACGGCAGGCTCGACCAGCCCTTCCCCGCCAACGATGACGGCGGCACGCTGCGGGTGGAACTCAACCACGCCGATCCGCAGGTGTTGCCGCCCGGGTTCCGGGCCGACACCAACGACGCCCGGATCTTGTCGGTGGCTCTGGGGCTGTCGGCCGAAGGCGCCGATGTGGTTCTGGTGACCAAGGACATGCCGTTGCGGGTCAAAGCGGCTTCGGTCGGCCTCACCGCGGACGAGTACCGGCACGGCCAGGCGACCGACCCGACCTGGATGGGCATGGCCGAACTGATGATCTCTGAAGAGGAGATCACGCAGTTGTACGCCGAGGAGCGACTGGAGTTGGCCGCCGCGGCGGAGCTGCCCTGTCACACCGGTCTGGTGCTCATCTCGCCTCGAGGCTCGGCGCTCGGGCGAGTGACCCCCGACAAGGCCGTGCGACTGGTCCGTGGGGACCGTGATGTTTTCGGGCTACGGGGTCGGTCCGCAGAGCAGCGGATCGCCTTGGACATCCTGATGGACGACAGCATCGGGATCGTCTCCCTGGGGGGACGCGCCGGGACCGGGAAGTCAGCGCTGGCGCTGTGCGCCGGGCTGGAGGCGGTGATGGAGCGGCGCCGCCACAAGAAGGTCATCGTGTTCCGGCCGCTGTATCCCGTCGGTGGGCAGGAATTGGGGTACCTGCCGGGGACCGAGGCGGACAAGATGTCCCCGTGGACCCAGGCGGTCTTCGACACGTTGGGCGCCGTGGTCTCCGACACCGTCATCGAAGAGGTGCTCGACCGCGGCATGCTCGAGGTGCTGCCACTGACCCACATTCGTGGACGGTCACTGCATGACGCGTTCGTGATCGTGGATGAGGCGCAGTCCTTGGAACGCGGAGTCTTGCTGACCGTCCTGTCCCGGATCGGCACCGGCTCTCGGGTTGTCCTCACCCACGATGTTGCGCAGCGTGACAATCTGCGGGTGGGGCGGCATGACGGCGTCGCGGCCGTGATCGAAACCTTGAAAGGTCACCCTCTGTTCGCCCACGTGACCCTGACCAGGTCGGAGCGTTCGCCGATCGCCGAGGTCGTAACTGATCTTTTGGAGGACATTGGTCGCTGAGCGTAATTGCGCCAGTTCCCTACGTCGACATTTCGCCGCTGATAGCGTGATGAAGAACACGTTTGTCGTTACGGGGGATGCAAGCACGGCGTGTTGTAAGGGATGGTGGCTCACGCAATGAGTGACAACCGGGAGTCACCGTCCCCGGGGCCCGGTCTTCGGGCGGGCGACCCACCCGGCTGGCACTCGGCCCCCGACGAAGGGACTGTGCGTGAGTCGGATCTGGAGTCGATTCGGATTCCGCACCGTCGCCGTCCTCGTACTCACGTTGGGGATGACCGCTGGTGTGTACGCCGGGGTCACCCGCGAGGCGAGCACCGACCGCACCGCAAGTGTGTCGGCGTACACCGAGTACGAGGACCGGAGCGCGTTGGCGGAGGAGTGGGAACGCGCCTCCCGTAACGCGCGCCGGGAGGCGCGTCAACAACATGCGCAAGCCAGTGCAGAGAACGAGGCGCGCCAGAAGGCGGATGCGGCTGTGACGGAATTGGCGGAGCTGGTGGCGGCGGCCGACGCGGCGGCCGCTGAGCGGCAACGCCAGGAAGAGGAACAGCAAGCGCAGGAGGAACAGGAGACCGAAGAGTCTGACGGATCCGGCGTAGAGGTCGGGCCGATCCCGGAGAGCTGCAGCGGATACAGCGGCAACCGGGCTATCGGGTGCACCCTGCTTCTGGAGCACGGCTTCGGGCTGGATCAGATGCCCTGCCTGGACAACCTGTGGACCCGGGAGAGCAACTGGAACGAGCGGGCCCAAAATCCCAGCTCTGGCGCCTACGGCATCCCCCAAGCGCTACCAGGGAACAAGATGGCCTCTGCGGGGGACGACTGGCGTACGAACCCCGCTACCCAGATCACCTGGGGACTCGGGTACATCAGAGATCGATACGGCACCCCTTGCGCAGCTTGGCAGCATTCTCAGGAAACAGGCTGGTACTGACGTCCACGCGGGATCTGACATAAGGTTCGGAGCCTTCTGGGCTCCCCCGATAGGCGGTCGTACGCCCGAATCGCCGAGTATCCGCAAGAGCGATCGCGGGTCGCGGCTTGAATCCGACTTGGATCCAAGTCGCGACCCGTCCTTATTTATTAATAACAGCGCAAGAGCGAGATATCCGAAGACTAACGTCTAGGGTATGAACGTCGATCTGGCCATCGTTGGTGCCGGTCCGTCCGGGCTGTTCGCCGCGTACTACGCCGGTTTCCGTGGGCTGCGGACCGCAATTGTGGACGTACTACCGGAGCCGGGTGGCCAGATCACCGCCATGTATCCCGAGAAGCTCATCTTCGATGTCGCCGGCTTCCCCTCGATCCGGGGACGAGACCTGGTGACCAACCTGGTGGAGCAGGCGGCGCCGTACCAGCCGCACTACCTGTTGGGTCGGCGGGCTCAGACGCTGAGCTATACCGAGGACGGAAGGCCGGTACTCGGGCTGGAAGACGGTACGGTCCTGGAGTGCGGGGCCGTGCTCATCACCGGCGGGATCGGCAGCTTCACACCACGCCCGCTGCCCGCTGCGGCGACCTTCACCGGTGAAGGCGTGGTCTACTTCGTGCCGCACCTGGACGCGCACCAGGGGCAGGACGTGATTGTGGTGGGCGGTGGTGACTCGGCGTTCGACTGGGCGCTGGCGCTGCATCCGGTCGCTCGCAGCGTCACGATGGTCCACCGCCGAGACAAGTTCCGAGCCCACGCCGCCACCGTGGCGAAGGTGACCGAGCTGGGGGTGCCGATCCTGGTCAACGCCCAGCTGACCAGGATCCTGGGGGACGGCGTGGTACGCGGGGTGGAGGTCACGATTCAGGGTGAGGGGACCCGCTCCCTGCCGGCCGATGTGGTCATCGCCGCCCTCGGGTTCGTGGCCGACCTCGGGCCGCTGGCCGACTGGGGGTTGGAGCTGCGGGGGCGCCACATCAAGGTGGATAGCCGAATGGCCACCAATCTGCCGCGGGTGTTCGCGGCCGGGGACATCAGCGACTACCCCGGCAAGGTGCGTCTGATCGCGGTGGGCTTCGGGGAAGCGGCGACCGCCGTGAACAACGCCGCCGTCGTCATCGACCCTTCAGCCCACCTGTTCCCCGGCCACTCCAGCGACCTCAGCTGACCCGCCGCACCGCATCCTGTGTGAACCGCGACCACGCCGATGGCCGGCGAGCGAATCCGGCGGGTCTCTGGCAGGAGCATCGAGGCGGTGGTCAGCCGTCGAAGTCGACCATGGCGTAGCGGCGCAGCTTCTCCAGCCGATGGAAACTGTCGATGACCCGGATCGTGCCGCTCTTGGAGCGCATCACGATGGATTGGGTGTACGCCCCACCCGACCGGTACCGCACGCCCCGGGTCAGGTTCCCGTCGGTGATGCCGGTGGCGCAGAAGAAGATGTTGTCTCCGCGTACCAGATCGTCCGTGCTGAGGATCTGGTCCAGGTCGTAGCCGGCGTCGATGGCCCGGGCCCGCTCCTCCTCATTGCGGGGCCACAGACGAGCCTGCATCGCACCGCCCATGCACTTCAGGGCACAGGCGGCGATGATGCCCTCCGGCGTGCCGCCAATCCCCATCAGGACGTCCACACCGCTTTGCTCCCGCGCGGCGCTGATGGCGCCGGCCACATCCCCGTCAGAGATGAAGGCGATCCGGGCCCCGGCCTCTCGGACCTGCTGCACCAACTCGGCGTGCCGGGGCCGGTCTAGGATGCAGACGGTCACGTCGGAGACCGAGGAGCGTTTCGCTGCCGCAATCCGACGCAGGTTCTCCGCCACCGGGGCGGTGATGTCGATGACGTCAGCGCAGTCCGGCCCGACGGCGAGCTTCTCCATGTAGAACACCGCCGATGGGTCGAACATCGTGCCGCGCTCACTGACCGCCAGAACCGCCAGTGCGTTGGGCATACCCTTGCTCATCAGGGTGGTGCCGTCGATGGGGTCGACGGCCACATCCACCTCAGGGCCGCTGCCGTCACCGACCCGTTCGCCGTTGTAGAGCATGGGCGCGTTGTCTTTCTCACCTTCGCCGATGACCACCACGCCCCGCATGGGCACAGAGTTGATCAGACGGCGCATCGCGTCCACGGCGGCCTGATCTCCGCCCTCTTTGTCTCCGCGCCCTACCCAGCGGCCCGCCGCCATGGCGGCGGCCTCGGTCACCCGTACCAGATCCAACGCGAGGTTGCGGTCGAGGGTCTCGACCCGGCGCCCTGTGTCGTGAGAGCTCTTCGGGGCCGTGGCGGACGGGGTGCCGTCCGGAAATGGTAGGGCCGAGGAACCGGAGTCATTGCCAAATGTGGACACCTTTGTCCTCCCTGGCGCTCGTTCCATGGCGAACGGTGATCATTGTCCCGCCCGCAGTGGATGCCACGGTACTCGCCAGGGCGGCCCTTCGCCGGTGTGATGTGGCCCTCGAAGTGCAAAGACGGGCCCCCGGAACAGCGGCGTCGGCTCAGTCGGGGACTATGGAGGACGTGAGCGAGGACGAGGGCCAGACACTAGGGCCGGGGCGGGCGGTCAAACCGCTGACCCCGAGGCGTCGACGCCGGAGCGGGCCCAGCGGCACCGACACGGCACGACAGACCGGGCCAGCGGATGAGCACGGCTCCACCGTCCCCGCTGGCGCGGACACCCCTGGCGTACCAGGAACGGAGGCGGCGGAATCGGACGCCGCGCCACCGGTGCCTCGCCGGGGTTCCCGGCCGGTACGCGACATGGCGTTGTCCTTATCGGTGCTGGTCATCCCGATCATGGTGATGGTCTGGCTATTCAACTACCTGGGATCCACCAGTGACAGCGGAACCGCCGACCCTGAACCGGTGTTCGAACAGGCCCGGACGGTCGGGCTCCAGGTGATGGAACCGGTAGGCCTGGATGAGGACTGGCGGCCCACCACGGTGGTGCTCCGTCGCGTCGACGGCGCCTACACCATGCGTGTCGGGTACGTCACCTCCCAAGACGGGCTCATCCAACTCATTCAAAGCGAGACCCGGTTTGAGAAGCTGCTCGCCGATGAGCTGGGGGAGGGGGTACGCCCCGAAGGCACGGTGGAGATCAACGGTGTGCAGTGGGAGTGGTACCCGGGACGCCAGGGAGCCCGAGCGCTGGTGATGACCCAACCCGATCGTGATCTCACAGTGATCGTGCTGGGGCGAGCCACGGACGAGGAGCTGCAGGAACTGGCCGCCTCCCTGCGCTGATCCGGACTCTGTCCTGCCCACCTTCCAGGCAGACAGGACTTTCAAGGCGGACAGGACAGAGATCAGGTGACGAGCTTGCGGCGCATACCTCGGATAGCCAGGAGCCACATAGCACTCACGAAGATCAGCAAGGCTGTAAGGTGCCAGAGGTCATCCAAGGGCTGCAGCCCGAAGACCGCGTGCCGGACCAGCTCCACACAGTGGAACAGGGGGTTGAACTGGCTGGCGGTTTGCGCCCATCCCGGCAGGTTGTCGATCGGGAAGAAGGTGCCGGCGACCAGGAACAGCGGGGTCAACAGCGCTGAGATGATGTAGTTAAACGCGTCGATCCCCGGGACGAGGGTGCTGGTCCAGATCCCGAACAGGCCAAACCCGAATCCGGTGATGAAACCGATCAGCGGGACCAGCAGCATGCCGGGCGACGGGTCCAGGCCGAACCCCATCGCCACCAGCATGGGTGCGCACCCGTAGACGCCGGCCTTTAGGCCGATCCACAGTGCCTCCCCGGTGACCAGTTCGTGGGTGTCGATCGGTGCTGCGAGCAGCGCGTCGTAGGTCTTCTGGAACACCCGCCGGACGAAGGTCTGGAACATGCCGGTGAACGCGGAGGTGAACAACACGGCGGTGGCCACTATCCCGGTGCCCAGGAACTCCACGTATCGGTACTCACCGATGTAGGACACCAGTGCGCCGAACCCGAACCCGAACGCCAGCAGGTAGATCGTCGGCTCCACCACCGACGAGAACGTGGTGGAGGCCCAGTAGCGCCGGAAGATGGTGAGTTCATGAAACAGCACCGCGCTTAGCGCGGTCGGCTCGATCCACCGTAGCCGGCGCGGCGCTGGTCGCGAGAAACGCGGCGTCTCCTCCGGCGGCGTGGTCGTCCCCGTGGACGCCACAAGCTCACTCACGGCGTACTCCTATGGTGTCGTCGGACGGTGCCCGTGGTGGTCACTCCACGGACTCTCCGGTCAAGGCCACGAACACGTCCTCTAGGTTCGCCGGCCGGCGTACTCCCTCGCCGAGTTCATCACGCAACGAATCGGGCATCTGCTCCGCCCGCAGCACCGAGACACTCGGCCCGGTACGCCGGGTGCTGAGGCCGGCGCGCTGTGCCACCCGTTCCACCTCTACCAGTCGCTCCGGCGGGCCGTAGTATTCGGCGGCCTGCGCCCCTGCGTACTGTGCGATTAGGCCCGAGGGGGTGCCTCGGGCGATCACCCGACCCCGACTCATCACCGCCACATCGTCGGCGAGCCGCTCCGCCTCTTCGATGTAGTGCGTGGACATCAACACCGTCACGCCTTCGGAGCGCAGCGTGTCGATGAGCGCCCACAGCTCCTGACGCACCTGAGGGTCCAGGCCGACCGTGGGCTCGTCCAGCAGCACCAACCGGGGTTGATGCACCAGACCCCGGGCGATCAGCAGACGGCGCCGCATGCCGCCGGAGAGGTCATCGACTTTGGTGTCGGCACGATCGGTGAGCTGGGCGATCTCCAGTGCCCGCTGCACCGCCGCGCGTCGTTGCCGCCGCGGTACCCGGTACAGCCAGGTGAAGATCTCCAGGTTCTGACGGGCGGTGAGCTCGGCGTCCAGGTTGTCCTGCTGCGGCACCACACCCATCAGGGCACGCGACTGCTTGCTTTGTTCCGGCACCCGGAAGCCAAGGATCGTGATCTGTCCGGCGTCCGGGATCGACTGCGCGGTGAGCATCCGCATGGTGGTTGATTTGCCGGCGCCGTTGGGACCCAGCAACCCCAGACAGATCCCAGCGGGAACATCCAAATTCAGACCATTAACGGCGGTGAGATCACCGAAGCGTTTCACCACTCCCTGGATGCTGATGGCGGGAGCATCCGCAGAGCTCCCCGATGGCGTGATGCCGGCAGTCACACCCCCAACCCTAGAGAGGGGATCTGACAAGAACTAACGATTATTCGGGGAGTCCGCCCCGTCCGTTTGCGCCTGTCGTTGCTGGCGCGCGGCCTCCAAACGACGCCGGGCACCCTCGAGCCAGGCCTGACAGATGTCCGCCAACTCCTCACCCCGCTCCCACAGGGCCAGCGCCTCCTCCAGGGTGGTGCCCCCGGCCTCCAGGCGCTCCACCGTCCGGGCCAGCTCGGCCCGGGCCTGTTCGTACGTCAGCTCGGTGGGTTCACGATCAGCACGATCAGTCATCGGCGTCTCCCCGGACCACGACCTTCAACTCTCCTTCACCGAGGCGTACCCGCACCGTCTCACCGGGCGTGACCTCGGACGCGCGCCGCACCACGGTGCCGTCGGCGCGCTGCAACACCGCGTACCCCCGCTGCAGGGTGGCCAGCGGGGACAGACCGCGCAGACGGGCACGCAGCTGCTCCAACTCGCCGGTGGCGACCTCCACCCGGTGGCCAAAACAGCGGTGTAGTCGTGACCGCAGCCCGTCCAGATCCGCGAGCCGCTCGGCCAGCAGGGTCTGCGGGCGGGCGAGCACCGGCCGCGACCGCAGACTGTCCAGGCGATGCTGCTCGGTGTCGATCAGATGGGTGATCGCGCGTTCCAGGCGGCGGCGGGCGATATCAATGAGCCGGATCTCCTCAACCAGGTCGGGAACCACCCGTTTGCCGGCGTCGGTGGGGGTGGAGCAGCGGACATCGGCCACCAGGTCCACCAGCGGCGTGTCGGTCTCGTGCCCTACCGCGCTCACCACTGGGGTACGGCAGGCCGCCACCGCCCGACACAGCGCCTCATCGGAGAACGGCAGCAGATCCTCAACGCTTCCGCCGCCCCGGGCCAGCACGATCACATCAACCATGGGGTCGTTGTCCAGCTCGGTCAACGCCTCAATGATCTGGGACGCCGCCCCGGGGCCCTGCACCGCGACGTTGAGGATCCGAAACTGGACGGCGGGCCAGCGCGCGCGGGCGTTGGTCACCACATCGCGTTCGGCAGCGCTGGCGCGGCCGGTCACCAGCCCGACACGGTTGGGAAGAAACGGCAGAGGGCGTTTCCGCGCCGGATCGAACAGGCCTTCTGCCGCGAGGAGCTTTTTGAGGCGTTCCAGGCGGGCGAGCAGCTCCCCGAGCCCAACCGGCCGGAACTCCACGGCGCGCAGCACCAGGCTGCCCCGGGCGGGGTAGAAGTCGGGCTTGGCGTGAACCACAACTCGGGAGCCTTCCCGCAGCGGCGGCTCACAGCCGTCGACGATCTCCCGCCGAGTGATCAGTTGCAGACTGATCTCCGCCGCGGGGTCGCGCAGCGTCAGGAACACCGTGTTGACGCCCGGGCGACGCGTGATTTGAGCCACCTGGCCGTCGATCCACACCCAGCCCAATCGAGAGATCCAGGAACCGATCTTTTGACTGACGACCCGGACCGGCCACGGATGCTCAGGCGAGGTGCTGGGAGTGTTCGCCGGCTCTGTCACGTCCGGCAGCCTACGGGCACCCCAGGAGGCTGATCACATCGGGCAGCCGTCGGTGGTGGGTTTTATCCGGATGCGTGGGCCCGCGCGCGCTGAGCCCGCCAGCGCGGGCACGTACCATGGCCCCGTGGCCGACAAACGTGTCCTCCTCGCCAAGCCCCGTGGGTACTGCGCCGGTGTGGACCGCGCCGTGCAGACCGTGGAACGGGCCCTGGAGTTGTACGGCGCCCCCGTCTACGTGCGCAAACAGATCGTCCACAACCGCCACGTGGTCTCCACCCTGGAGAAGCGGGGGGCGATCTTCGTGGAGGAGAACGACGAGGTCCCTGAGGGCTCCATCGTGATCTTCTCCGCGCACGGAGTCGCGCCCGAAGTGCACGAACAAGCGCGCCAACGCGGGTTGAAGGCGATCGACGCTACCTGTCCGTTGGTGACGAAGGTGCATCAGGAGGCGAAACGGTACGCCAGCGAGGACTACGACATTCTGCTGATCGGCCATGAGGGGCACGAGGAGGTCATCGGCACTACCGGTGAGGCTCCTTCACACATCACCCTGGTGGACGGCCCCGATGCGGTCGACACCATCCAGGTGCGTGACCCCTCGAAGGTGGTGTGGCTGTCCCAGACGACGCTGTCGGTCGACGAGACCATGCAGACCGTGGCGCGGCTGAAAGAGAAGTTCCCGTTGTTGCAGTCGCCGCCCAGTGACGACATCTGCTACGCCACCCAGAACCGCCAGCAGGCGGTCAAACAGATCGCTCCCGAGTGCGATGTGGTGATCGTCGTCGGCTCGCAGAACTCCTCCAACTCCCAGCGGCTGCGTGAGGTCGCCTTGGAAGCGGGGGCGCGCGCGGCGTACCTGGTTGACTTCGCCGAGGAGATCGATCCGCAGTGGTTGGTCGACGCGCAGACCGTGGGGTTGACCTCGGGAGCGTCAGTCCCTGAGGACTTGGTTCAGCAGGTGCTGGTGTGGCTGGCGGAGCGGGGCTTCACCCAGGTTGAGGAGGTCACCACGGCCCAGGAACGGCTGGTGTTCTCCCTGCCCGCTGAGCTGCGGAAGGATCTGAAGGCTGCGGGGAAGCGCTGATGGACCTTGGACTGGCCGGGCGCCGAGCGGTGGTCGGCGGCGCCACCTCTGGTTTGGGACGAGCCATCGCGGAGTCGCTCGCCAGTGAGGGAGCGCGGCTGTTGCTGTGGTCCAGGAGCGCGGAGCGGCTGGCGTCGGTCGCGGCTGAGATCAAGGACGCCCACGGCGTGGAGGTCGCCACGGTGGCCGCTGACGCCGCTGACCCGTCCGCGGCGGCGACCGTCGCCGCGGCGGCGGAGGAGGTGTTCGGGGGCGTCGACGTGCTTGTGCTCAACGCCGGCGG
>Ga0207873_1000075_pt1 | contig 98882 bp, 88 predicted proteins | sample BGWIniCompost_FD_187373 | JGI IMG/M metagenome (GOLD analysis project Ga0207873, IMG submission 187373) | Cellulose adapted compost microbial communities from Newby Island Compost Facility, Milpitas, CA, USA - BGW Initial Compost (SPAdes)... ... | reverse complement strand
GCGCCAGGTGGCTACCCTGGTGCGCCAGGCGGATACCCCGGAGGTCAGCAGGGTGGCTACCCCGGTGCGCCAGGCGGATACCAGTCGCCGTACGGACAGTGACGCTGACGACCCGACCTCGTTTTCCGACCGTTACGCGGACGCTGCCCGGTCAGCGGCGTACCCCCTGACATCTGGGGCGCCTAGTCGAGCGGCGTCCGCGGTCTGGTCATCAGGCATCCGCTGGGACTCCCGTTCCGCGGCAACCCGCAACAGGTAGTGCTCGACCTCCCGGCGACGTGTCTCCTCGTCCCAGCCCAAAACCTCACCCATCAACGACGCGGCGTCCTCGGCGCTCTCGACTCCCCGGTGGGGAGTCTCAATGGAGATCCGGGTACGCCGGGTCAGTACGTCGTCCAGGTGCAAAGCACCTTCGGCGCGGGCGGCGTAGACCACCTCAGCGCGCAGATACTCCGGCGCCCCAGGTATGGACTGGGCCAACTCCGGGCGCTCGCGTATCAGCTCCAGCACCTCCAAGGCGAGGGTGCCGTAGCGCTCAAGAAGGTGCTCCACAACCCCCACTGAAACGCCGTGGCGGCGGGCAATGCTGGAGCGATGCGCCCACGCCGTCTTAAACCCGTCGGCACCCAGCAGGAGTACCTCCTCGGTACGGGAGCGCCGGGTGCCGGGCAACCGCCGCGCCGCTTTGTTGACCACGTCGGCCGCCATGACGCGGTAGGTCGTGTACTTGCCCCCGGCGACCAGCATGAGCCCGAGCATCGGCTCCACCACGGCGTGCTCGCGGGATAGCTTGCTCGACAGCTCACTCTCCCCTGCCAGCAGGGGACGCAGCCCGGCGTACACCCCCTCGATGTCATCGAGGGACAGCGGCTTGTCCAGGACTTTGTTGACGTGGTCCAGGAGGTACTGGATATCCCTGCTGGAAGCCGCCGGATGGGCCCGGTCGAGCTTCCAGTCGGTATCGGTGGTCCCGATGATCCAGTGCCCGCCCCAGGGAATCACGAACAGCACACTGATCGCGGTCCGCAGGATCAGACCGGTCTCACCCGTGATCGCGCTGCGCGGCACAACCAGGTGGATCCCCTTACTCGCGCGGACCCGCAATCCCGGCCGCTCATGCAGCATTTCGCTGATGTCGTCGCTCCACACCCCGGTAGCGGCCACCACGGTCCGAGCCCGGATGTCGAACTCTTCCCGGTTCTCCATGTCCCGCACCCGGACCCCGACGACCTGACGTGCCTCCCGCAGCAGATCGATCACCCGGGTGGAGGTGGCTACCGCCGCGCCGTAGCTGGCCGCGGTACGGACCAGCGTCACCACGTACCGTGCGTCGTCAACCTGGCCGTCGTAGTACTGGATCGCGCCTTTGAGCGCGTCTGCGCGCAGGCTCGGGAAGAGCCGCCGAGCGGTTCGCTTGCTGATGTGGCGGTGCCACGGAATACCCCGGCCGTACCCGAATGCGCTGGCCAGGATGTCGTAGAGCAGCACCCCGGTGCCGTAGTAGGCCCGTTGCCAGACCCGGTGGGTCAGGGGTACTAAGAACGGCACTGGACGGACCAGATGGGGTGCTAACCGCCCCAGTAACAGGCCCCGCTCTCGCAGCGCCTCGTGGACCAGACCGAACTCCAGCTGTTCTAAGTAGCGCAGGCCTCCGTGGATCAGTTTGCTCGACCGGGAGGAGGTCCCGGCGGCGAAGTCACGGGCCTCCACTAAAGCCACCGACAGGCCACGGCTGGCCGCGTCTAAGGCCGCTCCAGCACCGGTGACGCCGCCACCGATGACGAGTACGTCGAATTGTTCGGTGCGCATCCGCTCCAGGTCGGCCGCCCTGCGCTGTGGGCTGAGTTGGCTCGCCTCGAAGCGGGATAGCGTTGGATCACTTCTCACCCTCCCGACGGTAGCCCTCGCGGGCCCTAAATGGAGGATTTGTTGCCGGTCACACCTGGAATCGCCGACCGGTTGCTCCTGCACGGGAGGCGAGAAGGGTACGCCGATATCGATATCAGGCGGCGTTAGGCGGCAATGGGCGTGGACAGCGAAAGGGCGGGTCCGCGAGAGACCCGCCCTTGAGCGTCACACGCTCGGACCTGATCGGTCGGGAATGCCCAGACCGGATCAGAAGTCCATGTCGCCGCCACCGCCGGGCGTGGCGCCAGCCTTCTCCTTCTCGGGCTTGTCAGCGACCACGGCCTCGGTGGTGAGGAACAGGGCCGCGATGGACGCCGCGTTCTGCAGCGCCGAGCGGGTCACCTTAGCCGGGTCGATGATGCCGGCGGCGAGCATGTCGACGTACTCACCGGTGCTGGCGTCCAGACCGTGGCCGGTCTCCAGGTTGCGGACGCGCTCCACGATCACGCCGCCCTCCAGGCCGGCGTTGACCGCGATCTGACGCAGCGGGGCGTCCAGCGCCGCGCGGACGATCGCCGCACCGGTCGCCTCGTCGCCGGTCAGGTCCAGCTTGTCGAAGGCGTTCTTGCCGGCCTGCACCAGCGCGACACCACCGCCGGGCACGATGCCCTCCTCGACGGCGGCCTTCGCGTTGCGGACCGCGTCCTCGATGCGGTGCTTGCGCTCCTTGAGCTCGACCTCGGTGGCGGCACCGACCTTGATGACCGCGACACCACCGGCCAGCTTAGCCAGCCGCTCCTGCAGCTTCTCGCGGTCGTAGTCGGAGTCGCTCTTCTCGATCTCAGCGCGGATCTGGTTGACCCGACCAGCGATCTGCTCGGGGTCACCGGCACCGTCGACGATGGTGGTCTCGTCCCGGGTGACCACGACCTTGCGGGCGCGGCCCAGCAGGTCCAGGGTGGCGTTCTCCAGCTTGAGGCCAACCTCCTCGCTGATCACCTGACCACCGGTGAGGATCGCCATGTCCTGAAGCATCGCCTTACGGCGGTCACCGAAGCCGGGGGCCTTGACAGCCACCGACTTGAAGGTGCCACGGATCTTGTTGACGACCAGGGTGGCCAGGGCCTCGCCCTCGACGTCCTCGGCGATGATGACCAGCGGCCGGCCGGTCTGCATGATCTTCTCGAGGATCGGGAGGAGGTCCTTAACCGCCGAGATCTTCTGGTTGGCGATCAGGATGTAGGGGTCGTCGAGCACCGTCTCCATGCGCTCGGCGTCGGTGACGAAGTAGCCCGAAATGTACCCCTTGTCGAAGCGCATACCCTCGGTGAGCTCCAGCTCCAGCCCGAAGGTGTTGCTCTCCTCGACGGTGATGACGCCTTCCTTACCCACCTTGTCCATCGCCTCGGCGATGATCTCGCCGACGCTGGTGTCACCAGCGGAGATGGAGGCGGTGGAGGCGATCTGCTCCTTGGTCTCGACGTCCTTGGCGAGCTTGCTCAGCTCCTCGGTCACCGCGGCGACGGCCGCCTCGATACCCCGCTTGAGCGCCATCGGGTTGGCGCCGGCGGCGACGTTACGCAGCCCCTCCCGGACGAGGGCCTGGGCCAGCACGGTGGCGGTGGTGGTACCGTCACCGGCCACGTCATCGGTCTTCTTCGCAACTTCCTTGACGAGCTCGGCCCCGATCTTCTCCCACGGATCCTCGAGCTCGATCTCCTTGGCGATCGAGACACCATCGTTGGTGATGGTGGGGGCGCCCCACTTCTTCTCAAGAACGACGTTGCGGCCCCGAGGGCCCAGCGTCACCTTCACAGCGTCGGCGAGGACGTTCATGCCCCGCTCGAGGCCGCGGCGCGCCTCCTCGTCGAACGCGATCATCTTGGCCATTCGGCGTTGTCCTCCGGTGTGGTTGCTACACCTCGACACCCCGACCGCGGTGTATCGCGCGGTCGGACCATCGCTCAGTGGGACCGGTCGGGCCGATGCCCGCGACGATCGGCCTCCGGTACGGGAACCCGTAACCGGCGGCCTCACCGCCCCGACCTCTCGGGCGACTCCGACGGATACGCCGGGGACGTCCTAGCACTCGCACACGGGGAGTGCTAGTCACAGGTTTAGCACTCTCGGTCGGCGAGTGCAAGCCAACCCGACGATGGATCGGCCGCTGACGACCGCTGTTGACAGCCGCTGAACCCTTGCCACAGACCCAAAAACCAAGCCCAGACACCACGAAGGGCGGGGTGCGCAGCTTCACCGCGTACCCCGCCCTTCCGGACGTCAGTTAAAGGCGTCAGCCACCGATGCGGACGTTCTCAGCCTGTGGGCCTTTAGCTCCCTCGGCGATGTCGAACTCCACTCGCTGTCCGTCCTCCAGGAACTTGTAGCCCTCCATGTTGATCGCCGAGTAGTGGACGAAGACGTCCGCTCCTCCGTCGACCGCGATGAAGCCGTAGCCCTTTTCACTGTTGAACCACTTGACGGTGCCCTGTGCCACGGTGCACTTCCTTCTTTCATCTTGCTCCGACTCCACGGTCGCGGAGTCGGGGTCCCGCCCTGATCTTGCACGTGCGCCTTGGCACGAACACAGTCGAGAACGCCGACCGACTCTGCACGCTACACGAGTGGAGCAGGAGTGCACAGGGGTCTTGCGGAACCGCCTGCTTCTTATGCCAAAACCCGTTTCGCCGCTCCGTCCCTGAAGCAGCCGAGATCACAGCAAACATGAATAACTCTCCGATTAGACACGTCCGAGATTCGGCCCGGACCGTAATGTGCAAAAATCCTCTTGAGCCGTTACCTCGGCCCCGCTCCGGAGGAGTCAGGAGGCTACCGGGTAACGCGACTGGACCACCCGGAAGCGGTCGGCGACGAACGCGGCGTCGACCAGCGTGGCGTTCGCGGCGGGATTAGCCCCGGTAGCGTGAAAGTCACTGAAAGCGGCGGATTGATTGACGAACACCCCACCGGTGAGGTTGCACGACAGGTGCACTCCACTATCGATCGCGACCTGTTCGGCGGCCTCGAGCACGGCCGGGTCCGTGGCGTAGACAGAAGCGGTCAACGCCCCGTGCTCCCTGACCGTGTCACACATCACCGCCAGGCTCTGCTCGGTGGAATCGGTGGAGACCATAAATGAGATGGGCCCGAACCATTCGGCGGTGTAGATGTCTCGGTCGGCCACGTCCAGCCTGACGATGAGGGGAGTACGCACGGTCGCGTCGGTGAACTGCGGATGCTTCACGCTGCGCGACGCCAGCAGCACCTCGCCGACCGTCGCGGCTCTTTCCAGGCGTTCCAGCACTCCCTCGTTGACAATCGCGCCGGTCAGCTCCACAGCCCGGGCCGGCTCCCGGGTCAGGGCTGTGACAGCCGCCACAATCCCGTCCGTCACTTCGGCGAAGCTCAATCTCCCGTTTGGCGTCGTGATGCCATCACGGGGAATGAGGATGTTCTGAGGCGTTGTACACATCTGCCCTGAATAAAGGGTCAGGGAGAAGGCGAGGTTGCGGAACATCCCGTCGACGTCGTCAGTGGAGTCGATCACCACGAAGTTGACCCCGGCCTTCTCGGTGTAGACACGCGCCTGCCGCGCGTGGGATTCCAGCCACTGTCCGTAGGCCGTGGAGCCGGTGTAGTCGATGATCCGTATCTCTGGCCGGGTCGCCAGCATGCTGGCCAACGCCTCGTCAGGCCCTTGGGCGGCCAGAGTCACCAGATTGGGGTCAAACCCAGCCTCGGTCAGTACCTGGCGCGCGTATCGAACGGTGATCGCCAACGGCAACACCGCGCGGGGATGCGGCTTGATCACGACCGGATTGCCTGTCGCTAGGCTGGCGAACAGGCCGGGATAGGCGTTCCACGTCGGGAACGTGTTACAGCCGATCACCAGCGCCACCCCACGGGGCACGATGTGGTAGCGCTTCTCCACCGCCACCGTCGTCCCCCGTCCAGCGGGCTTGCGCCAGACGACCCGTTCGGCCTGCCGGGTCATCTCCCGGTAGGCGTAGGCGACGGCCTCCAGCCCACGATCCAGGGCGTGTGGTCCCCCGGCTTGAAAAGCCATCACGAACGCCTGCCCGGTGGTGAACTGCACGGCGTACGCCAGTTCGAAGACGTGCTCGTGGAGTCGGTCGAGGATGCGTTGACAGACATCGACCCTGGTGTGCGGCCCGGCTTGCCGCCACTGCGGCAAAGCCGCCTGCGCCGCGGCGAGCAGGGTGTCGACATCGGAGTGAGGGTAGGCGATCTCCAACGGAAATCCGTACGGATTCCGTTCGGTGCTCACCCAGCCGTCCGTACCGGGTTGTTCCAGAGGGAACCGTTGACCCAGATAGGCCTCGAAGGCGGCTTTCCCCTCAGTCGCAGCGGTCTCCCCGTACACGCGTGGGCTAGGAGACTCGGGGTAGCGGCTCCAGTAGCCGCGTTCCGCGATCGCGGCCAACGCCTGCTGGAGGACACCCGAGCGCGCGTCGGCCCCATCGGTTGTCAAGGTGTCGGGCATCTGGGTCGCCGGAGTCATACCGTCATCATGCCGTCCACACCGATTCAGTGGCCGTTCTCAGCCGACATTGAGTGCTTGGGTGCTCTGTCTGTCACAGCCCTTAACCCATAACGGCCGCTCCACCCTCGGGGTGAACGCCACCTATAGGGCCATGGTGGGTACGATGAGGCGATCTGAGAACGGTGGGGATAGGGTGCGGCGGGCCTGCCGATGACGCGTGATCGGATTTCGTCCCCGATCCCCTTCCCGGCTTTAAAAATGGTCGAGAGGACGTACGCGTCAGCACCAACCCGGCACTGAAACTAAGCCACACGCACTATAAATGCGCGGACTGCGTAACGTCCTCCCGCACTGGTCATCCTGCGTCGCTGATGACTGTCTCGTCAAGTCTGAGACGTATTCCGTTTACCCAAGATTTGCTTATCTGAAGATTCTTCTTGTTTTCGGGTCTGGTGCCGCACGCGACATGCGACTTCGGCTGGTCCCAGCGGCCCCGATACCAGTTCTAGCAACCATATGGTTGGTTATTGGGGCCGCTGTTCCCCAACATCAACTCATGATCATTTTTATATGCTCGGCTTTCACCGGAAAGGGTGACAAAAACGCTGTCGTCTGAGTCAGGACAGCAATCCCGCCTCAGCCGCGGCTCGCAGTGACGGCCGAATTGTGTGGGTAGGGCCCACACCGGTCACCGCGTCCAGGGTCTTCAAGCCCTCACCGGTGTTGTAGATAACCGTCTCGGCGTCAGGATCGAGCTTCCCCGCCTCCAACAGTTTGCGTAGTACCGCCACCACGACCCCACCGGCGGTCTCCGGGAAGATCCCTGTGGTACGGGCCAGCAGCCGGATCCCCTCCCGGATCTCATCATCGTTCGCGTAATCCATCCACCCGCCGGTCCGACGCACCGCCTCCAAGGCGTACGGACCGGCCGCAGGGTCGCCGATGTTGAGCGATTTGGCGATCCCGGTCGGCTTGACCGGCTCGATCACATCGGAGCCCGCGTGCAACGCGGTGACGATTGGCGCGCAGCCAGCGGATTGCGCACCGAAGACCCGCCAACTGGTCGGAGGCACCAGACCGATCTCCACCAGTTCGGTGAACGCCCGGTCAATCTTGGTGAGCAGCTCCCCCGAGGCCATCGGGATCACGACCTGCTCTGGTAACCGCCAACCCAGTTGTTCGGCCACCTCGTACCCGAGGGTCTTAGAGCCTTCGGCGTAGTACGGCCGCACGTTGACGTTGACAAACGCGGTGTGTTCGAACTCATCGGTCTCGACCAGTTCGCTGCACAACCGGTTGACGTCGTCGTAGGAACCTTCGACCGCCACGACGTGTCCGCCATAGACCGCCGTGGTGATCACCTTGCCCGGTTCCAGGTCATACGGGATGAACACCATGCTGGGGTAACCGGCGCGGGCGGCGTGAGCAGCGACCGAGTTAGCGAGGTTGCCGGTGGAGGCACAGGCGAAGCGGTTGAACCCTAACCGCTTGGCCGCCGTCAGGGCCACCGACACCACCCGGTCCTTGAAGGAGTGGGTGGGGTTGGCCGAGTCATCCTTGACCCACAGCCGCTTCATCCCCAGTTCACGGGCCAAAGCGTCGGCGGGGACGAGCGGGGTCATTCCCGGGTTAAGGCTCACCCGGTCAGCGGGCGCCTGACCAGCGGGGAGCAGACCGGCGTACCGCCAGATGTTCCATGGACCAGCTTCGATCTGCTCCCGTGTCACCCGGGCGAGCAGCTCTGGGTCGTAACCGACCTCCAGCGGCCCGAAACACTCAAAACACGCGTGCTGGGAGCTCAGCGGATACTCCGCGCCACAGCCACGACAGACCAGACAGCGCGCGGCATTGGTGAGCTGACCTTCCTGGTCAGCGGACACGGTGGCATTGACAAGTGACGTCATGCGAGGCCCTTCCTCCTCATCTGTCCCGCACCACACCGGTACGGGTCGGACTTGGCACCTGACACGTGCGGCCTCGCATCAACATCGAGACTCACGTGACGGTTGCCGGGGTGTCAACGGGCCGAGTCCCTCAACCCCTCTGGATGAGTCCTGTCCGGCTCGGACAGAGTCCTGATTCAGTTGTGCGTACCCACCTGTCTACCAGATCGGATCCGGCGTCTGGTCACCTCCGGCGCCCGTGGTGGGGCGCAGGAGACCGGTTGCATATCCCTTGGTGGGTGATCCGAATCGGAGTCTATGGAGCTTGATTCGTTACCAGAACCAGACAGTGATGTATCGAACACTGAACGGATCGACGAACCATGTAACCAATCGATGAACGGCGCGACGCCGTGCTGCGCACCACGGCTAGCGCTCCTCATCGCGGAAGCGCGGAGAAGCCCTGAGAAGCCGCTCACACCTCGGGTAACTCCAGCGATCAAAACGGGATACAGGTAATCTTTCTGGCAGGGTCGGCGAGAGCCGCAAAGAGCAAGTACCCTGAGAATGATCACCTAACCGGAACCGTCAGCGAGATTGGTTGTGCCGAGATCACGACCTTGTAACTTGTCGGCCATCAACCGGTGTGATTGTCTGCGACGTGGATACCAGAGCAGAGCGATGGTTCACTACGCGCACCTCTCGAGCTGAAGATTGGCCCGAGGAGTTGCTGCGTGAACACAAAGGCAATGTCACCGTCAGCGTTGTTCTACCGGCGCTCGACGAGGAAGCCACAGTAGGCGACATTGTCAAAGGCGTCATTGAGCTCGGCGAGCGTACCGGGCTAGTGGATGAAGTCGTGGTGATGGACTCAGGATCCACCGACAATACGGCCGCGGTGGCCGCCGCCGCTGGTGCCACGGTCTATCACCGCGACACCGTGCTGCCGCAGTACGGCTCTCGGCCAGGGAAGGGCGAAGTGCTCTGGAAATCCCTGGCGGTCACGCGCGGGGACCTCGTGGTCTATGTGGACGCAGACCTGACCAGTTTTGAGGACAGTTACGTCACTGGCCTGTTGGGACCGCTTCTTACTGACCCCAGTGTGCAGTTGGTCAAAGGGTTCTACGACCGTCCACTCGGTGAAGTATCGGCCGCGGCGGGCGGTGGTCGAGTCACTGAACTGATGGCTCGTCCGTTGCTCAACACCTTCTTCCCGGAACTCGCCGGGGTGGTCCAACCACTCGCCGGAGAGTACGCCGGTCGGCGGGAACTGTTGGAAACCTTGCCGTTCGCGGCCGGCTACGGCGTGGAGACCGGCCTGCTCATCGACACCGTGAGCCGGTGCGGGTTGAACGCGGTGGCTCAAGTCGACCTGGGCAATCGAGGCCATGAGCATCAGGACACCCAGGCCCTTGGCCGTATGGCGGCCACCATCCTGCACACCGTGATGGCGCGGGTGGACCCACACGGTAAGCGGGGCTGCACCCTCACGCAGTTCCGGCGGGAGAACGAGGTCATCGTGCCGATCGATGCTCAGATGTCGCTGCCGGAGCGTCCTCCCATCGCCTCGCTCCCTGAATACCGCGCGGCCCGGCAGGGCTGAATCCCATCCAGACAGTCAGCTGACGACATCCTTACGCGGGAATCTCCACCACGCGAGCATGAGGAAGATCGTCGAATACACCAACGCACTGATCCCACCTCGCAGCATGTCCTCGATCCGTATCGGGTCGGACAACAAACCGAACCAGGCGTCGGTGTAGTAGGTGGGCAGGAGGCTCCGCAGACTCCCCAATGCGGTGATCGCCTCCAGGATGGCGGAGACGATCTGGAAAAGGATCGCGCCACCGACGGCCCCCAAAGGAGCGTCGGTGGATACCGACAAGAAAAACGCCACACTCGCCACCGGCAACAACGCCACGGCGATGTAACCTGCGGCGGCGATCACCCGCACCAATCCTTCACCGGGCGGCGATTCACCTCCGACCGGTGCCCGCAGCGGCTCCCAGCCGAACGCGAGTACCCCCACCACCAGCGCGGTCCCGGTGAGCAGGACGAGGGCTACTGCCGAGTACAACAGGCCAACGGTGAGCTTCACCGTCAGTAGTCGTCCTCGCGGCACCGGGATCGCCAAAAGATAGCGCAGACTTCCCCAACTCGCCTCGCTCGCCACGGTGTCGCCGCAGAACAGCGCCACCACCAGGACCAGCAGGAAGCTTGCCGACATCAACAACGTGAAAACCGCGAAATTGGCCGCGCTGCTGGTCGCGAGATCGACCAGCCCACGCAGCGCCTCATCGGCGTTCTCTCCCTCATCAGCGGGTCCAAATTGGAACGCCAGGTACAGGACCACCGGGAGAACGACCATCAATCCCAGCATGAGCTTGGTCCGGCGACGGCTGAGCTGTCGCCGGATCTCAAGCCCGATCGACAGCGTCGCCTCAGCCCGATACCCGGGCGCGGCGTCATCCCCAAATCTGGGCGCCATCCCCGCCGCCCTTTGATCGGTCGCTGAATTTGACCGGTCGCTCGGAGCGATCATGGCCGCCTCTCCTCCCCGTCGGCCACCAAGGCCAAGAACGCGTCTTCCAGTCGTTGACGAGGCACCACCCGCTCCACCGCGATCCCGGAGGTCACCAGCGCGGCCACCACTTCCCCTCGGGATGCGCCATCGATGTCCACGATCAACCCACCGGCGTCGCGGGCCACGGGACGGACCCCCGGCAACTCCCGCAGCACCCGTTCGGCGGCCTCTACATCAGATACTCCAAACAGGACGGTTCGAGAGTCACCCACGATCTCCGCCACCGGCCCAGCCGCCACCAGCGTGCCCCGGTGCATCACCACGACATCGGTACAGGTCTGCTCCACCTCCGCCAACAGATGGCTGGAGACCAGGACCGCACGCCCGTCGGTGGCGTACCGCCGCAGCACCTGCCGCATCTGAGCGATCTGCGGCGGATCCAACCCGTCGGTGGGCTCATCGAGAATCAGCAGCTGAGGCATGCCCAGCATCGCCTGCGCGATCGCGAGGCGCTGCCGCATCCCATGGCTGTATGTGCGTACCTTTCGGTGCACGGCCTCCCCTAACCCGGCGATGTGCAGCACCTCATCCAGCCGAGCCTGCGATATCGGCCGTCCCGTCGCTTGCCAATACAACCGCAGATTGTCCAGACCGGACAGATGTGGCAGGAACCCTGGCCCTTCCACCAGTGCCCCGATCCTGGACAACACCGGCGCCCCGGGTGTCAACGGATGCCCGAACACCAGGATCTCCCCCGCGGTGGGCCGGATCAGCCCCAACAGCATGCGCAGGGTGGTGGTCTTCCCCGCGCCGTTGGGCCCCAACAACCCCACCACTCGTCCTGGCTGGACGGTGAATGTCAGGTCGTCGACCGCGACGAAGCCATCCGTGTACACCTTCCTCAGCCCGCGTACCACGAGCGGGACCTCACGGTAGTCCGGGAAGCCGACCCGGCTGACCCGGCGCCGCCGGATCCGCGCCACGCCGGACGCCACCCCCACCAGGCCGGCGAGCGCCACCACCAAGCCCACCAACACCGCCCACAGCACCCGCTCCGATCCCGCGACGACTGTGGCGGGCACCTGCGGCAACGTCACCTCCGCGGCGTCTCCGGCGCCGAGGGCCACGGTGTACAGCCTGGGGTCATCCGGCCCGGCATACGCCTGGTCGGAGGTGGCAATCACCACCCCGAGCCGGTGCCCGGCCTCGAACCGATACGCCAGGGCCGGCAGCGTGACCGTCACCGGTTCAGCCTCAGTGATCTCAGACGGCAGTCCGGTGAGTCGCACCGGCGCCACCTGCCCGTTGGGGAGTGTTGAACGACCGTCCGGACCGACGTCATAGAGCTTCACGAACAACACCGCCTCCCCGGTGGGGGAGGCCACCCGGATGTCGACGGTCGGCGCCCCGGTCACGTCCAGCGCCGTCTCCAGCGGAGCCGACAGGTAGCGGGCGTACTGTCCGGGGATGTCCACGACCAACCCGGAGGTCACCTCGGGGCCGGCGCCGGGCAGGGAGGAGAGCGCGGCCGGAGTGCCGCCTGGCGGGCTGGCGATCTGCACCGGCTCTCCTTCAACGGTCACCCGGTGCGGTGTCCCCTCGCCATCCAGACCCGGGTACGCGGAGGCCTGGAATGTCGCCGTCGTCAGCTCGCCCTCGTTGAGGTCGAACCCGGTCACCCGGCTGTAGGTGAAGGCGGCGAGCGCTTCCTCTGCTTGATCGTCGACGCCCCACAGATAGCGGTCCAGCCACCGCAGACTGAGCCGCCGAATCCGCTCGGTATCGGTGTCCGCCCCTTCTCCGCCGTCATGACCCCCGGAGGCCCATGTCACCGCCACGGGCGTACCGGCCCGCGCCAGGCCCTGTACGATGGCGTCCGCCTCTGACAGGGGAAACAGGGTGTCGGCCGTTCCCTGCACCACCAGCGTCGGCGCCGTGATCCGGTCTACCACGCTGACCGGGCTGCGCTGACGCAGCAGTGTGATCACCTGCTCGCTCGCCCGCCCGGTGGCCGCCACCTCCTGGTACGCCCGGCAAATCTCGGCCGCGAACCGCCCGCACTCCGGGTCAGCGGACACTCCGCCCAACCGCCCCTGCTCCGCCCCGATCCCGGTCACCGCCCCAAAGAAGACCCCGGCCCAGGCGCGCTTGAATACGCCGTTGGCGGGCCCGGCACCGGTGGCTTCCGGCAGGAAGACAGCCGCCAGGTCATGCCAGGTCATCTGCGGCACAAGTGCGTCGACCCGGTCGTCGTACCCCGCCAGCAGCAAAGCCAAGGCTCCGCCGTACGAGGCGCCTACCACGCCAACCCGCGGATCGCCCCGCCCGTCGGAGAGCACCTCCGGGCGGCTGGCCACCCAATCCAGCAGGTCTGCGGCGTCGGCAACCTCATGCTCGGGGCTGTTGAGGTGAATGCGGCCTCCGGAGCGTCCAAAGCCGCGTGCCGTCCACGTCAAAACGACGTAACCGTGCTCGGCCAGCTCCTCGGCGGCGGCCGCCACGCTGGCCTTGGTGCCCCCGAAGCCGTGTGACAGCAACACCGCCGGCGCCGGATTCGACGGTGTGGCGGTGCCGGGCACATACAGCGTGGTGTCCAACTCCACGGGGTCTGCGGCGTTGACCCTGAGCATCCGTTCCTCGGTCCGGTAGCCGGCACCATCGCCGCCGACGAACCCGATCACAGTGGCGGCCAGCACGCTGAGCACCACGAGCCCGATCAACCAGCGGCGACTCCGAGCCAACTGTTGAACCGGATGAACCGGAAAGCTCAACCGTCGGAGCGGACGCATGCCCGCAACTGTAGGGCGGCTACCCTCACGAAGGTGACCGAACCGAGCGAGGACACCCTCACCCTGACTGCGTCACTGCGTCCCGCCGCCTTGGACGCCCGACGGGGAATCGTGCGGTTACACGAGGAGGTGATATCCGCGCTCGGCTTGCGCCCCGGTGACCCGGTCCGACTCACCGGCCGACGCACCACCGCGGGCATCGTGGCCCGCGCCGAGCCGGGTGCTGGGCGGGGGTTGCTGTACGCCGATGACCTGATGTTGGGCAACCTTGGCATCCGGGACGGCGGTCAGGTGACGATCGCCGCCATACCGCCCCGGGCCGCCCGTCGGGTCATCGTCGCCGGTCCACCGGAGGTCACCGCGGTGGTGTCGGCCGAGATGCTCCGGCTGGCCCTTCTGGGCAAGGTGGTCACCGCCGGGGACAACGTTTCCCTGTTGCCCCGCGACATGGAGCTGGGCAGTCCGGCGCGGGCCCTGGTGGAGGGGGCGCGTCGCAGTTTGTCCAACACGGTGGGCATGGGATGGACCACCGTGCTGTTGACGGTCACCGAAACCGACTCCCCGGACCCGGTCATCGTCACCATGGACACCGTGGTCGCCTGGCGGGATGGCGCGGCGACCCACTCCAGTGCGACCCCGCCTCCAGCGCACCCGGAGGCGTCGGGCCAGGACGACGACCCGCCGGTCGGGGTGGATGACCTGGCGGGGATGCGCAGTCAAGCCCAGCAGCTGACCGAGCTGCTCGATCTGGGTTTTCACCACCGTGAGGTGCTGGAACGGCTGGGCACCAGCATGTCCCTGGGCATTCTGATCACCGGACCGGCCGGTTCCGGAAAATCAACCCTGGTACGCGCGGTCGCCCGGGAAGTATCCGCCACGGTGGTGTCGCTGTGGACGCCCGAGCTGGTGGCGATGCCCGCCAATGATGCGCTGGCCCGACTCCGGCAAGCCGCCGCGTCGGTGTCGGAGGCCGCCCGTGGGGTGCTGTTGGTGTCCGATGTTGACGGCCTGACGGAACGGGCCGCCTTGTTGACCGCTTTCCGTCAGATCATCGGTGACCTGCTGCGCGACGGATGCGCGGTGATCTGTACCTCCAGCCGACCAGAGGCGGTCGACGCCAGCCTGCGAGCACCTGGCGTACTGGAACACCAGATCGCCATCCCCCTGCCCAACACCGCGGCGCGCCGTGACCTGCTGGCGGTGCTCACCCGGAGGGTCCGTCTGGACGAGGACGTCCGGCTGGATGACATCACGGGGCGTACCCCCGGGTTCGTCGCCGCTGATCTGCTGGCGTTGGTCCGGGAGGCGGGGGTGCGAGCGGCGATGCGGCAACGCCCCCGTCCTGGGCATACCCCCGACACCGATCCGACGATCACCCACGCCGACTTCGAGGCCGCTCTGGAGGTGGTACGCCCCACCTCGATGGCGGACTCCACCGTGGAGGTCTCCACCATCACCTTGGACGAGGTCGGCGACATGGCCGAGGTGAAGCAGGTCCTGGTGGAGTCGGTGCTGTGGCCGCTGACCTACCCGGACAGCTTCGAGCGGCTCGGGATCGCGCCACCCCGCGGCGTTCTGCTGTACGGCCCACCCGGCTGCGGCAAGACCTACCTGGTCAGGGCGGTCGCCGGCTCGGGCCGGGCCAACGTGCTGTCGGTCAAAGGCGCCGAGCTGCTCAGTAAATGGGTCGGGGAGAGTGAACGGGCGGTGCGGGAGTTGTTCCGCCGGGCCCGCGACGCGGCCCCCGCGCTGATTTTCCTGGACGAGGTGGATGCGCTGGCGCCGCGCCGGGGCCAGGCCACCGACGGTGGCACCACCGACCGGGTGGTGGCGAGCCTGCTGACCGAGTTGGACGGGGTGGAGCAGCTGCGTGACGTGGTCGTGGTGGGGGCCACCAACCGCCCTGATCTGATCGACCCCGCCTTGCTGCGCCCAGGCCGGCTGGAGCGGCTGGTCTTCGTGCCACCCCCTGACGCGGCGGCACGCGCCGAGATCCTGCGGGCGGCGGCGCGTCGGGTGCCGCTGTCGGAGGAGGTGGATCTGACGGCGTTGGCGGCCGAGTTGGAAGGGTTCAGCTCCGCCGACTGCGCCGCCTTGATCCGGGAGGCCGCGCTGGCGGCGATGCGGGAGTCTTTGACGGCTACGCAGGTAGGCCTCGCCCATATCGAGGCGGCACGGCGTCGGGTGCGTCCCTCATTGGACCCGGTCCAGGTGGCCGCGTTGCAGGCGTACGCCGAACGCCATCAGATCCGGTAAGGGGACGGTGGGTCCGGTTCGGGTCTGTCGGCTGCTCTACTGGCGACGCCGTGCGTCGGGACCGGCGACACCTGGATGACAGGTCCTGGGTGTCTGACTGTCCCCTCGACGGCAGGCTCCTGACTGCCAGGGACGGCGGACCTATCCTGCCCTATCCTTCCCTATCCTTCGTGGACGCCGAGCTGACGCATGGAACGGGCCCGCTGCCGCGCGGCCCGGATCCGACGCAGCCGCTTCACCAGCATGGGGTCGTGTGCGAGCGCCTCAGGCTTGTCGATCAGGGCGTTGAGGATCTGGTAGTAGCGGGTCGAGGACAGGTCGAACAGGTCGCGGATCGCCTGCTCCTTAGATCCCGCGTGCTTCCACCACTGGCGTTCGAAGGCCAGGATCTCCCACTCCCGACGGGATAGCCCTGTCCGCGCGGAAGGATCCGAGCCGGACAGATCGGCGCCAGACGGCGTCTCCCCCGCGGCGGCGTCCATCTCGCTCCCTGGGCTCTCGTCAGCTACCGTCAGCGAATTACGCTGGTGGCATTCAACCACGCCGCCCTGTCAGGAGTGGGCGCACACGCGGACGCCGCTGTTCTTTCTGCCTTTGGCTTTAAGAAGCCGGGGATTTCACACGCACATCACCCGGATCCCGGCCGCCTCGAAGGCGGCCACCAACGCCGGGTCGGCCCCGGAGTCGGTCACCAGCGTGTTCACCCGTTCAATGGGGCACACCCGGGCGAAGGCGTGTCGTCCCAGCTTGGTGTTGTCCGCCACCACCACGACCCGCCGGGCCCGCGCCGCCATGAGACTGTTGATCGCCGCTTCCCCCTCGTGGTGGGCGGCGGCACCCCACATGACATCGATCGCATCCACCCCGAGGAACACGATGTCGAGGGTGAGTTCCCGCAGGATACCGGTGGCCAACGGGCCGATGAGTTCATAGGACTGCGGGCGTACCACACCCCCTGCTACGACGATCTTGATGTGGGGCCGGACCAGGAGCTCGTTGGCGATGTTCAAGGCGTTGGTGACGATCGTCAGGGCAGTCCCCTCGCCGTGCCCCATCAGATCCCCGCGGGTCGCCAACGCCCGCGCCACCTCCGTAGTGGTGGTACCGCCGTTGATGCCGACGACCATGCCCGGGCTGACCAGGGTCGCCGCCGCCCGACCCACCCGTTGCTTCTCAGAGGCCCGCTTCGCGGACTTATAGCGCAACGGCAGGTCGTAGGAGATGTTGTTGGCGACCGCCCCACCCCGAGTCCGAGTGATCATCTGTTGTTGGGCGAGTTGATCGAAATCCCGACGAATCGTCGCTTGAGATACCTGTAGCCGCTGCGCAGCCTCCTCCACGGTGATCCGGCCCTCCTCGGCCAGGATCTCCAACAGCGCATTCCACCGCGCGTAGCGGTCCAACGGCCCTCCCCACGCCAGGCCCATGATCTGTGCACAATGATGCGCGAAACCCAGGCAGAACGTCGAGGCGAGTGCGCGAAACCTCGGCCCGGCAGACAGATCTGCCCGGTTTGGCCGGATATACCCGAGCCGGAGCGGAGCTGACCTGCGCGGTGGGCGTACCCCCTGGGCCTTGCACCAGCCACAACGAGAGGACCCCGTGTGACCAGACTGACTAACGCCCGCATCGTCACCCCCGACGGCGTGGTGACCGGCCACTTGGAGATCGACCAGACAGTCATCAGCGCTGTCACCAGCGGTGACGCGCCAGGATCCGTTGGGGAGGACCTCGCCGGTGCCTGGGTGTTGCCCGGTTTTGTGGACGTGCACTGTCACGGTGGCGGCGGCGCCACCTACACCACCGGGGATGTGGAGCAGGCACGACGGGTGGCCGCCTTCCACCTGAAGCACGGAACCACCACGACCCTGGCCAGTCTGGTGACCGCACCGGCCGAGGTGCTGTACGAGGCCACCGTGGCTTTCGCGCCGTTAGTCGCCGAGGAGGTGATCGCCGGCATCCACTACGAGGGGCCCTACCTGTCGCAGGTGCGGTGCGGTGCTCAGAACCCCGCGTACCTGCGGGACCCCGACCTGACGGAGCTGACGCGGCTGCTGGAGGCGGGCGCGGGCACGGTGTCGATGGTCACCATCGCCCCGGAGCGGAATGGGGCGCTGGAGGCGATCGCCCTGCTGGCTCAGCGGGGTGTGGTGGCGGCGATCGGACACACCGACGCCACCTATGAACAGACGTTGGCCGGTGTGGCGGCCGGCGCCCGCGCCGCCACCCATGTGTTCAACGGGATGCGGCCGCCGCACCACCGAGAACCCGGACCGGTGTTCGCGGTGCTGGGCGCCTCGTCGGTGGTGTGTGAGTTCATCGCCGATGGGGTTCATCTGCACGACGGCACGCTGCTGTTCGCCACCCGGGTGACCGGGCCGGACCGCGCAATGCTGATCACCGACGCCATGGCCGCCGCGGGGATGGCCGACGGAAGCTATGAGCTGGGCGGACAGCCGGTCACGGTGACCGATGGTGTGGCGCGGTTGACGGAGGGCGGCGCGATCGCTGGCAGCACGTTGACGATGGACGCGGCGGTACGCCGGGCGGTGCGGGCCGGCGTACCGATCGAGGACGCCGCGCGGATGGCGGCGACCACGCCGGCCCGGCTGCTGGGGTTGACCGACCGGGGAGCGTTGCGCCCAGGGCTACGCGCCGACCTGGTCGTCCTCGATGACGCGCTGCAGGTACGCCGGGTCATGCGCGCCGGAACCTGGGTGTAAGGCCGGGCGGGGCCGCGTCGACCGCGTGGTGGGTCGGCCCGGGCCGGTGGGCGCTCAGGAGGAGGTTGGGAGTCGGGGGAAGAAGCGCTCCAGCGGCTCGGGCACCGGCATGGTTCTCCAGGGCAGCCGGATGAGCATCCGGTCGATCAGCAGCCCGAGGAAGATCCCCGCAATGGTGTCGGTCAACCAGTGAAAGGCCAGGTACACCGACGCTATCGCGACCAGCACGGCCGGCGCGTACCGCAGCAGCCGGCGCCATACCGGTTTCAGTCGGGACGCCAGCAGCGTCACGATCACGCCGTACCAGACGATCGCGTTGACGGCGTGACCGGACAGATAGGACTCCTGGTCGGCTTCGGTGAACAGCCCGACCGCGCCGTGGTGCGGGGTGCCCCGATCCGTGAAGATCTTGATCATGCCGACGGTGGACATGATCAGCAGGAAGGCCGCCACCACGGGTATCACCGGGCGCAATGATTTCTCCCGCCGCGCGCACAACAAGGCGATCCCCAAGGTGATCAACGCCAGCGGTGTCCCTTGCCCCAGCAGCCACAACCCGCGGGAGATCCAGTAGGCGACCGGCGGACGGGAGGCGTCGACCCAGTCACGGATCGCGATATCCAAATCCAGCAGTACGCCGCCGGCCAGCAGCAAGGTCAGTCCGATCAACGCCAGCAGCAGTACGGCGTCAAACCACCAGCCTGCGGGGGTCAACCGAGGAGGCATGGGCTCCTCCGGAAGCGCCGAGGGGGTCGGCGCGACTGTGGCTTTCACCGGCCCTGTCACGTCGACCTCGCCATGACGCACGCGGAGGCATCACAACCCCCACGTTGTGCGACACATTGGGCCTCATTTTGAAAGTCCACTAGGACTCCGCCCCGGTGGACGGCCCGGATTCCGACGCTCAGCAGCGCACACCTCCGCCTGTCCGCCCTGCCGTGACAAGGCCACGGTACCTGCGTTCGGTGACCACTGGGTGATCAGAGAGCGGTCACGCGTACAACTATGCAGGGTGTCCGGAAAACTCGCGCACCGAGGACCGGGATCCGGTTTGACGATAGGAGTGAATGTCTGACTTCTACATGTGAGGGCGAGGGCTCCACCCCGCGACACCGCCATCACGATGCTCTGACCCCACCGGGTCGTCTGTCGTGATGGCGCCGTCGGGCTACCCGAGCCCTCGCCCCCAGTTCACGGACAGAACAGTCAGATCAGATCTGACAACTCCTGATACAGCAAATCGCTGCGTACCCCAGAATTCGGACAACCCCCGAAATGGTGGAGCGCGACCACCTGGTTCGTCTCGCGGGAGATTACCGGGGAGCCCGACGAACCACTTTCGGTATCGCAGTAGTAGCTGACGTCGGTATCCGCCGCGTAACCGTCGTACCGGGGATCGACCACCTGGCAGACTCCACGGCTGTCAGCGTCGCTGTCTATTGCGATGGTTTTCGGTCTTCCAGCCGCGTGTTGCGGGATATAGACCTCTTCGCCGCGGACCGCGCCTGCGGTATCCAGCTCCAGATACCCAAATTCACGAATGCTCTCAAAATCCGAGACCGTGAATATTGTGTAATCCAAGGTGCGATTGGTACGCAAAACTTGAGCCCCGACCGTCTTCACGCTTCTGGCCAGGGTGGGGTCTCCGCAGGCGACGCACTGATAGTTGAACCAAATCTCGGTACGCCGGGCCATCGCCGTCGTGGAGAAGCAGTGATAGTTGGTGATCATTCGGTTGGACGGCCCCAACCGCCACGCGGTACACATCGCCGTACCGTTGATCAACAGCCGGGCGACTGGATGGCTGTGCGCGTACTCGGTCGGTCGCGTCGACTCATAGCAAACCGCATCGGTCTTGTCGTCTCGACCGCAGATGCTCTCCTCCCGCCGAGACTCGATGTACTCAGCCCGCTCTTCAGCGGTGAACCCACGCGCCACCCGGTCGATTCGCACGCCATACCGCGACAGCTCCGACAACACGCCCGCTGTCCGGTGCAGCGTCACCACCGCGGTATCACCGGTGATCGACATGGCCCAAAACCCGGTGCCGCCATCGAAAGTGCTCTCTGAATCGCTTTCAGGCGCACCGAGGCGAGGATCAATCGAGTAACGGAGCAGTTGGCCGCCGAGGGGATCAGAGATCGTCACGTAATCCCCGGGTATCAGCAGCAACCGCTCAAAATGGATCTTCACATACTCTGCGCCGGGGAAATGGAGCGTTTGGCTCTCCTCGCCGTCGTAGCTCATGACGGCTTCGACCGACTCCTCCACGCCGATCCGCTGTGGTGCGGCGTCGCCGGCCACGGAGCCACCGTCGCGCTCTGGTTCGGTCAGCGTCGGCACGCCGGGCTCCGCCGTGGCCGCTTCGGATGACCCGGGTTCCGGGGCCCTTGGTGCCGCGTCGGCATCCGTCGGCTGTTCGCCGGCGGCGGGATCCTCCAAGGCAGACCCGGAGGTTCCCGCTTCGAGCACCGAGGTTTCCGCCGCCGTTTGCACAATCCGCTCATCCGACGCATCGGTGGCGCCGCCAGAGGTGAGCATCGCCACGGCGAGCAGTCCAGCGACCATGACTGCAGCCCGCTCACGCCTCATGAAAATTCCTCTCTGTCCCGATTAACGGCAATCTCTCTAACGACAAAGAGGACGATTCGTCGCGGCGCGGCGGCGGAGGCTTGGCGCAGCGTTGAACGTCACGTCAACGGTGCGACGAGACTCACCTGCCCAACCCATGCATGACCGGCCCGAAAGCGCAATCCTGGGGAGCGTGCAGATCACCGCCGCGCTCACAACACCCGCGCTGCTCGACTTACCGTGGTCGACTCCGCTGGAGCAGTGGCCTGCCGACCAACTGGTCGCACTGCCGCGAGGCCTCTCACGACACATTGTCCGTTTCGTTCGTTTAGACGGAGTCGTGTACGCGGTAAAAGAGACCGGTGAGCAACGCATCGCCGAACGGGAGTACAACCTGCTGCGCGCTCTGGAGCGCCGGGGTGCGCCCGCGGTGGAGGCCGTGGCGATCATCCACGACCGGACCACCGAAGACGGCGAACCGTTGGATCCGGTGCTCATCACCCGTCACTTACAGTTCTCCCTGCCCTACCGTGCACTGTTCAGTCACACCCTGCGTCCGGACACCTTCAATCGCCTCCTGGACGCGTTAGCGGCCTTGCTGGTGAAGCTGCACCTGACCGGCTTCTTCTGGGGAGACTGCTCCCTGTCCAACACCCTGTTCCGCCGTGACGCGGGCGCCTTCGCGGCCTACCTGGTCGACGCCGAGACCGGGGTTCTGCACCCACGCCTGTCTAACGGCCAGCGGGAAGAGGACCTGGAGCTGGCGCGCCTCAACATCTTCGGTGAGGCTCTGGACCTGGAGGCCGCTGGCATGCTGCACCCCTCCATCGACCCGGAGCGCATCAGCGCCGAGGTGGTGCGGCGCTATGAGAGCCTCTGGCACGAGATCACCTATGAGGAGACCATCGCCCGCGGTGAGCGGCACCGGCTGGAGGCTCGGATCCGACGGCTGAACCAGCTCGGGTTCGACGTGGCGGAGATGTCGGTGACCTTGACTCCAGACGGGGAGTCGTACAAGGTCCAGCCCAAGGTGGTCGACGCCGGCCACCACACCCGGCGGCTGCTGCGGCTGACCGGACTGGACGCGGAGGAGAACCAGGCCCGGCGGCTCCTCAACGACCTGGACACCTACAAGGCCGCCAACCGTATCGACGACGAGCAGATCGCCGCACACCGCTGGATGACGGACGTGTTCGAGCCGGTCATCCGGGCGATCCCGATGGAGCTGCGGGGCAAGCTGGAGCCGCCCGAGCTGTTCCACCAGCTCCTCGACCACCGCTGGTTCATGTCGGAGGCGGCAGGCCGAGACGTCGGCATGGAGGCGGCGCTGTCCTCCTTCATCACCGATGTGCTGGCCCACAAGCCGGATGAGAAGGCGGTTTTGGGCGCCGCCTTGGACGGCGAGACCCTCAAGGCCTCTGACCTGTCGTCATAGGGCCCGGTCCGCCGGGCACGTCACCACCGCGGTCCGCCCACCCTCCCGTGAGGGAGCGTCGGGCGGACCGCTCACGACGCCGACGGGTCCATTTCGACCAAGGGAGTGGTACGCGCCAGCAGCTCTCCCAGCCCTTCCCGAGTGGCGAGCACAAACAGTCGATCTTGGCCGCGCACGATGACCTCCGACGCGGGCCGCCACAGCACCTCGCCCTCGCGCTGGCCGAGAGCGATGACCCGCGCATGCCCCTGCAGATGCGCCTCACGTACCTGCCGGCCGTCCAGCTCGCTGCCGGACCCCACAGGGAACTCGGCGACCAGCAGTACCCGGTTCCCCACCGGCAGAGTGCTGATCACGTTGCGTTCCACCATGGCGGCCGCGAAGGCCGGCGCGGCCAGGTACGCCACGCTGCGGGAGGCGGTGATATCCAGCCGTCTTTGCGCTCGCCGGGCGAAGTCCCCGTCAAAGAGTCGAAGCACCACCCGCAGGTCCCGACGCAGCGCGCGGGCGTGCAGGGCGGTCTCGAGGTTGACGATGTCATCGCTGGTCACCGCCACCAACGCCCGGGCCCGTTCGATCTGGATGTCCTGCAGCGTCTGCTCCACAGTGGTGTCCCCGATCAACACTGGAATGCCGCGCTGCCGGGCCACCTGAATCCCAGGGGCGTTCTCCCGCCGGTCGACCGCCAGGAGTGGAAGCCCCAGATCATCCAGCTGAGTCATGATCTGGGAGCCGACGTTGCCCATCCCCACGACCACGACGTGGTCTTCCAAGCGTTCGGTGGGCAGGCCGCTGTTGATGGCCAGCCGCGCCCCCACCACCGCGTTCACCACCGCCGCGGTGACCACCGGAATCACGGCGATCCCGGCGAACACGATCATCGTCTGGATCGCCTGCTGGGCGCCGTTGAGGGTGATGTCTGGGTCTCCTCGACCGGACGCCGTCAGCAGCGTGACGTAGAGCGCGTCCAACCAGCTCATCTCGCCAAGCGTCGCGTACAGCACGCTCCCGAGGAGCAGGACGCCGATCAGAACCAACGAAGCGGCTCCCAGCCGACGGCTCAGCAGCGCCCGAAGCACCGGCCAGAACACATCCCTCGACCGGTACCGGTAACGCCGCCGGGGCGTGGCGGGGCGGTTGGTGTTGGCCACCGCCAGGACCAGTCGCTCGTCCTGCTGGGACGCGGCCTGAGTGGTGGCGGCATCGGTGGCGCTCACCGTGTCCCCGGGCGTACTCCGTCTGGATCGTCCGGTGCTCTCGGACAGCTCCTCTGGATCGGCGGGAAGCAGTTCTTCGTCGTCGTTGGGGTTCTCCTGGGAGGCGAGCACGCACACGACCGAGTCAGGGTCTACGTCCCCGCTGCGGGCGACGTACAGTGTCCGGCCCGCCACCGGTACGAAACTGGGGGCGACGTCTCCGAGGGCGGCTGTGACGAAGGCGGGGGCCGCGATCGCGGCGTCGGAGAGCACCGCGCAGTCCTCGAACAGCTCGCGGATCCGCTGTCCAAGTTTCATGTTGAACATGCGGACCACGAGCCGGATGTTCGGGTTGACTTCTTTCGCGCACAGCGCGGCATGGATATTGCCGACGTCATCCTGATCGGTCAGGGCGAGCACCCGAGCCTGACCCAGATTGATGTGCCTGAAGACCTCTGTCTCCAGGCGATCCGCCCTGACGACCGTGACTCCTGGTATCCGGGTGATGTCGGGCCCATCATCGTCGCGCCGAGACGGCACCACCACGGTGATCTGTTCCCCGTATCGGGTGGTGAGCTCCTCGGCGAGCCGGTATGTCAGCGAGTTAGCGCCGCATACCACCATGCGTCCGTAGCTTCTCCGCCTCCTTAGGCGCGGGCGCGGAACCGGAAACACTCTGTGATCCTAATCAGCCGATTCCATCCCGCCTCAACCCGCTTATCAGGGAGTGTGCCGGCAAATCCGATCCTCAGGCCGGTTACTTTAGGTGAGCAACACACCCGATCAATGGTTTACGCACGTTTTATCCGATAGCCAGGAGTGCTGCCGGATCAGCCCGCCCTGAGTCACCTGAGTTAGCTCCGCTGCTCAGGATGCGTGTGAAAGGCGCGGATCTGAACCGCGGCGAAGCTGACAATCAACCCCAGAGCGGCCACCACCATCAATGCGGTCCGCAGGTTGATGGCTGAGGCGAGTGCCCCGACCAACACCGGACTAGACAAAAACCCTAGGTAGGCGGTGGTGGTGATGGCCGACATCGCTCTTCCGCGTGATGTCGGAGCCGCCAGCCGGCCGGCCACCGCCAAGATCGTGGGGACCGCCGCCGCCATGCCACACCCCGCCATCGCGAACCCAAGCAGCGCCAATGGGACCACCGGCGCGACCGCGGCGAGTCCAAGCCCAGCGCATCCGCTCACGCCTGCGATCACCACCAGGACGCGGTCGGGCAGACGGGCCCCGAAGGTTTGAGCCAGGACGCGGCCGAGCGCCAACGCCGCCATGTAGCTGGCTGGACCGAGGCTGCCGACCAGGGGCGTCGCCCCGAGCCCACGCTCCAAATGAAGCGCCGACCACTGTTCGACGGCGTTCTCCAACAGCAGCACAACCGCGGCGACCCCTCCCAGAAGCAGCAGGGTGCCCTTGGTCAGGGAGCCTCCAAAGGCGCCGACAGTATTCCCCTGTTTCGGTCCCTGGTTCGCCTGCCCGGGATCTGGTTTTGCGGTGGCTTCCCGCCGCTTCGGCCGCCCAGCCGTCCCGGACAGCACTTTCTCCGCTTTCTCCGTGTCCCGCTGGAAGCGAAGATTGAGTAACGCGGTCCCCAGCACCAGCAGACCGATCACCCCAGAGATAACGGCCGGCCCCGCACCCGCCTGTCGAGCGGCCCCGACCACCGGAGCGGCCACCACCATCGCCAACGGCGTCGCGGCGTGCACCTTGTTGAACAGTCGCGCGCCGGTGGCCTCCTCCAATGCCGCCGTGGTGGTGTTAAGGGCGACCTCGATCGCGCCGCTGGTCGCCCCCACCATCAGCAGCGCTACCGTCAGCCACGGCACACTCGGCACCAGGCCAACCACGGCGGTAGCGCCCCCGAAACCGACGAGCACGATCGGAAGCAGCGCCTGACCGATCCGGTCGGCGAGGCGCCCACTCCCCACCATCGCCGGCAGAGCTCCTGCCGGGATCGCCAACAGGGCCAGCCCCAGCTCACGCTCGCTGGTACTCAGGCGCTCCAGGATCGCCGGCAACAACGCGGCCCAGCCACCCCAGAAGACCCCCCAACTCGCCGCCGCCGCGATGACCCCGACGACCCGCCTGTCGCCACGCCGGCCCACAGGCCCACCCCCATGATCGTTGTGGCCGGTGCGTATCCAGCGATCCATCATCCGTACGCCCCGTGGACACCGATACGCCGCCCTGGCCGGGTGCGACGCGCCCACACCCAGAAGGTGATGCGGTGACCGCTGACACCGCTTGTATGGTCACGGCCGATGCCTGATGTTGACCTGGTGATCATCGGAGGCGGTCGCCGGATGCGCCGCCGCGGTCATGGCGGCGAGCCTGTAGATCAGCACGGTGCTCATTGAGCCTCGATCGTTGTGCTCCAAGCCGCGGTTGTTCCCCACCGCTTCCGAGACCACTTGGACGGAGTCCGAGGGGATCGCTGATCTAAAACCGATCCGGGAGGCCACTCCCGACGACCTCACCGGTGAGGTTCTCATCTCGGGCACCGACCGTCCACTGGGGACCATGTTGTGCTCTCCCCGAGGTCGACGCCCGTTTTCACGTGATCCACTCCCCCGCCGAGGCGTACAAAACCACTGAAGTGGCTACCGATCCGCGGATCCGGCTGATTCCGGCGCGGCGGCCGGTAGTCCGGGGCTCAGAAAGAGCCTGGAGAGGCTCCGGAGCGATCACCGCGGCTCGGCTGGCGGGTCCTCATCAGGGCCGATAGAGCGCTGGACCCAGGCGACATCGCGCCAAGCGCCATGCTTCCACCCAATGCGCCGGTAGACACCGACCGGCTCAAACCCCATGGCGCGGTGAAGCCCGACGCTCGCCTCATTCGGCAGGGCCATTCCAGCGACCACGGTCCGGAACCCCCGCTGCGCTAAGCGGTCCAGCAACGCGGTGTAGAGCGCCCGACCAGCGCCGGTCCGCCGCCGCCCCCACTCCAGATAGATGCTGACCTCGCAGGACCAGCGGTACGCTGCCCGCGCCTTAAACGGCCCACCGTAGGCGTAGCCGATGACGCGCCCGTGCTCCTCCGCCACTAGCCACGCGTGCGTCCGCTGCGCCTGCGCGATCCGAGCCGCCATCTCCGCCGGTGTCGGCGGCTCCGTCTCAAATGTGATCACCGTATCCGTGACGTACGGCGCGTAGATCGCGGCGCACGTCGCCGCGTCCTGCTCTGTCGCGTCCCGAATCGTCAGCTGTCCACGCTCCATGACAAGATAGTATTCAAGTTGTCTCCTATAGTGGACACCCATGTCGGACCGACTCTCCGCATCGATCGCGGCGACCCTGCGTACCGCCCGCCTCGCCCGCGCCTGGTCCATCAGCACACTCGCTGAACGCTCCGGCGTGTCGCGAGCGATGATCAACAAGATCGAACGCGGCGAGGCGCAGCCCACCGCCGCCCTCCTCAACCGCCTCTCCGGCGCCTTGGGCATGACACTGTCCGAACTCATCGCCCGCGCCGAAGGCGCTGACCGACGCCTCGTCCGCGCCACCGATCAGACCGTCTGGACCGACCCTGAGACCGGTTACCGTCGCCGCCTCGTGTCCCCGACCGCCGGCGCTCCCCTGGAACTCGTCGAGGTCGAACTACCACCCGGCGCGCGCATCTTCTCCCCCGCCGAGGCGTACACCTTCATCCATCAACAGATCTGGATGCTGCGAGGGCATCTCCGCTTCCGCGAAGGCGACATCGAGCACGACCTGTACGCCGGCGACTGCCTCCAACTCGGCCCGCCGACTCCCTGCTGGTTCATCAATCCCGGTACCGAACCCTGCGGCTACCTGGTCGCCCTCACCAAACGCGACCTGTGAGTTCTACAGGGCAACGAACTACTTAACCATCACGGCCATTTACGCATCTATAGCCGCCAAAAGGCCGCCAAGGCGGGTCATCCTCAGCGTTCCGATAGAAGGTGGAGCCGACGGCGGGACTCGAACCCGCAACCTTCCGATTACAAGTCGGGTGCGCTACCAATTGCGCCACGTCGGCGGACAAGGCGTCACGGTACGGCAGTCACCGTATCGAGTGCCACGCCGATGGTACGCCGCCGGTGCCAGAGGTTTGAAATCAGCCACGCCTACTGCGCTATCAGCGCAGGAAAAAGCGGGAGTAAACCTCTTAACACGCATGAAAGCAGGAAGGTGCGAGTCCGGCACAAGTGTTCTTCGTCCTCTGTTCAGTTTCGGCATGGGGCGTTATGTTGACACCGGCAACCGGCACCGCCACGACTTCGTGCGGTGTCCACGACGTCTTTCACTCGGATCGTCCGGCACGTTCCTGCCGGTGAAAGGACGCACATCATGGCGACAGTCACCTACGACAAAGCAACCCGAATCTACTCCGGGACGACGCGTCCGGCCGTGAACGCGCTCGACCTGGAGATCGGGGACGGCGAGTTCCTGGTCTTGGTCGGCCCCTCCGGCTGCGGAAAGTCCACCTCACTGCGGATGCTGGCGGGTCTGGAGGATGTGGACTCCGGTCGGATCCTGATCGACGGCCGGGATGTTTCCCACCTTCCACCCAAGGCGCGTGACATCGCCATGGTGTTCCAGAACTACGCGCTGTACCCGCACATGACGGTGTACGACAACATGGCCTTCGCCCTGAAGCTGCGGAAGGTCCCCAAGTCGGAGATCGACCGTCGGGTCAAGGAAGCCGCGGCGATGCTGCAGCTGGAGGAGTACCTCAACCGCAAGCCCAAGGCGCTCTCCGGTGGTCAGCGGCAGCGGGTCGCGATGGGTCGCGCGATCGTGCGGGAGCCGCAGGTCTTCCTGATGGACGAGCCACTGTCCAACCTGGACGCCAAGCTGCGGGTGCAGACGCGTTCCCAGATCGCGACGCTGCAGGCCCGGCTGGGAATCACGACGGTCTACGTGACCCACGACCAGGTCGAGGCGATGACGATGGGGCACCGGGTGGCGGTGCTCCTCGACGGTGAGCTACAGCAGGTCGACACCCCCCGTGCCCTGTACGACCGGCCGGCCAACGTTTTCGTGGCGGGCTTCATCGGCTCCCCCGCGATGAACATCAAGACGGTCGCGCTGACCGACGATGGCGCCCAGCTCGGGTCGCTGCTCGTCAAGCTGACCCGTGAGCAGGTCGCGGCCGCCGGAACGGGCGACAACCGCCAGGTCTCGGTCGGCTTCCGCCCCGAGGACATCGACGTGGTCAGCGCCTCCGAGGGAGGCCTGCCCCTCGTGGTCGAGCTGGTCGAGGACCTGGGTTCGGACGCCAACGTCTACGGCCACGCCAACATCAACGGCGTTGAGGAGCGGTTCGTGGTCCGCACCACCGGCCGTAACCTGCCACATATGGGTGAGACGATCTACATCCGGCCGAAGCCGGGTCACTACCACGTCTTCCACGCCGGTACCGGCAAGCGCCTGGACTGACGTGGTTCACTGACCGATAAAAGTGGGCGGCGTGCCGGCCACCTCACGGTGGCGGCGCGCCGCCTTCTTACTCCTCGCTCCTCTTATCGGTTTCTCTTATCGCGCGTCGGATCAGAGCCGACGTCACCATCGGGTTCCAAAAGGCGTACCGCCGCCCAATGCGAGGCGTCAGGCCCGGGGAGACCCTCGATCGCCAGCTCCGGGACGGTCAGCGGACCGGGGAGGTAGCGCGACGACGAGCGACCTCGGCTAACGCCACCGCGGCGGCGACGGAGGCATTCAACGACTCCACCTGCGACGTCGTCGGAATCCCCACCAGCAGGTCACAAGTCTGTCCCACCAGACGGGACAGGCCACGCCCTTCCGAACCGACCACGATCACCAAGGGGTCGACGGCGATCTCTAACTCATACAGGGAGGTCTCGCCATCCGCGTCCAACCCCACAACAAGGAACCCGGCCTCCTGACACTGTTTGAGGGCGCGGGTGAGGTTGGTGACCCGGGCAACCGGTAGCCTGGCCGCCGCCCCCGCCGAGGTCCGCCATGCGGCGGCGGTCATCCCGGCGGCACGCCGTTCCGGAATGAAAACCCCCTGGGCCCCAAAGGCCGCAGCCGACCGCACCACCGCCCCCAGGTTGCGGGGGTCGGTGACGCCGTCGAGAGCGACCAGCAACGGCGTCTGCGGGCTCTCGGTGGAGGCGGCGAGCAAATCCTCAAAGGGCTCGTACGCGAAAGGCGGAACCTGCAGCCCGATCCCCTGATGCGGTACGCCCCCGGTCATCCGGTCCAGCTCGGAACGCCCGACCTCCAGGATGGCGATTCCCCGGTCACCCGCCGTGCTCAACGCCTCCGCGACCCGGTCGTCCACTTCAAGGCCGCGGGCGATGAACAGCGCCGTAGCTGGCACATGGGCGCGCAGCGCCTCGACGACGGGGTTACGCCCGACCAGTACCTCGGGCGCCTCCTTGAGGGACGTCGCCTTACGTCCGGCGGTACCGGAGACCCGGACCGCCTTGGCCGCACGGCGTTCGCTCTTGCCGTGCTCCTCCGCAGCGGCGCGTCGTTCCTTCTCCTGTTTCCAGGCGGTGCGCTTGGGGATATTGGGGCCCTGGTAGGCCTTGTGCCAGGGCCGTTCCTCCGCGGGGAGGGTACGGCCCCGGCCCTCCAAGCCCTGGCGTCGCATGCCGCCGGATCCGACCGTACGGCCTTTCTTAGGCGAGGTACGCCGGTTAGGACGTGAGGAGTTACCCGGCACCTACATCGCCCCTTCGGCGAGGGTCCACCGTGGACCCCGGGGAGAATCCTCGACGAGGATCCCGGCCTGCTTGAGCTGGTCACGCAGCGCGTCAGCGGTGGCGTAGTCCCGCCGCGCCCGGGCCTGCTCGCGCTGCTCCAGCGTGCTGGTGACCAGTCGCTCCACCACGGCCCGCAGCTCCTTCTCCCGGCTGCCTCGGGTGTCGGACACCCAGGGCGCCTGCAGCGGATCCAGACCCAGCAGGTCAAGCATCCCCCGCACCTTGGCCAAGGCCTCCCGCACGCTGGTGTCATCGCCGTCGGCGAGGGCGGCGTTGCCGTCCCGCACCACGTCATGCACCACGGCGATGGCCTTAGGGGTGTTGAGGTCGTCGTTCATCGCGGCGACGAACTCCGGCGGCAACTCGGTCGGGGTGACCTGCCCGACCCGTTCGTTGGCCCGCTGAACGAAGTTCTCGATCCGCTGGTAGGCCGCGGCGGCCTCCCGGATAGCGGGTTCGCTGTATTCGATGAGCGAGCGGTAGTGGGGCAGCGCCAGGTAGTACCGGATCTCCACCGGCCGCAACCCCAGATCGATCAAAGTCCGGAGGTAGACGACGTTCCCTATGGACTTGCTCATCTTCTCGCCCGCGTGGTTCAGCAGCCCGTTGTGCATCCAGTGACGGGCGAACCCGAACCCCGCCGCCCGGGATTGAGCGATCTCGTTTTCGTGGTGGGGGAAGACCAAATCCACGCCGCCGCCGTGGATGTCGAACTCATCACCCAGGTAGCGACGCGCCATCGCCGAGCATTCGATATGCCACCCCGGCCGTCCAGGGCCATAGGGGGTGGCCCACTGGGCATCGGCCGGCTCGGTGGGCTTGTACGCCTTCCACAGAGCGAAGTCCCGTGGATCCCGCTTGGCGCGGCTTTCCCCATCCTCGGCGGCCTGCATGTGGTCCACCTGTTGCCGGGACAGTGCCCCATATTCGGGGAAGGAGCGAACGTCGAAATAAACATCACCGTTGCCCCCTAGCCCCCGATAGGCGTGCCCTCGCTCAATCAGCACATCGATCAGCGACAGGATCTCCGGAATGTGTCCGGTGGCACGCGGCTCATAGGTGGGGGGCAGAACACCGAGCGTGGCGTAACAGTCAGCGAGAATCCGCTCGTTGTGATACGCCAACGCCCACCAGGGCACTCCTTCGTCGATGGACCGGGCCAGCACCCGATCATCAATGTCGGTGATGTTCCGTACGAAGGTCACCTGGTACCCCAGGTAGCCGAGCCACCGGCGTAGCACGTCATAGGAGACACCGGAGCGAAGATGCCCAATATGTGGCTCGGCCTGTACGGTAACGCCACACAGGTAAATTCCGACTTTACCGGGTTCCCGCGGAACAAATTCCCGCGCTGTCCGTGTCAGCGTGTCGTACAGGCGAAGGCTCACCCTGTAAGGGTATCGGGTAGTCGTCAACTCCACGTATTGTCCCACCCGTGGCCACCTCGTCCAGCCCAGAGACCGCGCAGACCCTCGACCGGGGCTTGCGTCTTCTCATGCTGGTCGCTGACTCCGTTGGCGGTGTGACGATCACCGAAGCGGCGGAACGACTCGCTGTCGGACGCGCTGTGGTCTACCGGCTTGCCAGCACACTGGCTGCCCATAACCTGATTCGCCGCGACCGGGAAGGGCGTCTGCGGCTGGGGATGTCGGTGTTAGATCTGGCTCGGCGGGCCCAGCCGTTAATCGCGGAGGCCGCGTTACCGGCGCTGCGTGCCCTCGCCGAAAAGGTCGGCGCGACCAGCCACCTCACAATCGCCGACGGTGGGGAGGCGTTGGCGCTGTTGGTGGTGGAGCCGAGCTGGACTCAGGTCCACGTGGCGTATCGGACGGGGTCTCGGCACCCGTTGGACAAAGGGGCCGCCGGACACGCCATCGTCGCGGGCCGGCTGGGGAAGCAGGGATACGTCACCAGCGCTGGGGAACTGCAGTCCGGCGCATACGGGGTCGCCGCTCCGGTGCTGGGGGTTGATGGTTTAGAAGCCAGCGTCGGGGTGATCGCACTGGGCCCGCTGGACGCCGCGACCGTGGGCCCTCAGGTCATAGCGACGGCAAAGCAGATCGCGGCTTCCCTGACCTCCTGACATCTTCGGAGCGCCGACACCGTCTTCTCCTGCTCACCGGCGTCACTCGTCTCCCTTTAACAGACGCCTTAATGGGTCCTTTAACGGCCGCCGCGCTTCGGCACCGAACTCGCTACCGAAACAAAAGACCACAGGAGGTCAGGAGAATCGGGATGGGGAGACCAGGCCGGACTCATAGGCGAAGATGACAAGCTGGGCGCGGTCGCGGACCTGCAGCTTGGTCATGGCCCGGTTCACATGTGTTTTCGCCGTCAATGGGCTAATCACCAATCGCTCCGCGATCTCATCGTTGGACAGCCCGCGGGCGACCAGGGCGACGACTTCTCGCTCCCGGTTGGTGAGTGCCTCGAGCGCGGGAGTGGATACGGTTTGGGGATTCCGGCTCACAAACTCACTGATCAGTTTGCGGGTGATTGACGGCGCGAGGAGCGCGTCGCCGCGAGCCGCCACGCGCACGGCGTGCAGCAGGTCGGCCGGTTCGATGTCCTTCACCAGGAACCCTGTCGCGCCCGCACGCAACGCCTGGAAGACGTACTCATCGAAGCCGTAGTTGGTCAGAATCACGACATGTACCCCGGCCAGCTCCGGGTCCGAGGCTATCCGTCGGGTCGCTTCGATGCCGTCCATGACCGGCATCTGGATGTCGATCAACGCCACATCCGGCCGGTACTGGGCCGCCAGTGCGACCCCCTCTTGCCCATTCCCCGCCTCAGCAACCACCTCGATCCCGTCCTCGGCGTCCAGCAACGCGCGAAAGCCACCGCGTAACAGCGGTTGATCATCAACCAGCAGCACTCGGATCACGTCATCCGCTCCACGGGGATCCAGGCTTGGACGGTGAAACCACCCTGCTCACGGGGCCCCGCGTACAGACGCCCGCCCAGCGCGGCGACCCGCTCTCGCATGCCGATCAATCCAACCCCGGGCGCCGTCTGGGCGGCAGGAGTGGCCCTCCCGTCATCGTCAACGCGAACGGTCAGCGCTTCCTGGTCCACGCTGACCTGCACCGATGCCGTGGTGGGGCCAGCGTGACGCACCACGTTGGTCAGGGCCTCTTGGACAACGCGATAGGCGGCGCGTTCCAGTGCGGCCGGCAGGTCGGCGGTGGCCCCCTCAATCCGCAAAGTGACGTCCACTCCGGTCGAACGCGCGCGCTCCACCAGCTCCGTAAGCTGGTCCAGCCCGTAGCGCGGCACCTCCTCGTCACCGCGCAATACCCCGAGCGTGGCGCGTAACTCTCGGGCCGCCTCCCGGCTAGCCTCCTCGATCGCCAGCAAGGCAGGCGGCACCTCCTCTCCCCGCTTACGCGCGAGATGGACGGCCACCCCGGCCTGCACCTTGATGATCGAGATTTGGTGGGTGAGCGAGTCATGCAGCTCCCGCGCGATACGCAGCCGCTCCTCGCCGACCTTGCGCCGTGTGATCTCTTCCCGGGTGCGTTCGGCCTCGTCCGCCCGTTGCTCGGCCTGGCGTACCGCCTCGCCCGCCACCGCGGCCGCGATAAGCCAACCGGTATCGACGACCGCTTCGCTGAGCGCCTCTTTCACGCTCGGGCCGTCCGGCAACACCGCACACACGACCAGCAACGCAGCGAACAGCAGCACGCTCACTACGACGGTGGCCACCCGGTGCCCCATCCGGGTCGCGGTGTACACGCCGATCAGGTACGCCGGGGGAATCAGGCCGATATTCAGCAGTGCACACCCCAGCAGCCCTACCGCCGTGATGATCAGAACGACGACCGGCATCCGGCGGCGCAATCCCAAGGCCAGACCGCTGGCGCCCAGCAGGGCCAAACCCGTGTAGACCAGGCCTGTCTGATCCTGAGGGGTGGAGAGCCCGGGGACCAACAACAAGCCCGTCACACAAACCGCAAGGATCCAGTCCCGCACCGCCGGGGGGACCCTGCTTACGCCAAGCATGCCCGCACCCTAACCAGAGGTGTTCTCCGATAGGTCCTCCGCTGGAGGGAACCCCGCCCTACCACCAACGCGGTACATGGATCGGGTCCTCCGTCCGATGGGGTACGCGGCTGCGCTCCCCATAGACCGCGATGTTGCTTACCGCAGGAGGACGACCTCGGGCGCCCCGACGCCGATCATCAAGGGGACAGCGAACACCGGAAGGAAGAAGTCATGTCCCGGTACATCCGTCATGTCACACCCGTCACCCCGGCCGCCGCTCATGGTCTGGTAGCCGAGGTGTACGCGTGGGCCGGCGCGGGATCCCGTAGTGTCGATCTGACGTTTCACATGCTCTCGCCCGCTCCGGAGGTGTTGGCGGCTGGATGGGCCCTGATGTGGGAGGCCCAGCTCATCGGGACGGCGTCCGCCTCCAACAGAGCGCTGGTAGCGCTGGGTGTGTCACGCGTCAATGCCTGTGGCTATGCCGAGGCTGCTCATCTGGCGACGCTACGAAGGCTCGGCCACGAGGATCTGGCCGACACGATCGCACAGGGTGGCACCCCCACCGACCCGCAGGCCGCCGTGCTCCTGGACTGGGCACGGGCCACCGGCACGGCTGGCGGCCCTCCGGTCCCACCCGGTGAGCCGGTGGTCGAGTACTTCGGGGCCGCGCTGGCCACGCACTTCTTCAACCGCCTCACGCTGGCCATGCTGCCGCCCGGGGTACGGCCAGTAGAAGCGGGTCCGGTCGACCGGGCCTTCGAGGGCTCTTTCGGGGACGCCCCATCGGACCCATGGGAGGCGTTCCAAGACCGTGGTCCCGGCACGAGCCTGTCCCTCCTGGCCGGGCTTCCCCGAGACACCGCCCCACCTGAGTGGGCGGACGCTACCCCCGTAGGGGCCGCGTACACCACCTTGATGGCCGTCGCCGAACGAGGCGGTGACCTCCTCACCCCCACGGCGCGTGAACTGGTCTCCGACGTGATCGAGGCCTACCGCGGCCGTCGTATCGGCGACTCCGGTGAGCTCATCGAGGCGGCGTTGACGGAGCTGCCTAAGCCTGAACAGGCCGGGGCTCGGGTGGCCATCCTCGCCGGGCTGGCGCCGGAGGCTCTTACCGACGCGCAGGTGGCTGCCTGGCGCGCCACCAGCCAAGACACCACCGACCGTCGGCTTCTCGATCACCGCACGGTCTTGCTCCTCGCGTACGGTGCGATGACCGCCGTGGCTCATATCGAAGCCGACCTCACCCGGGTATGGGCGCTGAGCCGGGAAGCCCGCTCCTGGGCCGACCACGCCCTGTTGCCCACCTCGTCAGGGTGATTCATGGCGCTTGAGAGCATCGTGGTCCGGGGCACGGGCTCTCCGACTGGGTAAGAGTCGGACGCTGCCCCGGACCACACCCCACGTGACTCTCCTCCCGCGGGGTTACGCGACGCTCAGGGCCTGCTAGGGATGGGTCATGCCCAGCACGTCCAAGACGCGGTCAAGCTCCTCCTCGGTGATCGCGCCGCTGGCCACGTGGCCCCGCTCGATCACCACCTGACGGATCGTCTTGCGTTCGGCCAGAGCCTGCTTGGCGATCGCAGCCCCCTCCTCGTAACCGAGGTACCGGTTCAGCGGGGTGACGATCGACGGTGAGCTTTCCGCATACTCCCGGCACCGCTCGACGTTGGCGGTGATACCCGCCACGCAGCGGTCGGCGAACAACCGAGACACGTTGGCCAGCAGCCGGATGGACTCCAGCACGTTCCGCGCCATCACCGGCAGCATCACGTTCAGTTCGAAGTCCCCGGCGGCGCCGGCGAACGCCACAGCGGCGTCGTTCCCCACGACCTGGGCGGCGACCATCCTGACCGCCTCACACAGCACCGGATTGACCTTGCCCGGCATGATCGAGGAACCGGGCTGCAGATCGGGCAGGACGATCTCGGCCAGGCCGGCCCGAGGCCCGGACCCCATCCACCGGATGTCGTTAGCGATCTTGTTCAGCCCGACGGCGATGGTCCGCAGCTGCCCGGACGCCTCCACCAGGCCATCGCGAGCGCCCTGTGCCTCGAAGTGGTTACGCGCCTCGGTCAACGGCAGCCCGGTCACGGCGGCGAGCTCGGCGATCACCCGGCCGGCGAATCCGGGCGGGGTGTTGATTCCGGTACCGACGGCGGTGCCGCCCAACGGCAGCTCGGCCAGTCGGGGCAGCGTCGCCTCCAGCCGCTCCACCCCGTACCGGACCTGCGCCGCGTACCCGGCGAACTCCTGCCCCAGGGTGACCGGGGTGGCGTCCATCAGGTGGGTACGCCCGGACTTCACCACGTTGGCGAACTCCTCGGCCTTGCCCTCAAGGGTCTGTGCGAGGTGGTTGAGGGCGGGGATGAGCTGCCGAACCACCGCCTCGGTGGCGGCGAGGTGAATGGAGGAGGGGAAGACGTCGTTGGACGACTGAGAGGCGTTGACGTGGTCATTGGGGTGCACCGGCGTCCCCAAGCGCCGGGAGGCGAGGGTGGCGAGCACCTCGTTGGTGTTCATGTTGGAGGAGGTGCCCGACCCGGTCTGGAACACGTCGACCGGGAAGTGCTCGTTGTATTCACCCGCGATAACCCGCTCGGCGGCCCACTGAATGGCCTCGGCGATTTCGGAGGAGATCACACCGAGTTCGGCGTTGACCTTGGCGGCGGCGGCCTTGATCCGGGCCAGAGCCGTGATGTGGATCGGTTCCAGGGTGGTGCCGGAGATGGGGAAGTTCTCCACGGCCCGCTGGGTCTGCGCGCGCCACGCGGCCCAGGCCGGGACCCGGACCTCACCCATGGTGTCCTTCTCGATCCGGTACTGCTGGTCACCGGACGTACCGGTGGCGTCTGGCGTACCCGGGTTGTTGGCTGTGTTGTTGTTCTGCTGTGCGTCAGCGGTGACGTCGGCCATGTGGTCATGGTCCAACGCGACACCCGACCTGGTCACGCCACCCCCGGTCGGAGTGGGCAGAGTCTTGAGCGGACGACCTGTCCCGGGTACGCCCTTGGCCCACTCCGACCGGTGGGTTGCAACTGGTGACTGTTCGTGCGTTGGGCGTTCCGGGAGGAGCGGACACGCCTGGTTCCACGATGACAGCCCGAGCCACGAAAGCGACGGACTGTCTGTCCGACTTCCGAATCGTTACCGTTCACTTTCGGATGATCGATGCTGACGTACGCGCACCGCGCTAAGGGCCGTCCGTCACCACCTGACGTATCCGATGGTGCGCGCCCGGGCGAGGATCAATCCATCTGGCCCGATTCCCACCACGTCGGCGTCGGTGTCCAGATCCGCCAGCTCGTCCCCGCTGTCGCGATCCAGGGCGATCACTCGTTGGGCGGCCAGGTCCTGCAGGATCACCGCGGAGGGGGTGGCGGTGGCCTGCACCTCTCCCCCTGGCTGATACGTCCACAGCTGCTCGGCGTCACTCAGCCTGATGACACGTAGCTCGTCGCCTGTCTCCACCACGGCGAGCCCGGCCCCGATCGCCAGCAACCGTTCCCCGTCCTCACCGGTCCACCGCTCCTGTCCGGTGTGCACATCCAGCAGAGCAGGACGACCGTCGTCCCTGGTCACTGCGATCGCTCCGGAGTCCCCGGCCGGCTCCCGACGGAGCTGACAGCTGGATCCACTGGCGGTGTGGGGATCGTAGTCCCCACGGTGTCGCCACAGCCGGTCACCGTCGGCTTCGGCCTGAAGTGTGTACCGGCACTCTTCGTCGCCCGCGCTGGTCTCCACTCGGATCATGTGTCCATCCAGGACACTGATCCTGACCTGCTCATCCCTCGTCTCCGCGGTCGCCAACCGTTCACCGGTCGCGCTGTCCACCGCGTACACCGTGCCGTCGAGGCGTACCCCTATCACTTCGGGTACTGACACTGTGTAGGCGACCGTCTCCGCCAAGTCACCGACCCCGGTCAGCTCGCCGTAGCCGGCTAGTTCGGCCTGAGCGCCATACGGCAAGGAGCGTTCCCAGAGCACTTCACCGTCTGAAAGGGACCGTCCAGCCAGGACGCAGGCGCCGTCCTCGCCACCGTCACAGTCGAGTTGGACGATCAGGTCGAGAAACACCCAGGAGTCGATCGCCTCCGTCTCGCTCCACAGTGTCTCGCCGTCGGTGGCGGTGAGCACCTCAAACCCCGCGCCCTCGGTCCGCCCGACAACCACGAACTCCCCGGCGGGTACCGCCCAGTCGACCGACCGCGCCCAGACCTCCTCACCGTTGGAGCGGTCCCGCGCCTCGACCCTGCCCCGGATCACCGCGATCACCCGGTCCTCTGACACCGCGGCCGCGGTCGCCGGGCCACCGAGATTGACCGTCCACTCTGGATCGGGATCGGCCAGGTCGGGGGCGTAGGAGGCCAGCGCCTCCCTCATCCTCTGCAATACGTCCAGCCCGGCCAACTGCGCCCCCACCACGACCGCTGTGAGGATCATGACGATCCCGAGTACGTTCCGCAGCTGTCCCGTTGCCTTGACCACGGGCCCACCGTAGTGCTCCACCTCACTGTCGAGGCTGAAACCCGCCGACGGCACGGCTGCGGTTTCACGGTGAGGCCTTACGCCTCCCGCTGCTCGGCGACCGCTTGGAACAGCGGCAGCACCCGGTAACCGATCTGCTCGACCAAGGCGATGATCGTCGATGCCCGCACGATCCCGTCGTGGGCCACGATCTGATCGATAACGCGCTGCAGGTCAGCGTTTGAGCGCGCCACGATTCGACACAGCAGGTCACCGCCGCCGGTGATGGTGTGCGCCTCCAGCACTTCGGGAATGCCGGTGAGGTGTTCGGCCACCGCATCGTGTCCCCGGCTTTGGCGAATCTCCAGGGTGACGAAGGCGGTCACCCCGTAACCCAGCGCGGCCGGATCCAGATCCGGCCCAAAGCCACGGATGATTCCACGGCGCTGCAGTTTCTCCAGCCGCGCCTGAACGGTGCCCCGGGCGACCCCCAGGCGTCGCGCGCACTCCAGCACCCCGATCCGAGGCTCTGCAGTGAGCAACGCCACGAGGCGCGCGTCCAGCTGATCAACAGGACTGGTCAATCTGACCACCAAAAATTCGAATTCTCAGTTCAGGATGTACAACTTGCTCACCAAAGCATCGCACAGTTGCTCAGCTCACAGAAGGGTGGTGATGCTGATTGCACAGTAGGCACCGCGCACGGGCACCACCTGCGCGCCGCAGCCGAAGGAGGCCACGATGACTCAAGCGATCGACCATCCCGGCAGCACATCGCACACCACCGGGTACCGACGAACCGGTGAAGACATCGATATCGACGCTCTGGTGGGGGCCGTGCCGCATGACATCACCCAAGACCCCTTCCCGGTGCGGGGGATAGACCACATCCGGTTCCATGTCGGCAACGCCTGGCAGGCCGCGCACTACTACTCCACCGCGTTCGGAATGACGCTCGTGGCGTACCGCGGTCCGGAGCAGGGATACCGCGAGCATGCGGAGTACGTGCTCACCTCAGGCTCGGTCCGGTTCGTTTTCACCGGCGGCGTCCGCGCGGACAGCGCCGCCACCGCCCTGGTGGCCCGGCATGGCGACGGCATCAACGACATCGCCCTGGAGGTCCCCGATGTCGACCGCGCCTTCGAGTACGCCACCGCTCAGGGGGCAACTGCGCTGGAACCGCCCCACGACCTCACCGACGAGCACGGCACGGTACGGATAGCGGCCATCGCGACCTACGGCGACACCCGCCATTCCCTGGTGGACCGCTCCCGTTACCACGGCCCCTTCCTACCCGGTTTCGTGGCCCGCTCTCCCCTGGTGCCGCCCGGCCGCCGGCTGTTCCAAGCCGTCGACCACGTCGTCGGCAACGTTGAGTTGGGCCGAATGGACGAATGGGTGAACTTCTACAAACGGGTCATGGGGTTCACCAACATGGCCGAATTCATCGGCGACGACATCGCCACCGAGTATTCGGCTCTCATGAGCAAAGTGGTCGCCAACGGCACCCGTAAGGTGAAATTCCCCCTCAATGAGCCCGCGATTGGCCGGCGTAAATCCCAGATCGACGAATTCTTGGAGTTTTACGGAGGCCCAGGGGCGCAGCACATCGCGCTAGCCACCAACGACATCCTGGCGGCCGTGGACGCGATGCAGGCCGCGGGTGTGGAGTTCCTCGACACCCCCGACTCCTACTACGACGACCCCGAACTTCGGGAGCGGATCGGGAAGGTGCGGGTCCCTATCGAGGAGCTTAAGAAACGCCGCATTCTGGTGGACCGAGACGAAGACGGCTATCTGCTCCAAATCTTCACCAAGCCGCAGCAAGACCGCCCCACGTTCTTCTATGAACTCATCGAACGGCACGGTTCTATGGGGTTCGGCAAAGGCAACTTCAAGGCGCTGTTTGAGGCGATCGAGCGGGAACAGGCCCGGCGGGGCAACCTGTAGCCGCCGACGCCCGCGTTTCCCGCACAGCAGCTCAGCCACGATCAATACCGTCCGGCCCCGCACCGCGGCGCCGGACGGTACTAACGACAATGGGGCCCATGACTGACGCGCTGCCTCCCGGCTGGTACCGGGATCCCGCCGAGCCGGAGACCCAGCGCTGGTGGGACGGCGAGCAGTGGGTGGGTGAACGCCTTCCAGCCGATGCGACCCCGCCTGACGGCCCTCTACTACCGACCGGCGCCGAATCACACGCCCCTGGCATATCTCAACCCCAAGCCGTATCCCGCCCCTCCGCCACGTCTTGGCCACCGCCGGCCGCGTACTCCGCTCCTCCCCGGGCGCGGTACGCGGACCCGGCCGTCGCCAAGGCTCTGGCAGCCACGCTGGGTGGGTCGGTGGCGCCCCTCGGGGCACGGTTCATGGCGCGTTTCGTGGATCTGCTCGCCCTTCTGGGCCTCAACGCCCTGGTCAACGGCTGGTTCATCTACCAGTACATCCGCGAGGTCTGGCCGATCTTCGTGGAGACCTACCAGACGATCCTGGAGGGGGGACAAGCCGGAACACCGCAGTTGACGGAGCGAGCGACCAACCTGAACCTCGCGATCCTGTTCATCTCCCTGGCGCTGTGGTTCGCCTATGAGGTGCCCGCGCTCGCCAACACCGGACAGACCCCGGGCAAGCGTCTGTTCGGCATCAAGGTCGTACGACTGGACGGATCTTCTTTAGGTTTCGGGGCCGCGTTCCGACGCTGGGCGTTTTTCGCTATCCCGAATCTGCTGTGGCCGTGCGGACTTCTGATCCAGATCGTGGATTCGCTGTGGTGCACCTGGGACCGCCCGCTACGGCAATGCGGTCACGACAAGCTCGTGCGCACCGCCGTGGTAATGGCGTCCTCCTCCCCTTCCCACCCCCCGACCGGTTGATCTAGGCCCGCCGGGGCCACGTGGCTTCGTCCACCGCGACCGACAAGGAGCAAGGCCATGACCCGACTCACCCGCCCCGACCTGGATGCCCTGCCGGCCTACATACCGGGACGCAACCCGGCTGACCTGGCCCGGGAACTGGGCCTGCCCGACGCCGTGAAACTGGCGAGCAATGAGGTGCCCTACGGCCCGCTCCCCGGTGTCACGGAGGCGATCGTCGCCGCAGCAGCCGGGGTGGACCGCTACCCCGACCCCGGTGTGGTGCAGCTACGTGAGGCGCTCGCGCAGCGCTATGAGATCGATCCAGACCGGATCGTGACCGGTTGTGGGTCGGCGTCGCTGTGCGAGCTCCTCGCCCGGTCGACCACTCTGCCCGGCGACCAGATCATGTACGCCTGGCGCTCCTTCGAGATGTACCCGATCCTGACGATTACGACGGGTGCGACCGCCGTACCGATCCCCAACACGCCGGAGCATGAGCACGACCTGGACGCGATGGCCGACGCGGTGACCGACCGCACCCGTCTGATCTTCGTATGCAACCCCAACAACCCCACCGGCACCGCGATCCGGCACGCCGCCCTGGAGCGTTTCCTCGACCGGGTTCCGGAGTCGGTCCTGGTGGTCATTGACGAGGCCTACCGGGAATTCGTCACAGATCCAGAGGTTCCTGACGCGCTCAAGAGCTTCATCGACCGCCCCAACGTGGCTGTGGTGCGGACCTTCTCGAAGGCCTGGGGCCTGGCGGGTCTGCGGGTGGGGTGGTTGGTGGCGCCTCCCGAAGTGGTAACGGCGGTCCGGAAAGTGATCACCCCCTTTTCCACCAACAGCGTGGGGCAGGCCGCCGCGCTCGCCGCGTTGAACGCCACCGATGAGATGCGTCGCCGAGTAGCGCTGGTGCTGGCCGAACGCGACCGGGTTCTTAAGGCGGTGCGGGAGCTGGTGCCCGGTGTCCCCGACTCGCAGGCGAACTTCATCTGGCTGCCGCTGGGGGACCAGGCGATCGACTTCGCCCGGGCCTGTGAGAGCCGAGCGGTCATCGTCCGCGCCTTCGCCGGTCACGGGGTCCGGGTGACGATCGGTACGCCGGAGGAGAACGACGCGTTCCTGGCGGTCGCCGCCGACGCATTGTCCTGACCGTGCTGAAGACTCTCCTCCCACGATCCAGGGGGCGCCTCGCCCTGGATCGTGGGAGGTCGGGCTCCTGGGGTCAGGTCACCGCCCTTCGCCCGGAAGCGTGAGGGCAAGGCCAGCGGCCAGCAGCGGCAAAAGAGCGACCACGGCCAGCGCGTCAGGCAGCGCCAGCCACCGGGACAGCGCCGCAACGATCGCTGACCCCGTCCCGCCGCCGACGAAGAATCCGAGGTTGAGCAGCCCCATCCCCCCGCCACGCCGGGCCGGGGTCAACCGCGCCGACATCACCGCAGTGATGATCACCTGAGCCACGGAAAACGCCGCGAACCCTAAGGAAGCGCCGACCACCAGCGTCACTGGCCCCAGAGAAGTCCTGGTCAGGCAAAACGCGGCCGCGGCGAGGAAAACGGCGAACCCGCCCACTGTCATGGCCACGATCCGTCCGCCTCTGACACGAGGCCCTGCCGCACCGGCCACCCGTGACAGCACCGCTCCGGCGACGGCTCCGGGAAGCAGCCACAGCCCCACCCGAAGCACGCTCCAGCCGTATGTGGCTACCAGGATCTGCGGGGTGGCGTACATCGCCGCGAACAGTCCGCCGTACACCCCGGCACCGACAGCGGCGGCGGCCAGAAAGCCACGATCCTGGATGGCCCAGTGGGGCACAAAGCCTTCAGGACAGCGACGGATCCAGTATCCGAGTCCGACCGCCGCCATTGAGCACACGACGGCGATGAGGGCCACGATGGCTCCGGCCAGCTGAAGCGCCGGTGCCTGCATCAAAACCAGTGCTCCGGCCACGGTAAGACTCAGAAAGGCAGCACCGAGAGCATCCACTCTCTGTCCTGCTCCCGTCGCCGAGGCCAACGGCAGACAACCGGGTACGGCCAGTAGGGACAGGGTGGGTAGCACAAGTGTGATCCGCCAGCTGAGTAGGTCAGTGACCAAGCCGCCGGTGAGTGTGGCACCCGCCGCGAATACCGCCATCGCGCCCCCGAAACGGGCCAGCACCACCGGGCGGTCCTCGGGTGGAGTCGCCGCCACCAACGCCAAGGCTCCCATGGACACCGCCCCGGATCCGACCGCCACCGCCGCCCGTCCAATGACGAGAACGATCAGGGTGGGGGCCAGCAGGCATATCAGTGCGCCGACGCCTAGAACCGCAGAACCGGCCAGCAGTGTGGTCCGTGTCCCCTGTCCGTCCGAGACTTGGCCGAACAGCGCCATTCCCAGACCGAGCGCCACGGCGTACGCGGTCAGGACCCAGTTGACAGCGGCCGTACCCGCGTCAAAAGCATCGGCGACGTCCGGCAGTGCAACCCCGGCCGCGGTCACTCCGAACACCGCCGGTCCAAACAACAGCCCAAGTTTCAGGCCCACCGCGCCCGCTGTTTGGACGGATCGCGTGACGGTCATGGCCGCTCCCGCCAAGGCGCGTCCCACGCCAGCGCGGGATACCGCCGTAACGAAGCACCCGACGCTGGAATGGCTCTGGTCGGTGTGAAGCGGCCGCAGCGACGTCGCTGTTCATGACCATCCCCGCCCCAGGTTGGCGGTGCGTGGTCCTTACCGTGTCGTCCCCGTGCCACCGTTATCCGCGGCGGACTCGTCGTTAATGTCATGGCTCTAGCACATCGTGTGAATGTGTATCGAGCCAAGTAGATTCGCCGCCCACATTCATTGATCTTGATAAATAAAGAGGTAGAACGGATCCGCGATATCTAGTGCGGTTTATCACGCTCACAAAGGACACTGGCCGCGGCCACGTCAGGGTGCCCCTCCCGTGCCCGAGGGCAGAATCACCCCGCTGACCTCCCCGAACCCGATCACGGTGCCGTCGATCCCCGGCGCGGTAGCGGTGATGTCAACCCGATCCCCGTCCTCCAGGCATGTCCGGACACCGCCGTCGGCCAGGGTCACCGGTTCCGCACCGTTCCAGGTCAGCTCCAGAAAGCTGCCGCACTGCCGTCTCTCCGGCCCGGACACCGTTCCCGAGGCGAACAGGTCGCCGGTACGCAGGGGAAGCCCACCACTGGTCAGGTGCGCCAGCTGCTGCGCCGGTGTCCAGTACATCGTGGAGAACGGCGGTGAAGCGACCAGGGTGCCGTTCCAGCGCACATGCAGCGTGAGGTCGTAGCCATACCGTCGCGATTCCCGCAGGTAATCCAGCACTGGAGGATCCTGCACGGGTGCCGGCACCTGCGCCGCCGCCAGCGCATCCAGCGGCACCACCCACGGCGAGATCGAGGTGGCGAAAGCTTTACCGAGGAAAGGCCCCAGCGGTTGGTACTCCCACCGTTGGATGTCCCGAGCGGACCAGTCGTTGACGAGGACGACCCCGAAGACATGATCGGCGAAGTCCTCGGGGGTCAGCCGGGTCCCGTACGTAGTGGGTACTCCGACCACGAAACCCACCTCAGCCTCGATGTCCAACCAGCGGCTGGGGCCGTACGCTGGCCCGTCCGGCGTGCGGTACTGCCCGGTGGGGCGCATGATCGGCGTGCCTGACACCACCACGGTGCCCGCCCGTCCGTGATAGCCGATCGGCAGCTGCTTCCACTGAGGCGGCAGCGGCTCCGCCCCCGGCCGGAAGATTCGGCCGACGTTTACAGCGTGATATTCCGACGAATAAAAATCAACGTAATCGGCCACCTCAAAAGGCAGGTGTACGCGGATCGCAGAACGCGGAATTAACGCCTCGGCCAGGGTTTCCTGATAACGCTCATCGGTCAGCAATATGGTTAGGCGTTCCCGAACCGCCCGCCACGCCGCACGCCCGCGCGCCATGAAGGCGTTGAGGGTGGGCTGACTGAATACCTCCACCGGATCGGGAAGCGTGCCATCAAGTAGTCCGAGCCTGGCCGTGGTTTTCAGGCAGAGCACCTGGTCACCAATCGCCACCCCGACCCGGGGAGTTTCCGCTGCTCTGGTGACGGATCGTGGGCTGATCACGCCGTAGGGCAGGTTGGTGACCGGAAAGTCAGATCCGTCCGGTACATCGACCCAGCTAACAGGAGTTGACACGCTCTTAACCGTAGTGAACTCTCTCTAAATAAAGGACAGTGACGTCCGATTATCGGACACTCCCGCGGTGATGGCACTCTCCGGCTCAATCGGGAGTCAGCACGGCGCCGGGTGTCCGATCGCGACCGCCGGAGGTTGCCATGCCCTACTACCGGGCCGTAGGGGAGATACCCCGCAAACGACACACACAATTCCGTAAACCGGACGGCGGCTTGTACTCAGAGGAGCTCATGGGCCAGGAGGGCTTCTCCAGCGACTCCTCCCTGCTGTACCACCAGCACCCACCCACAGCGATCCTCGCGAGTGAGCCCTTCGAGCCACCGCCCGACACCCGCGTACCCAACCACCCCCTCAAGCCTCGGCACCTGGTGACCCACAAGCTGGAAGCGACCGGGCTCGATCCCGTCCTGGGGCGACAGGTGCTGTTGGCCAACGACGACTGTCGGATCTCATATGCGGTCGCCGACCGCCCGTCTCCCCTCTACCGGGACGCGGTCGGCGATGAGTGTCTGTACGTCGAAGACGGCACCGCCCGCCTGGAATCGGTCTTCGGGGTTCTGGACCTCAATCCGGGGGACTACGTCATCATCCCCACATCGGTTATCCACCGCATCGTGCCCACAGGGGACACTCCTTTGAGGACACTCGTCGTGGAGGCGACCGGTCACATAGGACCACCGAAGCGGTACCTGTCGGCGCATGGGCAGTTCCTGGAGCACTCGCCCTACTGCGAACGGGACATCCGCGGGCCGAACGAGCCGCTCCTGGTCGACGCCACCGAGGTTGAGGTGATCGTGCGGCACCGGCGCGGCTGGAGCACGCTCACCTACGCACACCATCCGTTTGACGTGGTCGGATGGGACGGTCAGCTGTATCCGTGGGCGTTCTCCATCTATGACTTCGAACCCATCACCGGCCGGATCCATCAGCCGCCACCGGTCCACCAGACCTTCCAGGGCCCGAACTTCGTGATCTGCTCGTTTGTGCCCCGCAAGGTCGACTACCACCCGCTGGCGATCCCAGTCCCCTACAACCACCACAACGTCGACTCCGATGAGGTGCTGTTCTACACCGGGGGCAACTACGAGGCGCGACGCGGCGCCGGGATCGGTCAAGGATCCATCACGCTGCACCCCGCGGGCTTCACCCACGGTCCGCAGCCAGGTGCGGTGGAACGTGCGATCGGAGCGGAGTTCTTCGACGAGCTTGCCGTAATGATCGATACTTTCCGACCCTTGGAGCTCGGCGAAGCGGCGTTGCGGTGTGAGGACACCGGTTACGCCTGGACGTGGGCCAATCGTCGATGACAAACCCTACTGGTGGCGACCCGATGGTCACCACCAGTAGGGATGCCGTCCAGTCCGGTCAGAATCCTGCTCTCCAGGGCCCAACGGTGGATCGACCCGCATCATCAGCGCTGTCCCGGCGAACAATCCTGCGATCACGGAGAGCGCCAAGGGCCACGGCCCAGGCAGGAGCACATAGATCAGCAACGCCAGCGGCGCCACCGCCACGGCGTACACCGCCCGGGTCAACCAGACATCGACCCGCCCCAACTTCCGCACCATCGCGGTCACCGAACCGGGAAGCCGACGGGTCAGGTGCAGCCCGCCCGCGACACCGGCGATCACCAATACCAAGGCGACGGCGCGGCTGAGGATCGTACCGGGACCACCGCAGGCGACCAGAACGGGCGACAGGACCGCATAACCGGCGCCGATCTGCACCACGGGGCCAAACGTCCCCAGCAGCATGTACCGCAAGACTTCGTCGGTCGGGTCAGAGTTATGAAGCTCATCGATCAGGTTGCTACCAGGGCTGAAGCCCGCCAGACTCCCCAAATCCTGATCAGCGGACTTTGACTCAAGCTGCAGACGCGCCGCCTCAGAACGCGCGCGTTCAGCGAGCTCAGTCAATCCCAGATCACCGGCGACCAAAGCGAGTACATGATGCGCCCTCGGCTCCTCCGGAGCGAGCCGGACGGCTCGCCATGCCGCGTCCAAGGCCGGCTGCCCGTTGCGTACCTGGCGGAGGATCGCGGCGTATTCGGCATTGACCAGCCACGACTCCGGATCCTGTCGGAACAGATCTTCAGCGGCGCTCAATGCCGCCTCGGTGCGCCGCAACGCTGCCAAGGCGTGTCCCCGCACGATGTGGGCCGCCAGATGCTCCGGATCGATGGTGAGCGCAGCCTCCGCCGGCTCGATCGCCTCCTCATACCGCTTGGCGTGGAACTGCAGCAGAGCGAGCATGGCATGGGCGTCGGCGTACTCCGGATTCAAGGCAAGGGCGTGCCGGACTTCCTCGATCGCTTCGTCGTACCGGCCCAGGTCGTTGAGGAGTTCGGCGCGTTGGAGATAACTGCGCGCCTCATCCTGCTCCGATCCCGCCGCGTCATGCTCGGATGCCACATAACGAGCCTACGGGCTTCGTTGGCCGCCCTGTCCGCTACGGCGGCCATTGATCACGCCACGCTCCTATCCCGCCGGGACAGACATGACGATCTCATCCCAGCGCGGGCACCCGGGGCGAGTCGCTGTTAACGGGAGTGGACCGGATAAACCAGAGCGACGGCGGTAGCGGCCAAACCCTCGCCGCGTCCGGTAAAGCCCAATCCGTCGGTGGTCGTCCCTGACAGGCGCACTGGAGCGTTCAACACCGCCCGTAACACCTGCTCAGCCTCGGCGCGGCGCGGCCCCAGCTTGGGACGAACCCCGATCAACTGAACCGCGACATTGCCGATTTCAAAACCGGCGGCGCGTACCCGACGAGCCGTCTCGGCGAGCAGCGTCGCCCCAGAAGCACCACGCCATTCCGGTTCGGCGGTGCCGTAGTTACTACCCAGATCCCCTAAACCAGCCGCGGAGAACAAGGCGTCGCAGGCGGCGTGCGCCACCACGTCACCGTCGGAGTGGCCGGCCAGCCCAGGAACGCCTTCCCACAGCAGACCCGCTACCCAGCAGGGGCGATCAGGATCGAAGGCGTGCACATCGGTGCCCACCCCTACCAGCGGCACCGTCATCCAGCCACTCCTGTCAGCAACGACTCGGCTACCTGTAGATCAGACGGGTGTGTGATCTTCATCGCGTGTGGACTCCCCGGCACGGTGTAGACCCGTATTCCGAGTCTTTCCACCAGGCCGGCGTCGTCGGTCACCTGTCCCTGCTCGGATTCCCCCACCTCGTGGTACGCCCGCCGCAGCACCTGGTGCCGGAAACCCTGAGGGGTCTGAACCGCGCGCAGCGGGGCACGGTCAACGGTGCCCGTCACATAACCGTGGGCGTCGACCCGCTTGACCGTGTCAACCACGGGAAGCACTGGGATCACCGCGTCATGTCCGGCGCGGACCGCGGCGGCGACCCGGTCCACCAGTTCGACAGGCACCAATGCCCGCGCCGCGTCGTGCACCAGGACGATGTCGATGTCGTCTGGGACCACCGCCAACGCCGCAGCCACCGATGCCTGACGGGTCTGACCACCGGGGACGACGGTCAGGGCAGGTGGGGCGATCACGGGTGCGAGCAGGTGCAGGACGTCGTCCCGCGCCTGCGGTGGAGCGGCCACGACGACCTGAGCCACTGATTGAGAAGCGACCAGCCGCCGGACCGCATGCACCAAAAGAGGTTCACCAGCCAGGGAGCGCAACGCTTTAGGGGCCCCCGGCCCAAGGCGTTCCCCTCGGCCGGCAGCGGGCACGAGGACGACAGCGTCACGCATGGAATTGTTCCTACACCATTGCGGACCGGGTGGGTGGCCCACCCGGTCCGCGTGGCGCACATGTACCGGTTTTAAATTGGCTGGCTCAGGCTCTGGTTCAGGCTTCCGAGAGCACCTGGTCGAGCAGCGCTTCTGCTTCGTCCTTGGTGCTCTTCTCGGCGAGTGCCACCTCACCGACGAGGATGTCCCGCGCTTTGGCGAGCATGCGCTTCTCGCCCGCAGACAGCCCCCGCTCCCGCTCCCGACGCCACAGGTCACGTACCACCTCAGCGACCTTGAGCGGGTTACCGGAAGCCAGCTTCTCCAGATTCGCCTTGTACCGTCGTGACCAGTTCGTCGGTTCCTCGGTGTGGGGAGCGCGAAGGACGTCAAAGACCCTATTGAGGCCCTCCTCGCCCACCACCTCACGGACTCCGACGTCCTCTGCGTTCTCAGCGGGTACCCGTACTGTCAGGTCCCCTTGAGCGACCTTGAGGACGAGGTATTGCTTTTCCTCGCCTCCGACAGTCCGGGTCTCGATTGCCTCAATGAGTGCGGCCCCGTGGTGGGGGTAAACAACGGTCTCGCCGACACTGAAACCCATAGGTTCAAAACCCCTTTCGCTGTGTCCAGCCTAACACGAACGGCATCCCACCGGCGAGCCACAGCGACGATAAAACCGCTGGTCAGCGGCTTATTAAGAGGCTGGTCAGGCTTGACAAATGACCTATGGTTCTGTTCCTGTCAGGGGGATCTTACTCTGGGTAACCAAGCGGTAGAGCGCCATCTGGGGATACCAACCGTCTTCTCAACTCCCTTCAACAGGAGCAGTTCGGTAGGTATCCCACGGAACCGTGGACGCCCTCTGGCGAATCAGGCGTCAATGCGGGACCCTTGGTGTAACACCGCAGATTCAGCATCGAGGGTAGCCGGGATGGGGACGACTGTGGTGTCGTGCCCGGTACAGGCACCTGAGAAGCTGGATAGGGCGCCCGGTCTTCGGTCGCTCAAAAGTCTGCGGATAACCGGATCGAGCAGGCAGGAACACCAATCCGGACCACCCGCGGTTCCATACCGCTGGATCGATCCCGGAATGGTTTTCCACAGCCAAGGAGGCAGTCGTGGGTGCGCTCAGAGGGGATGACGACGGCCGTCGAAGCCCCGACGAGATCCCTGATCTGCCACCGGACTGGGGACACATCGTCGTACCGGACGACGCGTCCGCGCTGGCCGAGGAGGCCGAACAAGTCCGGCGGGAGCTGCGTCAGCTCGCCCGTCGCCGTCGGTGGCAGCGCCGGCTACGGCTGACATCGAACTCCGGCCTGGTGCTGCCCCTGCTCATTGTGGCCACCGCCACGGTGATCTCCCTGATCAGTCTGTTTGCCGTCGCCTGGCCACGGCACCCGGACCAGCCCGACTCGTCCCCCACCATCGAACAGGTCGCGGCCAGCCCAGCGCCCGACCTGATCCTCCGGGACGACACTGGCGCGGATGTACCCCTGCGGGAGGCCCGGTCGGTCGTGGTGCTGGTGGTCGGTGAGTGCAGTTGCACCGCACTGATCTCCGAGACCATCGAACTGGCCGCTGATGAGGGCGTGGGAGTCCTCGTAGTCGGGGCACTGGCGGCGCCGAGTCTTCCCCCGGATGCCGGGCCCGATGTCATGGCCCTCTCCGATCCCAGTGGCGCGCTTTTGACCGAGGTGGGGCAGTCGAATGCTCCCCCCAGTACGGCGGCGGTGATGCTCATCGACGCGGACGGGAACGTCGTCAGAGTCCTGGCCGGCGCCCGTACCGCGGCCGAGTTCTCCAGTGATCTGGTTCGGCTGGGGTAGGCATCGGAAGGTCTGAAGGTCAGCGGCGGGCTCGTAGTAGCCCGCCGTAGAGGGTCAGTCCTGGACCGAAAGCCAGCGCAACCAGGGTGCCGACCGGCCCTGACCGTACAAGCCGCTCCAGAACCAGCAGCACGGTCGCCGACGAACAGTTCCCGTGGTCGCGCAGGACCGCCCATGAGGCGTCGAACATCTCCGGTGGAAGCCCAAGCTCGGTCTGCACCACGTCGAGGATGCGTGGCCCGCCTGGGTGCACCGCCCAGTGGGTCACATCGGCCACTGTCAGGCCATGGCGGTCCAGCAACGCCTCCACTACGTCGGCGACGTGAGCGGCGAGCACGTCCGGGACCTGGGGTGAGATTCCCATCCGGAAACCCAGATCAGTGACCTCCCAGGTCATATAGGGGGCGGTGTCCGGATCGGTCTGCGCGGTGACGTCGATTACCGCAAGATCTCGTTCTCCCACGGATTCGCGAGGCTCCACCACCACGGCCGCCGCCGCGTCGCTGAACAGCGCGTGCGCCACGATCTGCTCGACGTCCAGGTTCTCCGATGCCGGCTGAAGATGCAGGCTCGTCAGTTCCAGACACAGCAGCACCGCCGGGCGACGCTGGGCCACCACGTAATCGGCGACGGCCGCCAGCCCTGGCAACGCCGCGTAGCAGCCCATGTGCCCGATGAACAGACGTCGAAGCTGGGGGGGCATGCCGAGCTCCCGAGCCAGCAGGATGTCCGGTCCAGGGGTGGTGTACCCGGTGCAGGAGGCCATCGCCAGCAGCCCGATGTCCTCCGCCTTCACCCCCGCGGCGGTGAGGGCTCCCTGGATCGCTTCCCGGCCGAGCGGGAGAGCTGCGGCGGCGTACCGCTGCATCCGGCGCTGGGTCGGCCACCGCGAGACGTCCTCGATCAACGGGTTGGCCACCCCCTGACGGGTCACCACCCCGGAGTTGTCAAAGATCCGTCGGGCGATTCTGGCATGCCTGAAATGCCTGGAGAAGAAACCGTCCCACAGCATCTGCTGACTGGCAGAAGGCGGGAGGGCTGTACCGATCCCGGTGATCACCGCGCTCACCATCGCGCCGCCACACCATCAGCCTCAGGGTCACCGCCCAACGCCGCCACCCCCAACCAGTCGGCACACACGTCACTGGTCGCGGGTTGCAACGCGCCGCAGCGGGCGTCCCGGTACAGACGCTCCAACGTGTTTCCCCGCCGGGTGGCCGCCGCCCCAGCCGCCTCCAGCATCGACGCGGCGACCTGCATGGCGGTATCACCGGCGAGCAGCTTGGCCCGCCACACCCATCGGTTGGTCTCCGGCTCCCCTGGAGCGGTGTCCACGCGTCGAGCGGCCTCCAGCACGCTCATCCGGGCCGCCGCCACCGCCGCGTCGGCCCGCCCGATCCGGGCGCGTACCGCCGGCAGGTGTCCCGTGCTGCGTTCCCCGACATGGGTCACCGCAGCGTCCAACGCTGCCTGCGCCACCCCGACGTAGACCGCCGCGTAGCTGGCGACCATCCATTGCGGCATCGCTTGAGCCAGTAGAACCGCCAGGCCTTCCATACCCCCGATCAGGGCGTCAGCAGGCACCTCCACATCGAAGTGCACGTCGTGACTACCGGTCGCCCGCATACCTAGGGAGTCCCAGGTAGGCTCGACCACCACCCCGGGCCCGGCGGGGACCAGGAACTGAGAGACCCGGGCGGTCCCGTCCGGCCACGGCTCGCCGCACGCCGTCACCAGGTAGCCGTGGGCGTGCCCGGCTCCCGACACGAACGTCTTTGAGCCTCGAATCCGAAATCCGTATTCCGTTCTGTGGTACCGGGTCGTCGATTGAGACAGACGGGAGCCTGCCCGCCGTTCGCTCATCGCGACCGCGTACCACGCCCCTTCTTCCACCACCGCCCGCAAAATGCGGTCCCGAGCCGCAAAGAACGATTCCGGTACGCCCATTGCCTGCGCGAGCTCATCGGAGGTGCGCGCCAACGCCCCCGTCACCGAAGCGTGCATGTTAAAGACCAGGGCGGTCGAAGGGTTGCCACGCGCCAACTCCATGGCCACGGCGGCGTAATCGGCGAAACCAGCACCGGGGCCGCCCAATCGGGTCGGCACCATCAACCCCAGCAGCCCCACCTGTCGCAACCGTATGAAGTCCTCGACCGGAAATACGCCGTCCCGGTCGTAGTCAGCGGCCCGTTGAGCGAATTCAGGGATCAGCTGAGTCGCGACCGCCACCGCTTCCGCAGGACTGGTCAGTACTCCCACGTCACCCGTCTTGATTCCTGACGCCGCATTCAACGCCGCATCGATCCCATTCCCCGCAGGCTCCGCCGTCCACGTGGGATTCCCCTGGGCCCGCGTTATCTCCACCTGCTCCGGCACCGTACCTCCACTTTCACGTCACGACCGGCCGCTGGTTTTCCGTATCGCCAGCCGCTATTTCCCCCCACCGGTATTGCGGGCTCATCCATTGACCACCTCGACCCGTGCCGGTATCCGGCCCGCTGCAAGGCGTGGTTTGAGATGACGTTCATCGCCCTGCTCATGTTTGACGCCACGCCCCTGGTAGAGCACCCATGGCGGCCCCCCAGCGACCATGTCGACCATTCCCTGCCGGGTGAGCAGCCAGCGCACCAACTGCCCCAGTCGCGGACGCAGGCCCCGCACCTGCAGCCGAACCCCGTGGCGCGCGCACTCATCGACCAGGACACCGACCGGCACGAACAGGGCTGGGTCGTGAATTCCCGGTGGCGGGCCGCCCGGAAGGCGTTCTCCCACCGTGACCGCCAGCAGCCGCGCCAACGGGGTCGCGGCGATGGTGTCCAACACGAGCAGGCCACCGGGGCGCAGCACGCGGCACACTTCCGCGATCACCCGTCGCAGATCCACCACGTGCTCCAGCACCTCTCCGGCGCTTACCACATCGGCGCAGCCATCCGCGAAAGGCAGAAACGTCGCGTCCCCGCGTACCACCCTCACCCCATGGGCGCTGGCCAAGGTGAGGGCGCTGGAGACCAGGTCGACCCCCACATGGCGGTACCCCTTGCCGGCCAGGTGAGGGGCGAGTAGCCCACCGCCGCACCCGACATCGATCAGGACCGCGTCGGGTCGGGAGGCGGGAGGCACCAGACGGGCGCGCGCCCGCGCGAGCCAGTGGAGCATGGCGAGGGCACCGTTAGGCCGCCACCACTGGTCCGTCAAATCGTCGTACTGACCGGAATCGTTAGGGTGACGTAGCCGACGACTCACACATAGAGGGTCCCATGAGGACACTTTTCCCGCTTAGAAATAGCGGACGTAATACCGCATCAGCCGTGATTCGCGCATGCCACCCCGAACCCACACTCGCGGTGACGGCCGTAGCGGCTCTACTGGCGGTGGCCAGTGGACGGGACGCCGGTGAGGTAGCGGTGATTACGGTCGCTGTCCTGACCGGGCAGCTATCGGTGGGGTGGAGCAACGACTGGTTCGACGCCGCCCGGGACCGGATGGCGCAGCGGCAGGACAAGCCGGTGGCTCAAGGAGCGCTGTCGCTTCGGGTCGTCGCGGTCGGCGCTCTCCTCGCCGGCTGTGCGACGGTCCCGTTGTCCCTGCTGGCGGGGCGGATCGGCTGGCTCCACATCGCCGCGGTGGGAAGCGCCTGGCTGTACAACTGGCCGTTGAAAGCCACCCCGCTGTCGGTCGTCCCCTATCTGGTCTCGTTCGGGCTGCTGGCCCAGTTCGTTGTGGGCTGGCCGGCCCCGTGGTGGCTGCTCCTGGCCGCCGCGGCCCTGGGAGGAGGCGCTCACTTCGCGAACGTGCTCGGCGACCTGGAGGCCGATGCGGTCGGGGGCGTCAGAGGGCTGCCGCACCGCTTGGGGGGCACCGGTAGCCGGATCGCCACGATCCTGCTTTTGGCGACGGCGACCGGGATCTTGGTGTGGGGCCCGCCCGGTCCGCCCTCGTGGTTCGCCCTGGGTGTCCTGATGGCCACTGGCTGCGTGCTTGCGGTGGGGCTCGTCCGGACCTGCTCGACCGGCTCCCCCGCTCTCTTCCGGGCCGTGATGGTGATCGCTCTGCTCGATGTTCTGCTTCTGGTGATCACAAACACGCAGCCCCGGTAGGCGCCCCGGGCGTGTCAGCCAGAGAACGGACCTGGTGGAAGGGCCGAACGCGAGGGGCAACTACCCTGTTCGCGTATCGCCGGTCCACGGGTACTAGGAGGACTTTCGTGGCTCGCACCACCGTGACCGCCCCGCCCGTCGTGCCGCCCAGTCATCGTGCCATCCGACGAGGCGGCGCTCTACTCGTCGCTGGCGCCGGTGTCGCCGCCCTGCTGGCCGGTTGCGGCGCTGGTCAGATCAGCGCGACCGCCGAAACGGTCCCCGCCGTCCCCGGGGTCAACGTCGACCACGGTGAGCTCGCGCTGCGAAACATCCTGATCACCTACCCAGGCCGTGAGGAGCGCACCTACCCCGTGGGTGGGAACGCCCCCCTGGAAGTGCAGATCATCAACACCGGTACGCAGGAGGATGCCCTGATCGGCGCCTTCTCCGAGGCGGCCGAATCAGTGGAACTCGTGGAGGGCGATTCATCGGCTGAGCCCGCGGTCTGCCCGACCGGCAGCGTCGGTGCGGAGATTCCTTCCCCGGAGCCCACCGAAGAACCGACCACGACGGAGCCCACGCTCCCTACCCAGGAGCCCACCACTCAGGCGCCGGCCACTGAGCCGTCGGCTCCGGCCACGACGCCGGCATCCCCAACCTCGCCCACGCTGACCACCGCCCCCGCCTCTCCGACTGACCAGGCCGACGAAGGCGACGCTGAGGACGCCGGACCGGCGGGCGCTTCTGAATTCGAGGTCGTCATTCCGGCTGGCGGCTGCGCGCTCCTGCGTCCGGGCCAGGCCTACTACCTACAGCTGACCGATCTGACCGAGCCTGTGGAACCAGGCCAGGGGATCGAGGTGACGTTCCTGTTCCGGGAGGCTGGAGAGGTCACCCTCGTGCTGAACATGGGTCTGCCCTCCTCCGGTCCTGAAGGTCCCGACTACTCGCCGCTCCCGGTGCACGGGGAGGAAGAAGTCGGAGGGGACCACTAGCCTCCACTTCGTGACCGAAGTGAGTGGCCGTGAGTGAGCAGACCCGGCGGACCGGTCGAGGTCAAGGCAGTCAGGGACGCACGCAGCGGCCCAGCTACCACTGCGAGGTGTGTGGCCACCAGGTCCCCAAATGGGTGGGCCGCTGCCCCGACTGTGGTTCCTGGGGCTCGATCGTGGAGAGCACGCCCGCGACGGCGACCGCGAACCCGGCCCTACGCGAACTGAGCGTCAATCTCCCTTCCGAGCCAGCCCAGCCGATCATCGCGATCAGCTCCCAGCCGGCGCGTCGCCGCCCCACCGGTATCGGGGAACTGGACCGGGTCCTCGGTGGCGGGCTCGTGCCTGGGGCGGTGGTATTGCTCGCCGGGGAACCTGGGGTGGGTAAGTCCACCTTGCTGTTGGATGTCGCGTACCAGTGGGCGAAGGCCGGTGACCTCCCCGCCCTGGTGATCAGCGGTGAGGAGTCGGCGTCCCAGGTCCGGCTACGCGCCGAACGCATGGGGACACTGCACGAGCGGCTCTATCTGGCGGCGGAGACCGACCTGTCGAAGGTGCTCGGGCACATCGACGCGGTCAAGCCCGGGCTGCTGGTGCTCGACTCGGTACAGACAGTCTCCTCGCCGGTTGTGGATGGCGCTGCGGGCGGGGTGACTCAGGTCCGGGCGGTGGCCAGCGCCCTGACAGCGGTGGCCAAGGAACGCGGTATCGCCACCGTCCTGGTGGGGCACGTCACCAAGGACGGCACGATCGCCGGACCTCGGGTCCTGGAGCACATCGTCGATGTGGTGCTGCAGTTCGAAGGGGACCGTCACTCCACCCTGCGGTTGGTCCGCGCCGTCAAGAACCGCTTCGGCGCCGCCGATGAGGTGGGCTGCTTTGAGATGCACGACAGCGGCATCCGCGGCCTGCCTGACCCGTCCGGGCTGTTCCTGAACCGCCATGTTGAGCCGGTACCAGGAACCTGTGTGACGGTCACCGTAGACGGGCGGCGGCCTCTGCTCGCCGAGATTCAGGCGCTGGTGGTGCCCTCCCAACTTCAACGCCGCACGGTCAGTGGTCTGGATTCGGCCCGACTGGCCATGATTCTGGCGGTCCTGGATCGACGGGGCCGAATCCGCCTGCACGACCGGGATGTCTTCGCCGCCACGGTGGGAGGCGTTCGGATCACCGAGCCCGCCGCTGACCTGGCGGTGGCGTTAGCGGTCGCTTCAGCCGCCCGTGACGCGGCGCTCCCCACGGATCTGGTGGCCATCGGTGAGGTTGGCCTGGCCGGTGAGGTACGCCCGGTGAGAGCGGTCCCGCGGCGGTTGGCGGAGGCGGCCCGGCTGGGCTTCCACCAGGCCCTGGTGCCACCTGGCTGCGCGCCCCAGAACGGGGATGCTGCGCCGCGGGATTTGAAGGTGACCGAGGTAGCCACCATCCGTGAGGCCATGAGGGGAATCGACCGGGACTACTAGAGGACTCCTCGCTGGCGGAGCGCCAATTAGCGACGAGCGCTGTTGATCCGGCCCGATCGACGGGCTGACCAGCTGGTGTCAAGTCGGTCAATCACCTTGACATGTGAGGGCGCTAATTCCGCCAATAACGACAGCTGCTCAACGGGTGACTCCTGAAAATCACGCATCCGCACCGCCAGGTGATAGCGATTAGCCGTTCCTCCGGTCGCCCGCACCGCTTCCCGCAGAATCCCCTGATCCCACCATCGGGGCCGTTTTGGTGACGCACCGACGTGATCGGCGCACTGCACGAGCAGATACGCCTCAGATCCTGCGGGAGTGGCCACCGCGTACCCGGCGATCTCCACGACCCAGGTCCAGGGCATGCGACGGATGGCGAGACAGCCGGGCCGTAGCGCTATGCCTCGGCGGTTGGCGCGGACAAGGGGACGGCGTATCAAGGCGACCAGGAACGGCACCAACCCGAGGGCCAGGAGCGCGATCGTGGCGTACGGCAGGTACCGAAGCGGATTCGTAGTCCCGTCGGATAGGCGGGCCGGCTCGCGCCCGAAAAGCAGGATCACCATCGCAGCGGCCCCCGCCGCCACTGTCAGATAGCCGACGGTCTCCCACATCAAGCGGGTAGGAAACCTACGACGGAACGAGATCCGGTCGTCCGATGTAGGCATCTGAAACCTCTTCACGATGGCTTCTCACTGTAATACCGGAGGCGCCCGACCAGGAGGATCGATTACAGAAAGTAATCACGGATCGTTACGCTATCCCAGATTCCGGGCATCATCGTGCCGGAAAGTAAGGGCGTGCGGGAGCCGCACCGGCTCTCTCACTGATCGCCTTGCCTGGTCAGGTGCCTCTGGCCTGGCCGGTCAAGGCCCCCGTCCCTCACGTGGACACCTCGACGTGCCAGGTCAACCCGATTACGACGGTCCGTAGACTGTGGCCGGCAAGTCAGATCCACCGACCCTACTTTCGATGGTCCCGCTCGTGGTAGTTCTGCATCTGGTAGTCCAGCTCGAGGAGCCGTGCCGTGCCGATCGATCGCGATGACCCCCTGCGCGCGACACTCGCGTTGGTGGCGCCGGGGACCGCATTGCGCGACGGTCTGGAGCGCATTCTGCGGGGAAACACCGGCGCGCTGATCGTGCTCGGCTATGACGAGACGGTCGAGTCGATCTGTACCGGGGGTTTCTCGCTGGATGTCGAGTTCTCCGCGCCCCGACTGCGCGAGCTGTGCAAGATGGACGGCGCCGTGGTGCTGACCAACGACAGCTCTCGGATCGTGCGGGCCGGTGTCCATCTCATGCCCGATCCCTCCATCTTCAGTGAGGAGTCAGGCACCCGGCATCGAACGGCCGAGCGGGTGGCGCGTCAAACCGGCTACCCGGTGATCTCGGTGAGCCAGTCCATGCGGATCATCGGCCTGTACGTGGCCGGGCAACGGCATGTCTTGGACGATTCGGCGGCGATTCTCTCCCGCGCCAACCAGGCGTTGGCCACCTTGGAGCGCTACAAGCTCCGGTTGGACGAGGTGTCCGGCACCCTGTCGGCGCTGGAGATCGAAGACTTGGTCACGGTACGGGACGCGATGGCGGTGGTCCAGCGGCTGGAGATGGTACGCCGGATCGCCGACGAGATCGAAGGGTACGTCATCGAACTCGGTACGGATGGACGACTGCTAGCGCTTCAACTCGACGAGTTGATGGCAGGGGTGGATGAGGACCGGACGCTGGTGATCCGGGACTACCTACCCGACACCGGTGAGCCCCGGACGGTGCAGGACGTGCTCAATGAGCTCAGCAAGCTATCGTCCACCGAGCTGCTCGACCTCACCGCCGTGGCCGGAGCGTTGAACTATCCCGCCACAGCCGACACTCTCGACGCGGCGGTCAGTCCACGTGGTTATCGCCTGTTGGCGAAAATTCCCCGACTGCCCGCTTCGGTGGTGGACGGGCTGGTCGAGCACTTTGGAAGCCTGCAGCGCCTGCTCGGCGCCACCGTGGAGGATCTTCAGGCTGTGGATGGCGTCGGTGCCGCGCGTGCCCGCGCTGTCCGAGAAGGCCTGTCCCGGCTCGCCGAGGCGTCAATTCTGGAACGGTACGTCTAGGGTCTAGGGCACGTCCAAGGCACCGTCATTCAATGTCGTCATTCGATTCGGATGCTGTCCGCGTAAGAACTAAACGTTCTTACGCGGACAGCACCAATCACGCCACTCGTAGGGTCACCGGTTCGCTGTATTTAGTGCCGACCCGCGCGATTATCTGGTAAGTCCCGGCTGGGACCACGACCCGCTCTCCGGCGCAGTTCGGCGCGGAGGTTCGACCGTCCCACGTCACCCAGAACCGGTCTATGGTTCGCCCTGGCAGTAAAGTCTCGACGTGGGAGCCGCGTTGCGGATCACAGTCATCCGATGACCAGATCCGCTGCTCCCCCTGCATAATCCTGATTTCCTGCTGATCGGCACCAATATCACGACTACAGGGCTGATCAGAGATGTTTGTAATCAGCAAGGTGATCGGTAACCGGTGGCCGGCAGGGATGGCGTTGTGCCGTGGTTGAGGAAGCACCGAGATAGCGTCATCGCTACAAGGTCCAACGGCCTCATCCGGGCCCGCCGCGGCGCTGTCCGGCACGGGCTGTGTCGCCACTGGCTCTCCTTCAACCGGGTCAGCCGGTGGATTTGGCTCCTCGGTGGGGTTGGTCCCGGCCGAGGCTGAAGCATTGCCTCCCGCAGGGGCGGCGCTGGCCGATTCCGCCGGATCCGCGGTTGATGAGTCGGACGTATCCCGACATGCATAGACGATCAAAAGAATGATCGCGAGTAATGCAGCGAGCACAATCGCCCGCCGTCGCCAGTAGACGGCCGGTGGGAGCGGCCCAACCGTCAACCTCATGGTGCCCTTACGTTATCCGGACCGGACCACTAGGTACGCCAGCAGGGTTCGCTCCGAACATCACAGATATACTTTCCGGGCATATACCGCATGTGGCCCCGGAACGCGGTCGAGAAACAGTAAACCGGCACAATGGTCGATCTCATGTTGTAGGGCCCGCGCCTCGAACGCGTTCGTTTCGATCACGACCTCCTCCCCGGTGCCCGGCAACTGACCGGCCACGGTCAGGCGGGTGGCTCGCTTCACATCACCGGTCAGGTGCGGTACCGACATGCAGCCTTCCCGCCCACGCTCCCAACGTGTGGCCGAGACGATTCGGGCATTACACAGCACAAAGGTGCCGTGGCAGATCTTGCTCCGGGGATGGCCTGAGGTGTCTACGCAGAACACCTGGGCCGCCACCCCGACCTGTGGTGCGGCCAGTCCCACGCATCCTGGTGACACCCGCATGGTCGCCACCAGATCCGCGGCGAGTTGAACGATCTGGGGGTCCGACGGATCAACCGGTGGGCTGGGTTGACTGAGCACTTCAGCCGGCGCGGTCACCACGGGCCGTACCGTCCCGGTGACTCCCAACCGCTGTTCGTTCCACTCCAGGACGGTCATGATCAGAACACATCCACTTCCGCCGGCCGTAGCCCCACCCCGACATTCAGGTCGCGTCCCACCGCTTCCAGACGTGCGGTCAGGCCTGCGACGTCTGTCCCTGGAGGGAGGTCGATCTGCGCGAGCAGAACGTAGAAACCGTCGGAGAGTCTGGTGGTCAGGTCCGTCACGTTCCCCCCGGCCTCGGCGATCACGCGGGTTACCGCGGCCACGATCCCCAACCGGTCGGCTCCGTGGACGCTGAGAACGTAGGGCTCCCCGGCGCCCACCGGCGTCACCTCTGGGGTGACCTCACGGACAGAGACCAGCAGTGACCCCTGAGCGGTCAATGGGGCCAGCTCCTGCTCCACCTGGGATGCACTCGCCTCCCCGGTACAGATCAGGGTCATCGCGAAGTGCCCGCGCAGCAGGGTCATGGTCGAGTCGGAGAGATTGAGCGCGAGCCTGGCCAACGCCTCCGACACATCCGCGATGATCCCGGGCCGGTCATGCCCGATCACCGTCACGGCGAGTTCCCCCATGACACTCCTTCTGCCGTCGTGATCCCGCCCGACGCGCTCATCGCGTCCAGGGCCGGTCGGTCCGCGTTGATCGTCTGAGGCAGATTAACGCCGCCGTTTCGGCCCGTCTCGACCGATCCCCGCGCTGTCCACATCAAAGACGGCGTGCGACGATCCTGAACCGTGTCCACACCCCACCCATCGCGTTCGAGGCTTTCTGTAAGGCCCCCTGGAGTGGACGATCACGCTGGTTTCGTGTCCCGCTTGACCAGCTGGTACGCCGCCCATGCCCGGGATCTTCCCTGGCGGCGCCCCGGTGTTGACGGATGGGGCGTACTGGTCAGTGAGGTAATGCTGCAGCAGACTCCGGTCAACCGGGTCCTGCCGGTCTGGGAGGCGTGGATGCGTCGTTGGCCGGTCCCAGCCGCGCTGGCCTCGGAGCCCTCAGGCGAGGCGATTCGGATGTGGGGGAGGTTAGGGTACCCTCGGCGGGCGTTACGGCTGCACGAGTGCGCTCAGGCCGTTTGCGAGCGGCATGGAGGCGAGGTGCCGCAGGACCTGGAGGCGCTCTTGGCGCTGCCCGGGGTGGGGACCTACACGGCCCGCGCCGTCGCGGTCTTCGCGTACGGCCAGCGGCACCCGGTGGTGGACACGAACGTGCGGCGTGTGGCGGCGCGTGTGGTACACGGCAAGGCCGACGCTGGGCCGTCCACCACCAGCGCGGACCTGACGACTGTTGAGGCGCTGCTGCCGATGGAGCAGGCCGTGGCGGCGCGCGTATCGGTGGCTCTGATGGAGCTAGGGGCGCTGGTGTGTGTGGCCCGCACGCCACGGTGTGAGGGTTGCCCGGTGCGGCAGGACTGTGCCTGGTACGCCCTGGGGCGTCCGGCGGCTCCGGGGCCGACCCGTCGGCGTCAGGAGTACGCCGGTACTGATCGACAGGTACGCGGGCTGCTGTTGGCGGTGCTCCGCGCGTCTGATGGCGCCGTGCCACGGCGGGTATTGGATGCGGTGTGGCCGGACAGCGTGCAGCGCAATCGGGCGCTAGAGGGATTGCTCGCCGACGGCCTCGCCGTCCGCCTTCCCGACGATCACTACGCCCTTCCCCATTAAGCGTTTCTCAACGGCTCGCATTGTTCAGCGGGGTTCATGTGCGGCGTTGAGATTCTGTGATTCAGGGAATTGTGATTAATCGGGGTTCCTATGGACGACGGTGCATCATGCGCTGTTAGCGGCGCATACCTGGGCGTATACATGGTGGTGCCGGAGGCCTGACGACCTCCGGCACCACCATATTCAGACCCTAGGTCTACGCCCTGTTACCAAATCCTCACTCGTCGAGGTTGGCCGGGACGGCGTCCGGGACGATAGCCGGCTTGTCGGCCCCCCGGAACACCAGCCGGGCGTTCTCGATGTCGTCCAGTTCGCCTTCCAGGTCGACCAGCACGATCTGGCCCGGCGTGAGCTCGTTGAACAGGATCCGCTCGGACAGGTTGTCCTCGATCTCCCGCTGGATCGTGCGACGCAGCGGCCGAGCACCCAGCACCGGGTCGTAACCCTTGATCGCCAGGAAGCGGCGGGCCTTCTCGGTGACCTCCAGGCCCATGTCCTTGTTGCGGAGCTGCTCCTCGATCCGGGCGAGCATCAGGTCGACGATCTTGACGATCTCGTCCTGAGTGAGCTGGTGGAAGACGATGGTGTCGTCGATCCGGTTGAGGAACTCCGGGCGGAAGTGCTGCTTGAGCTCGTCGTTGACGCGCTGCTTCATCCGCTCGTAGTTGTTCTCCGGGCTGGTGGAGGTGGAGAAGCCCAGCGAGACCGCCTTGGCGATGTCCCGGGTCCCGAGGTTGGTGGTCAGGATGATCACCGTGTTCTTGAAGTCCACGATGCGACCCTGACCGTCGGTGAGACGCCCGTCCTCCAAGATCTGCAGCAGGGTGTTGAACACATCCGGGTGAGCCTTCTCGATCTCGTCGAAGAGCACCACCGAGAACGGCCGCCGACGCACCTTCTCGGTGAGCTGGCCACCCTCGTCGTAACCGACGTAGCCGGGAGGCGCACCGACCAGGCGGGACACCGTGTACCGGTCGTGGAACTCGCTCATGTCCAGCTGGATGAGCGCGTCCTCACTGCCGAACAGGAACTCCGCCAGCGCCTTGGACAGCTCGGTCTTCCCCACACCGGACGGGCCGGCGAAGATGAACGAACCACTCGGCCGCTTCGGGTCCTTCAGGCCAGCACGGGTACGCCGGATCGCCTGGGAGACGGCCTTGACGGCTTCCTCCTGCCCGACGACACGGCGGTGGAGCTCCTCTTCCATCCGCAGCAGCCGGGAGGTCTCCTCCTCGGTCAGCTTGTAGACGGGGATACCGGTCCAGTTGGCCAGCACGTCAGCGATCTGCTCGTCGTCGACCTCGCTGACCACATCCAGGTCGCCGGCCTTCCACTCCTTCTCGCGCTGCGCCTTAGCGGCCAGCAGCTGCTTCTCGGTGTCACGCAGCTGCGCGGCCCGCTCGAAGTCCTGGGCGTCGATCGCGGCTTCCTTCTCACGCCGCACCTGGGCGATCTTCTCGTCGAAGTCACGCAGGTCCGGCGGCGCGGTCATCCGACGGATCCGCATCCGAGCGCCGGCCTCGTCGATCAGGTCGATCGCCTTGTCAGGCAGGTAGCGGTCGGAAATGTACCGGTCCGCCAGCGTCGCAGCGGCCACCAGCGCTCGGTCGGTGATGCTCACCCGGTGGTGGGCCTCGTAGCGGTCCCGCAGACCCTTGAGGATCTCGATGGTGTGCGCCAGGGACGGCTCACCCACCTGGATCGGCTGGAACCGGCGCTCCAGCGCCGCGTCCTTCTCCAGGTGCTTGCGGTACTCGTCCAGGGTGGTGGCGCCGATGGTCTGCAGCTCACCACGAGCGAGCATCGGCTTGAGGATGCTCGCGGCGTCGATGGCGCCCTCGGCGGCTCCCGCACCGACTAGCGTGTGGATCTCGTCGATGAACAGGATGATGTCGCCCCGAGTACGAATCTCCTTGAGCACCTTCTTCAGGCGCTCTTCGAAGTCACCACGGTAGCGGCTGCCCGCGACCAGAGCACCAAGGTCCAGGGTGTATAGCTGCTTGTCCTTCAGCGTCTCGGGCACCTCGCCCTTGACGATCTTCTGAGACAACCCCTCGACGACGGCGGTCTTACCGACACCGGGCTCACCGATGAGGACCGGGTTGTTCTTGGTGCGCCGGGAGAGCACCTGCATAACCCGCTCGATTTCCTTCTCCCGACCAATGACGGGATCGAGCTTGCCCTCACGGGCCGCCTGGGTGAGGTTCCGCCCGAACTGATCCAGAACCAGCGAGGTGGATGGCGCCGTCTCGCTAGCGCCCGCGGCGGCCGGTTCCTTGCCCTGGTAACCGGAGAGCAGTTGGATGACTTGCTGACGGACCCGGTTGAGATCCGCGCCGAGCTTCACCAGCACCTGAGCGGCGACGCCCTCACCCTCCCGGATCAAGCCCAGCAGGATGTGTTCGGTACCGATGTAGTTGTGGCCCAGCTGCAGCGCTTCACGCAGCGACAGCTCCAGGACCTTCTTCGCTCGGGGGGTGAACGGAATATGACCGCTGGGGGCCTGTTGCCCCTGGCCGATGATCTCTTCGACCTGCTGACGGACACCTTCGAGGGAGATACCGAGGCTCTCGAGCGCCTTGGCGGCAACGCCCTCACCCTCGTGGATGAGCCCGAGCAGGATGTGTTCCGTGCCGATGTAGTTGTGGTTGAGCATCCTGGCCTCTTCCTGTGCCAGGACGACAACCCGCCGCGCTCGGTCGGTGAACCTCTCGAACATTCCTTCGTGCTCCTCACGTGCCGGGCGGCCACCGTGTGGTCGCGAACACCATCCTCCTAGTGTTCGTGTCCTCACTGTATCCCGGTGAGGGGACACTTCGGCTAGCCGCTTGGGCTTCGTAGAGTCGCAACCCTCCCACGACGTGCCTTGTTCCAGCAGGGAGAGCTTGTACGCCCAGAGCGAAATAGTCATCCCGGCGGCCCGGGCTGGGTGCCTGGACCGCCGGGTGGCCCAGTCCGGCGGGGCCATGTCTTCCGGTTACCCATCTGTGGGGGGTGACAACTTCAACGGTCTTACGAGACCCGTACCGATCGGGCGCCGCGCCGAGTCGGCGTCCGATAAGCATTACGCCGGTACGGGGCCGGAAGGACATACGCCACGTCTTTGACAAGACGTGGCGTCCGGAAGACACAGCATGGATCGCTATCGACCTCAGTCGCTACGTCAGCGTCCCGCCTCAGCGTGGTACTGCTCCACGATTTCCTGAGCGATTCGCCCGCGCTCGGAAATCTTCAAGCCCTTCCGCTTAGCCCATTCACGGATCGCACGGTTTTGCTCCCTATCCGTGGTGGCAGGACCGCGCCCACGTGATGACGTACCCGTCCGGCCAGAGGTAGTACTCCTACCAATCCGACGGCCAGAAGCAATGTATGAAGCGAGAGCCGCACGGAGCGAAGCCGCGTGCTCCTTCGACAGGTCGATCTCGTAGTTAATCCCATCGAGACCGAACTTCACCGTCTCGTCCGCCTCGCCTCCGTCGAGATCGTCGACGAGGACGCGGATAACCTTCTCGGCCACTGCGATTCCCCTTCTATAGCTTGGATGGCAAGGGCGTGAGGTCTGCAAACCCGCCCAGGGCAATACCTGAACGATAACGCAAGAGTGAGTCAATAGTGAGTAGGAGGGGGGAGTCAAGTTATGAGCGTGACAGGTTTGTGCCCGGTGGGTACAGAGGGAACGTAGCCGGCGGTTCCTCAACCCCTACCCACCGGGCGATTAGCTGACCGTCACTCCGGACGCACGAGGGGAAAAAGGATGGTCTCCCTGATACCTAGGCCTGTTAGGACCATGAGCAAGCGGTCAACTCCCATCCCCATACCGCCAGTAGGCGGCATGCCGTACTCGATTGCTCGGAGAAAGTCTTCGTCCAGTTGCATGGCTTCCGGATCACCTTGAGCCGCTCGCAAGGACTGCGCTACCAGACGTTCCCGCTGGATGACAGGATCAACCAGCTCAGAGTAGGCAGTAGCCAGTTCCACTCCTTGGACGTAGAGGTCCCATTTCTCCGTCAGACCCGGTACCTCTCTATGAGAACGCGTCAGCGGCGTCGTCTCTTCTGGGAAGTCACGAACGAACGTAGGAGCCACTAGCCGGTCTGCAACGAGAGCTTCGAATAGCTCCTCCACCAGCTTTCCTGGACCCCAAGCCGGATCAACGGGTACTTCGTGCTTCTCTGCGTGTCTCTTCAGAGTCTCGTAGGGAGTGTCTGGCGTTACTTCCTCACCGAGCGCATCTGAGACGGCACCGTAGAGTGTGATCTCACGCCATTCTCCACCCAGATCGTACTCAGTACCGTCGTAGTGCCGTACTACATGAGAACCAAAGATCGCCATGGCTGCCTCTTGGACAAGCTCGCGCGTGAGCTTAGCCATGACGTTGTAGTCCGCGTACGCCTCATAGGCTTCTAGCATCGCGAACTCAGGTGAGTGTGAGGAGTCAACACCCTCGTTCCGGAACACCCGATTGATCTCGAAGACCTTCTCGATTCCTCCAACTACACAACGCTTGAGATACAGCTCGGGTGCAATACGCAGATACAGATCGATATCCAACGCATTGCTGTGGGTCACGAATGGTCGTGCCGCCGCACCACCATGCAGTGGTTGCAGCATCGGTGTCTCTACTTCGACATAGCCGCGTTCTTCTAGGAAGCGGCGTAGCGTACGAACCACGGTGGCGCGGTTCCTGACGACCTCCCGAGCCTGCGGCCGCATAATGAGGTCGACATAGCGCTGCCGTACCCGGGTCTCCTCGTTCATTGGCTTGTGCGCCACCGGTAGGGGACGCAGCGCCTTAGCAGCCATGACCCACCGGTCGGCGAAGACCGACAACTCCCCCCGCCGACTAGTGATGACCTCCCCTTCTACGGAGATCAGATCACCGATATCGACGAGTTTCTTCCAGTCCTCCAAGGCGGCCTGGCCAACCTGTCCCAGGGAGAGCATCACCTGCAACTCGGTGCCGTCCCCCTCCCGCAAAGTGGCGAAGCAGAGTTTTCCGGTGTTCCGCATGAAGATGACACGGCCGGTCACCGCCACTCGATCACCGGTAGCGGTGTCCGCTGGCAGATCCGGATACTGTTCCCGGACCGCACGCAGCGTCGTGGTGCGGGGCACACCTACGGGATAAGCTTCACGGCCCTCCGCCAGGATCCGAGCGCGCTTGTCACGCCGGACTCGCATCTGCTCGGGAAGGTCGTCCTCAGAATCAGCGGTAGTCGGCATAGGGCCGGCTGGGGCGTGAGGATGGTCAGTCACAACGGCGCTCTCTAACAGTCGAAACTATGCGGGACATTCACGCCGAACGTCGACACCGGCGTTCGGGAACATCACAGGACCGGGATCACAGCCTATAGGTTCCCGTCCGAGGCGGGCCGCTCTGTTTCCGGCCCACGGCTTGCGGGCTGAATACGCGACGACTGTTCTCAATCCGATCTAGATCCGACGATGTGCTCCTACTTCCGGGGCGTCTCGCCACATCTGGCCAATCCGCGTAACCGGTCGCTGGAACGCATACCCCCACCGACAGGAGATCGCTCAGCCCGCTTGCCCGGCCGTAGAACACCAACGGCGCTCCTCACACCGGAACCATCGGATGACTCGTCTCTTCTGTCACATTCGGCGTACCGGATGGAAAACAGTACTATGCGACCTCCGGCCGGCCGCTGGCAGGGCGCGCAACCCGATCCGTCGCGCGTTTAGCTAGTGGATACCGAAATTCAGTTCAGACAAAACTGAGCGGCCGTGGACCCGCTCAGAAGTCAACCGGTCAGACAGGACACCCGCAACACCACCGACAAAAGATAGGTGGCGCGGGACGAATCGGGCGAGCCCACGGCATGCTCAACTCATCGTCACCATTCAAACGCGTCTCGATCAAAGACCGAGGAGCCCACGATCAACCGCGAGGCTGATTCCGCTCATAGACTAGACGCAGTCCAATCAGAGTGAGATTGGGCTCATGATGGGTTACGGTCTCACACTCCTCGATCACCAACGGAGCCAACCCACCTGTAGCCACAACTGCGCGTACCTCACCCAACTCCGCCTTCATACGACGAACAAGTCCATCCACCTGCCCGGCGAACCCGTAATACATCCCGGATTGAAGGCACTCGACAGTATTCTTTCCAATCACCGACCGTGGACGAGCCGGCTCTACACGCCGCAACTGAGCGGCGCGTGCCGCCAACGCGTCGAAAGAAATCTCGATGCCGGGAGCAAACGCTCCACCGAGAAACTCACCGCGTCGACTTACCACGTCGATGTTGGTTGTGGTTCCAAAGTCAACCACGATGGACGGCCCACCGTAGAGGGTGTACGCAGCGAGCGTCCCCACTACTCGGTCGCTACCGACCTCTTTGGGATTATCGATCGCCAACTGGACGCCGGTACGGATGCCAGGTTCCACCAACACTGTGGTTGCGTGGGAGTAATAACGTTTGAGCATGGTGCGCAACTCACGCAGCACCGCAGGCACCGTCGAGCACGCCGCAATCCCGGTGATCTCCACACCGTCACTGGCCAGCAATCCGCGGAACGTCAACGCCAACTCGTCGGCGGTGGCCCGGGCATCGGTCTTAACTCGCCAGGAATGGACGATTCGGTCCCCATCGAAGGTAGCCAGTACCGTATTGGTGTTACCAACATCTATGCACAGCAGCATGCGCCATCACTTTCGGGTACGCAGATCGAGCGCAATGTCCAGGATCGGCGAGGAGTGGGTGAGCCCGCCAACGGAAAGGTAGTTCACGCCGGTTAAGGCGTACTCTCGAGCCCGTTGCAAGGTCAACCCTCCGGTGGCTTCCAGCTCAGCCTGGTCCCCCACCGCCTCAACAACGGCCCGCAACTGATCGGGCTCCATGTTGTCGCATAACAGGAAACTGGCGCCGGCCGCCACCGCCTCACGGGCCTCGGCCACCGAGGTGACCTCGACCTGAATCTCCACATCGGGAAAGTCCCGCCGCACCCGCCGGTAGGCCTCAGCGACCCCACCCGCCGCGATCTTGTGGTTGTCCTTGATCATGGCGACGTCGTACAGGCCCATTCGTTTATTGGTGCCGCCGCCGGCCCGCACCGCGTATTTCTCCAACGCCCGCAGCCCAGGGGTGGTTTTCCGGGTATCGAGCACCCGTGCGCCGGTCCCGGTCAGCTCATCCACCCACCGACGGGTATGGGTGGCTACTCCACTCATTCGGCACAACAGATTCAGTGCGGTCCGCTCCGCGGTCAACAGGGCACGAACTGGACCGGTGACACTCGCCAGCACCTGCCCCCGGCGTACCTGTGCCCCCTCGGCGACCTCACTGCGGAACTGAACGTCGCTGACGGCGCCGTCTGAGACACCGCGGGCAGCCAAGTCGTCACCCACCAGTTCAAAAACGGCGGCGGCCACAGGCAGCCCAGCGACCACACCGTCCGCACGCGCCACCACCTCGGCGGTACCCGCCAGGTCAGCGGGGATGGTGGCTGCGCTGGTGATGTCGACGCCGTCGGGGCCGCCCAGATCCTCCTCCAAGGCCCCCCGCACGATCCGCTCCACCACCGCCGGATCCAACCCCAGGGTCCGCAGCTTCTCAGCCGTGCCGTGCCTCATCAGTCCACCCCCGCTTGACGGACCGGGCTCCAGGAGGCCGTCACCTCACCCGCTGGTCCGAGCCTGGTGATGATGTGCCCCCGCCACTGGGGATCGGTATCCGGGTAATCCTCACGCCAGTGGGAACCCCGGGTCTCGGTCCGCGCGTACGCCGCCGCCACCGTCACACTGGCCACCGTCAACAGGTTGGTCGCTTCCCACGAGGCGGTCCCAGGCACCCCCGCGGCACCGGCCAGTTCGGTCAGGCGAGCGCCCGTGTCCTCCAACGACACGGCGCTGCGCAGCACCCCGGCACCGTGGGTCATCACGGCCGGCAGCTGCTCGCGTACCCCCTCATCGACCAGGCCGACCACCGTGTCGTCGTCGGTGACGGGGTCCGCCTGCGGTGGGAGGTGACCGGCGATCGCGGAGGCGATCCGACGCGCGAAAACCAAGCCTTCCAGCAGCGAATTGGAGGCCAGCCGGTTAGCACCGTGCACCCCGGTGCAGGCCACCTCGCCACAGGCATACAGCCCAGGCACGCTGGTACGACCGTACAGGTCGGTCCACACCCCTCCCGAGGCGTAATGAGCGGCCGGCGCCACCGGGATCAGATCCGTGGCGGGATCAATACCCGCCGCCCGGCAGCTCGCCACGATCGTCGGGAACCGCTGCTGGAGCGTGGCCGCGCCCAAGTGCCGGGCGTCTAACCAGACATGGTTACGCCCCTCGCTCATCATCACCCGCGTGATGGCCTTAGCCACCACGTCACGCGGCGCCAGCTCGGCTAACTCGTGCTGGTCGAGCATGAAGCGTTTACCGTCCCCGTCCAGCAACCACGCGCCTTCGCCGCGTAACGCCTCACTAACCAGAGGCTGCTGCCCGCTGGTGGAGTCGGCCCCCAGGTATAACGCCGTCGGGTGGAACTGCACGAACTCCACATCGGCGGCCACCGCGCCCGCCCGTAACGCCGCAGCCAGGCCATCTCCAGTGGATACGGGCGGATTGGTGGTCACCGCGTACATCTGCCCTAATCCGCCGGTGGCGAGCACGACCGCCCGGGCGAGCACCGCGCCGACCCCATCCGGAGATCCCTCATCGAGCACGTGCAGCGTCACCCCGCAGACGGCGCCGTCGGCCGAACGGAGCAGGTCCACCACCAGGGCGTGCTCGATCAGCCTGATCCACGGATCCTTGCGGACCGCCTCCCGCAGCGCCCGCTGCACCTCCAAGCCAGTAGCGTCCCCACCGGCATGCACGATCCGGTTAGCCCGATGGCCCCCTTCCCGGGTCAGCATCAGCGAGCCGTCGGGATGCCGATCAAACCGGGTGCCGAAGCGGATCAGTTCCCGGACCCGGGCCGGCCCCTCCCGCACCAGGACATCCACCGCGTCCGGGTCACACAGCTCCACCCCGGCCACCATGGTGTCGGCGGCGTGCGCCTCCGGGGTGTCTAATGGGTCTAGAACGGCGGCGATCCCTCCCTGCGCCCACCGGGTGGAGCCGTCATTCACGGTCTCCTTGGTCACCACCGTGACGTGCAGCCCTGACTCCCGCAGATATAGCGCAGTGGTGAGACCGGCGACCCCAGAGCCGACGACGCACACGTCGGTGGTCTCCGCCCAACCCGGCTCCGGAGCGGTCAGCCGGGTCGGCAACACCGGTAAGAAAGGCGGGAGGACGAGGGAGGGGGGCCGTGTCTGTGGCCCGCTCACCGCCGACCGGCTTCCTGAACGGCCACGCCGTCGGCTGCGGCCGTCTCCATCACCAGGTCGCCACGCTTGAGACCGTCCACCATGCCCTCCACGACCGCCGCTGGGTCATCCCCCAGCTCGACGATTCGGTTTCCGCTATCCACGTGCACCACCCGCGGCTGATGCCGGCGGGCCTCCTCGTCGTCCATCATCGCGTACGACATCAGGATGACCAGATCACCGGGGTGGATCAGGTGTGCCGCCGCGCCGTTGATCCCGATCACCCCGCTGCCAGCCGGTCCGGGGATCACGTAGGTCTCCAGGCGCGCCCCGTTGGTGATATCCACGATGGCCACCTGTTCACCGGGCAGCAGATCCGCCGCCTCCATCAGCTCAGCGTCAATGGTCACTGAGCCTACGTAATGCAGATCCGCCTGGGTCACCGTGGCCCGGTGGATCTTTGACTTCAATAACGTGCGCAGCATCGCGTTACTCCAACCGCAGGGCGATGTTGTCGATGAGCCGGGTGGTGCCGACCCAGGCCGCGACCAGGAGGCGCGCCGGGCCACTGGTCGGTGCCGGCCCCAGGTCGGGGTCGGTGAGCACGAGGTAATCGGTCCTGACACCGGTAGCGGCGTCCAGCACGGCCTGCGCCGCAGCCAACACCTGCTGAGGCCCCTGGCCCGCCTCCGCTGCGGCGACACCGGCGAACAGGGCCCGGGACAAGGCCAAAGCGCTGTCCCGCTCAGCGGGTGTGAGGTAGCTGTTCCGACTCGACAGCGCCAGGCCGTCAGCCTCCCGAACCGTCGGTATCCCAACAATCCGGGTGGGCAGATCCAGGTCATGGACCATCCGCCGCACCAAGGTGAGCTGCTGATAGTCCTTCTCCCCGAAGAAGGCCACGTCGGGCCTGGTGAGATTCAGGAGCTTGAGCACCACGGTGAGTACGCCGTGGAAGAAGCCTGGCCGGCTGGCGCCCTCCAGCACCTCACCAAGCGGGCCAGGATTGACCCGCACCATCGGCTCCCCCGTCGGATACATCACCTCAGCGGAGGGCGCGAACACGACGTCGACCCGGTGCTCGGTGCACAGGGCGAGGTCGGCGTCGAAGGTACGCGGATACCGGTCGTAATCCTCATGAGGACCGAACTGCAACGGGTTCACGAAGATCGTGGCGATCACATGGTCGGCCTGTTCACGGGCCGCCTGCAGCAACGCCGCGTGGCCCTCGTGGAGCGCGCCCATCGTCATGACCACACCGACGGTGCCCGACAGCTCGGCACGCGCCCGTGCCAGATCCTCCCGGTTACGCGCCACGACTGGCACATCCGTCACGGTCATCCCGTCGTCCCTTTCTGGCTAGAGGCGAGCACATCCAGCAACGCCTCGGCCCGCGTAGCCGCCAACCGCCCGGAGGCGACGGCCCGATCCGCGGTACGCCGAGCCAACGCCAGGTACGCCGCCACGGACTCCGGGGCCTGCTGGGTCAAGACATCTATGTGGGAAGCCACAGTTGTCGCGTCCCCCCGCACCACCGGACCGGTCAACGCGGCATCCCCCAGGCGGAGCGTGTTGTCCAGGGCTGCCGACAGCAGCGGAGCCAGCATCCGATCCGGATGAGTCACGCCCGCTGCGCGCAGCAGATCCATCGCCTCGTTCACCACCGTGGTCAGGTGGTTGGCGCCGTGCGCGAGGGCGGCGTGGTAAAGCGGACGAGCCTCCTCAGCGATCCACTCCGGCTCCCCACCCATCTCCACCACGAGGGCCTCGGCCACGGGACGTAGCTGCGGCGGAGCCGTCACCCCGAAGGAGATCCCGGCGAGCCGGTTCAGGTCTTCTGGGCGCCCCGTGAAGGTCATGACCGGGTGGAGAACCAACGGGAGTACGCCGCAGTGGACCGCGGGAGCCAGGACTGAGACACCGTGCGCCCCACTGGTGTGCGCCACCAGCTGTCCCGCCCGGAAAACAGCGGCCTTTGTCAGGCCGGCGATCAGGGGACCCAACGCATCATCTGGTACGGCGAACAGAACCAGATCGGCCCGTGTCACCACCTGATCAGGGGGCAGCACCGGCGTACCGGGAAGAAACCGTTGAGCGCGGGAGACAGAGGCGGCGGAGACCCCGGAGACCGCGACCACCCGGTGGCCCGCTCGGTTGAGCGCCGCTCCCAGAACCGCACCGACTCGGCCCGCGCTGATCACCCCGACTGATAGACGTCCGGGACGGTCATGAACCGTCGCGGGACGCTCCGGTGCGCTCATATGTTCAGTCCTCACTGATCCAGTCCACTGACGGCCAAAGCCTGATGGTCGGAGCCTGGCGGCTCAAGCCGTCGTTCCGGGTACCGGTCGTGGCCAGTATGCGCTGGTTTCCGGCCCGCCGCACCGGTGAGTGATGACCTTCACGACACCCGGGGTCCCCCATGATGTACGCGCATCTTCCCGCCTCACACGCCGGGCCAGCGGCGCGTCTTAACCGAAATCTGCGGTTTTGGATGTCACCTTCAGATGTCGACAACGGCGGATTTTGAATAATGCCCGGTGTGTTGACCTGGCGGGAAGCGATGACCCGCGCGTTGTACGGCCCATCCGGTTTCTTCTCGTGTCGAAACGGCGGTGGTCCCGCGGCGCATTTTCGGACCAGTACGCACGCCTCCCCACTGTTCGCTGAGGCGATATTGACCCTCCTGTCCCGAATCGACCGCCTGCTGGGCACACCGGACCGGTTGGAGGTGGTAGACATCGGGGCCGGGCAGGGGGAACTACTCAGCATGCTCGGGAGTCTGGCACCGCCGGAGCTGCGGGAACGCCTAACGCTCACCGCTGTTGAGGTCGCTCCCCGACCCGACGGGCTGTCGCCAGCCATCGCGTGGCGCGATCAACCCCCGACGGACATATCCGGGCTGCTCATCGCCACCGAATGGCTCGACAACGTGCCGATCGATGTCGCGGCCGTAGACGAGACAGGTACTCCCCGGCTCGTAATGGTCGATCCCGCGAATGGACAGGAGCGGCTAGGCGCACCTGTGGAAGGCCGTGACCTGGAATGGCTGCGCTCCTGGTGGCCCTTGGCCGAGCCGGGCGCACGGGCTGAAATCGGCTGGCCACGGGACGAGGCGTGGGCGGCGGTGGTGAGGCGGCTGCAACGTGGCTTGGCCGTGGCGGTGGATTACGGGCATCTGGCCGGTAAGCGGCCGTTCGCGGGCACCTTGACCGGTTATCGATTTGGGCGGCAAGTCAGGCCGGTTCCTGACGGCTCGTGTGACATCACCGCACACGTGGCGTTTGATGCGGTCGCCGCTGGTGTGAAGGAGGCGGTGCTCGTCGGGCAGCGCGTCGCGCTACGGGGATTGGGAGTGGACGGGACGCGGCCTCCTCTGGCCCTCGCCTCTCACGATCCGACAGGATATGTACGCGCGCTGTCACGTGCATCGCAAGCCGCTGAGCTGACCGATCCGCACGGTTTGGGCGGACACTACTGGCTGTTGACCCCGGTAGGGATGAAGGTTCGGGAAGTGCTCACGCCGCAGTGATCGAGCCTGCTTCCTTCTATCTATTTTTTCCTTCTATCCATTTAGGCATCTACGGACCGCGACCGTAGAGATCACTGGTAGCGGGAGCGATGACGGTACACCGTCACGAAGGTGACGGTAAGCAGAAGCCCAAGCACCGCGCCGGCTACCCCGGCAATGATCAACGGGTCAACGCCGTCTTCCTCGGTGTCCGGACTGGAGTCCGCCTGGGGATTGGAGGTTGTCTCGGATGGTGAGGTGCTGGGGTTGTCTTCTACCAGGGGGTTGGAGTCCACCAGCGGAACATCCTCGGTCAACGCTGCCAGCGGGTCCACTACACCAAACCCATACTCCGGATCTCGGCCCGGCGCCCCACGATCATCAGCCGTCCGAATCAAACGATTGATCACATTCGCAGCATCCAAATCAGGAAACCGCGACCGCACCAACGCCGCCACACCCGACACCAACGCAGCAGAATTACTCGTCCCCGTAGCAGCCTCATACTCACCACGCTGTCCCGAAGTAGCCGCCATCACCTCTACCATCGGCGCCGCCAACACTACCTCAGGACCAGAAACAGACTGAGGACTGAAAAATCCCTGCCGATCCACCCCCGAAACAACAACCACACCGGGAGCACCAAAATTTACATCAAAATTTCCCCGAGCCGTATTTCCTGCCGCGACCACGATAACAACATCCTGTTCCAAGGCATATTCAACAGCCTCCAAAATTTCTCTAGTGCTAAACATCGCAACCGAGAGGTTGATAACATCCGCTCCCTGGTCAACCGCCCACTCAATACCGTTTGCTAAACCGCGACTATTTCCTTCCTCTTGGATTCCAGTATCGAAAAACCTAACTGGAAGGATGGAGGCGGCCGGCGCGACACCTAGAACCCCGTCGGCCTGGTTCGTTCCATGTCCACGTCCGGCTATCAGGGACGCCATCGCGGTGCCATGACCATCCAGATCCTCCCAGGCACGATCCCGCGCCTGCCCATCAACAAAATTCCGACCCTCAAGCACCGCACCAGCAAGATCCGGATGATTACCATCCACACCCGAATCAATCACTGCGACCGTGACACCTTCACCACGCGTAATCTGATGCGTCTCATCAATCCGCAAAAAATCAAGGTGCCACTGCGCATCCCGCACCTCATCCGCATAAGCCGGCACAGGAACCAAACCCACCACAGCCAGCATTAGCATCACCACGCCGCCGTAGCGGGTCAGTCTGCTACGACGGTTTCTGAAACCATCACGCATTCCCACGTGGTGCCCTTCTGAACGTAATCCGCTGCCCGTCTCGGCCGACGATCTCCCCAGCAGGAATCTCAGTTGACATCTCCCGGTTCTCACGCCACATTGATCGTTCACGCTCGCCTTGAGGAGTCGTACGGCGACTTACTGGGCCGGTCGAGGTCGATGCGGCAGGCCGTCGCTGAGCACCCAATATGCCTCGTCCTGGGTCAGCGACGGGCTCTGATTGCGTCACCCCGCCGAGCACACCTCGAGTACGAGGTTTCTGAGAACGCCATGTGTCAGGGTCTTCGGTCAGATTGCTCCGGCGGCGCCGGCCACCGCCTGTGTCGACCGGAGCACCCCCAAAGCCAGGTGGGTATGTGCCTGTGCCGTGTGTGTTCAAATCCGCCGCAGTCGTGCCCCGCAATGGGGGTTGACCGCCAGCTGGCCCTAGCTGCCCAGGGTTGGGAGGAGTTCCGGTCGGCCCGCTGATAGGCGAACGTCCGATAGGGGGTGCTCCTGCACCCTCATAACGTGCGCCAGTGCCCGGAAGCGCTACTCGGTCTCCAGTACCCGTAGGAACATTGGGAACTCTGGGAAGAGACCCGCTTGGACCACCTCCGTAACGCGGGCGTGGACCACCGCCAAGCGGCCCGAATCCTCCTGGTAGAGACCCTGGTGGTGAGGGAACTATTCCGCCGGAAGCAGGCGGGTTGCCAGCACCTCCGATAGGGCCTCCGCCTGGAAGCGTTGTTCCCCCTGGTGGTAACGCTCCTCCCGAAGCACCCCCTGGGGGAAGCCCGCCATTCCCGGCGAGACTCGGCCCATGAGGCGATTCATTGCCACCGACAGGCGCCCCACTATCCCATGGACCGATTGATCTGTCGCCCCATGAGGCAGCGTCAGAGGAGTTATCAGAAACACCGAAGTCATCGGCATTATCGGTAAGGTCAGGAAGGTAGCTGGAAGATCCCGAATCTCTATCCGATCCTGGCCGGTTCCTTAATGTGTTGTCCCCTTCAAGAAAGAAATTAGCAGAATTACTCTGCGAGTCGAACGGTCTATTTTGATACGGAACACCCTCAAGAGGCGGTTCAGCAATATTTAGGGCTTGGCGGGTGAATTCAATTACAAGCTCGGTGGCGATCTGGACGGCCTCCGGCTGTCGGACGTCCGCTAGGTGGGGCGGTAGCGGCCCGCCTCCGGGGTTGGAGACCACCTCAGCTGGCCCGCCTTCCCGCGCGTCGAGCTCTTCCATCGCCCTCTGAGCTCGCACTAGCGTATGGTGGAGCGCCCCGATCGCGTTGGAGTTCTGCTGCGCCACCTGTGCGATAGCTTCCATCCACGTAGCGTGCTGCTCTAACGCGGCGAGCGCCGCGGTTCCCGCTTCCCCTCGCCAGACCGGTCTCAGCCGGTAGAGCAAGGTTTGTAACAGCCGTAGCCGCTCGTCGAGCGCATCTTTGAGCCAACCCCACCGGTTCTGTGCCATTACCAGATCTGAGGAGGCGGTGTCGTACACCATGGCCCGCAGCTCCTCGTAGGTGTAATAGGTGAGGCTCCAACTCGGGCCAGGCGGTCCCCAAGGCTGACTCACGCCCCTCCCCTTTCAGCTGTCAATAAGCCAATCAATCGGCCGTCGGTTGTTCGCTCTCCAAATTGCTCCACACCGCTTCTAGGGCTTCGGCGGTGTGCGCATCCACGGTTCCGAACATCTCCACCGCCTGCGCCACCGCCTCCCGTAGTTGGGCGCTGCGTTGCTCGACCATGGCGATCACCTGGCCCGTGACGATATGGATCGTCCTGAGGCGTTCGCTGAATTGGACGGCGACCGGCATGGCGGCGTCGGAGTAGGCGATGGTTTCCCGTGGTCCTTCGGCACCGCCCCGGAAGTAATCAGCATGGCGATCAAGCCCAAGGAGATCCCTCAGTCCCTCCGCCACTCCCGCGAGCGTCTCGGTGTTGACCTCAACGTCATATATGGCGTCAGGATCCGCCAATCCAGCCTCCTACCACACGAAACGTCATGTAGCGCTTTAGCGCCATCGGATCACGCATTCAAGATGATCAATCTGATCTGATATGTCAGCCTGATAAACGACAACAGTGTCGTGAACAGCATCACCGATCGCAAACCCATGACCCCGGGTTGTGGATGTCGTCATAGCGATATGTATCGGCCACTTCTACAGCTCTAGTCGGATCGGTGCCGCATGGCCGCATACGTGTCCGCAACCGTCTGGGCAGCCATGGCACGATGCCAGGTATGGCTTCCGGGGAGACGCACCGCCATCTGACGGTCAGCACCGCGGATCTCGACACCGCCGACATGGTGCTCAACATCGGACCGCAGCACCCGTCCACCCATGGCGTTCTACGGCTCCGGCTGGTCGTCGACGGGGAACGCGTGGTCAGCGCCGACCCCGTCGTCGGGTACATGCACCGCGGCGCCGAGAAGCTGTTCGAGGTGCGTGACTACCGCCAGATCATCATGCTCGCCAACCGACACGACTGGTTGAGCGCGTTCAGCAACGAACTGGGCGTGGTCCTGGCCGTGGAACGGCTCATGGGGCTGGAGGTGCCCGAACGCGCCGTCTGGCTACGCACCCTGTTGGCCGAACTGAACCGTGTCCTCAACCACCTGATGTTCCTCGGCTCCTACCCGCTGGAGATTGGTGCGATCACGCCGATGTTCTACGCCTTCCGGGAGCGGGAGGCGCTGCAGGCGGTGTTTGAGGAGGTGTCGGGTGGCCGCATGCACTACATGTTCAACCGAATCGGTGGCCTGAAGGAGGAGGTGCCGGCGGGCTGGACCCGGCGGGTTCGGCAGGCCATCGGGGAGGTGCGGCGGCGGATGCCCGACCTGGACAACCTGATCCGCCACAACGACATCTTCCTCGCGCGTACCGTCGGGGTTGGGGTGTTGCCCGCTGAGGTGGCCGCCGCCTACGGGGTGTCCGGTCCGGTTGCCCGGGCCAGCGGTCTGGATATGGACCTGCGGCGGGATGAACCGTACCTGGCGTACGGGGAACTGGATGTGCCTGTGGTGACCCGTACCGAGGGAGACTGTCACGCCCGTTTCAGCTGCATGCTGGACCAGATTTATGTGTCGCTGGATCTGGCGGAGCAGTGCCTCGACCGGCTGGAGAAGCTCCGTGGGCCGGTGAACGTCCGGCTGCCGAAGGTGGTGCGGGTGCCCGAGGGGCACACCTACGCCTGGACCGAGAACCCACTCGGGGTCAACGGCTACTACCTGGTCTCGCGAGGCGATAAGACGCCGTGGCGGTTGAAGTTGCGGACCGCCTCCTATGCCAATGTGCAGGCGTTGGCCACCTTGCTGCCGGGCTGCCTGGTGCCGGACCTGATCGCCATCCTCGGGTCGATGTTTTTCGTGGTCGGTGACATCGATAAGTAAGGCATCGATAAGCGGCCGACATGGGCGCCGCCGACGGCTTGATGGGACGGGATAACGCTGGCCCGTCAGGGGGATTGGCTGCTCACCAGCGGTTTCGGGTGTGGTCGCCTCGAGGCGGGTAGTCGGAGTCCATGCCACCTCCGCGATACCCGAAGCCAGCGCCGCTCCCCTCACCGAATGAGGAGCCCCATCCCGACCCGGTGGATCGGGGGTCCTCCAGGCTGCTCAGCGGATCGGTGAGGGGATCGGGTACGCGCGCCGACTCTGAACGCCAACCGATAGAGGTACCGCCGGTGACATCGCCCGTAGAGTCGGTCGACCAGTGCTTCCCGCTCTGATACCCGGTGTCATGGGTCCCGGTCTGCCGTCTCTCGGTCCCCCAGTGACCGGTGGCGCGCCAGTCGGTCCCGGCCCCTGACCCGCTGTACGCGAAACCGCCGGGGTCGGCGACCGCCCACTCCCCGGTCCGCAGATCCGCCCAGGGATCGGTGCGGGTCGCCGAGATGGTCTGCTCGTCGTCTCCCGTCCGCCGCTCCCAGCGTTCCTGCTCCGTGGAGCCGTGTCGTCCATAGCTGACGTCACGCGCACGCCGACCGTCGGTGTCGTTACTTCTTCCTCCGGTTCCGCCGGTTTCGGTGGAGGTACGCGAGGGCGGCGTGACGGGGATGGATGCGCGGGCGGTTGAGGCCCGGGCTTCCGTTGTCTCAGGGGTGGAGTAGCTGGAGTTAGAAGAGCTGGAGCTAGAAAAAGTGGAGTAGCTGGAACTAGAAGCGGAGTAGGTCGCCGCGGTGGTCGGGAGTGCCGGTTGCGAAAGTGACCGGGCGGCGGGTTGCGGGTCCGCGGTGTAGGAGGCCACCGGTGCGATGGTCGTGCCGGGTGCCACCTGCCCTCTGCTAGCCCCGCGGGATGCCCAGTCATCGGCCTGGTCGTCAGCGGCGTGGTTCACTGACCGACCCCGGCTCCGGAAGTGGGAAGTTCCGTTCTCCTCCTGGCGCTGCTCCTGGCGCTGAGGAATGCTGGCTGAACCGCTGGTTCGGATGCCTCCGCGAGGATCGTTCCGCCCCGTGGCCATCCCCGCGGCCATAGTCTCCGTGGGCGGAGCGTCGCTGGCGGCGTGGGTGTTGGTTGTTTCCTTGTTGGTTAGTGCTGGGTTGGTTAGTGCCGGACTGGTTAATGCCGGAAGCTGTCTGGCTGGGACTGCGGTCACCTCAGCACGAGCGGTATGCCGATCCGCTGACTGCGCAGTTTGCTCCCCGAGAAACCGGACATGAGAACGCAGGACATCAAGCTCTTCACGTAGCGCCGCATCGGTCGCGGCGACCTCCTTGCGGAGCTGTGTACGCAGACGCGCTAACTCCTTGGTGAGGTGTTCCTCTAAGTCCTCTAACTCCTCCCTCAGCCCATCACCATCACGGCGGAACCGCACCGACGATCCAATGAGTACAACAGACAGGATCGCGAGCACAGCGGCCACTCGTATTGGACTTCCGTCCTGCCCCACCAATAGCGCCAATGCTGCTAAGGGAGCCAGGCCAGCTCCAGCCCAGAATGCGATCTTGAGTGTCCGCCCGCCCCGGTTTGAACGGCGTGGGGAGGCTGGCATGGTGCTAGAGGCTACCGAGGTGTAGCCGTAACCGACAGAGGTAGCCGGCTCTGACCTGGTGAATTCTGTGTCTCCACCACGTGCCGGCAGGTCGACACAGATAGTAATCAATCAATCTCTCTAAGTGATATGGCGCTATGTCCTCATTCCAAAGGGACGCCCTTGACCAGCGAAAACATAGTTATCCACAGGTAGATCACGTCAGGTTGCGATGCCCTATTGACACCTTTAACGTCGATGCCGAGAGCGAACGGATGGTCACGGGCAATGGCCTGGTACGCCACAGGCTGCGCTTTCATAGCGCCCGAAAACCACCGTTGCTGCGCTGCCACCTGACGCCTCTCGCTGTTTATGACAATCTCGAAGTTCATCGAAGGGTCCGTCATCCATGTCGTTACACGTCTATCTCCCTGCCTTAACCAACTATGCCGATCAACTTGATAGAGCTTTCGATGATGCTACTGCGGCTAGAGAATATCTGCGACAGCATTGTGAGCTAAGCCTGCGCCAACAGGGTGTCATGGGCGCGTTGATCAACTATTTCGGCGAGTCCCATGACCGGATTGTGTTTGAAATCGATATTAGATACGGCCGCATCGCAGATGTTCTATCCCAGTCCGCTATTGGATTGCGAACCGCTGAACAGTATTACCGACAGACCGATACCGCTATCGCAGAACGTCTCGATCAGACTATTCCCTACTACGATCGCGATCCTCGCACTTACCACACCGGGGAGGTGCCGGAGGAATGAGCGAGCTGGGGGAGGATCCACAACCGAACGCCTGGAGCGACTGTCGTGAGCCGACCAGCCTTCTGACAACCCCGGAAATACCAGAGCGTCCTCAGCCTATCCATGCCATCGACCTGATCAGCCCAGCCGCCTGGATCAATGAGTTTATTTTCTGTGTCACCGGTCACGATGTACTAGCCAGCGCCAAGGAAGCGTTCGCAGGAGACTGGCAGGCATATGAAAGGTGCGCCGTTGCGTTTGCGAACCTCGGAATGGCGACTGAAGCAATCGGTTCGAATATCTACCACGGCAACACCGTCACGGATTTGATGTGGCAAGGCAACGCCGCCGATCAGGCGTTCGCCTATTTCAGCTCGCTCTCGGCAAGACTGCAACATCACCGTGAACCTATGATCGCTCTACACGATCAGTACCGGGCGATCGCTGACACCGTTTACCAGGGAGCTGAAACCACCGCCACCCTCATTAAGCTAATAGTCGACCGTGCGTTGTTCGCGGGGATAAGCGTGGCCGCGGGCGTAGTGTCTGGGGGAGCAGCGCCTATCGGTTACGCATTAGCGGCAGTTGCCATGGCAGACATTCTGGATACCTGGCGCCTGGTCCGCCGAGAGATAGGAGCCGTTGAAGCGACTATTCAGGCGACTATGCCATCCCTCATAGGCATGGTGTCGAACACCCCTGATGCGGGAATCGTTGCCGACTGGCAAAGGGCCACGGGCGACGTTGCCCCATTACCCGAGCTACCCGAACGTGGCTACGAGCATCCCCTTCCCATTGAGGGCGGACGATGAATTACGAAAAGCTTTTAGATCTCGCCGGTGGCGACCCTGGACGGGCCGAGGCCTTGAAGGAGGGCCTGGAGCAGCTCGCTCGGGGAACAGCCGGACCCGAATTAAGAGAAATGGCTAATGATGTATTGAATGAGCGGATCGACCTTCATAAAGCCGTCGCGTTCGAGGTATATGCCAATCACATCAGGAAACGACTAAATAATTTCATGACATGGTATGACGCCCTCATGCCCGCTGAACGCAAAGAGATCCTGGCTATAGGCAGGGAATATCTGGCGAATCTGCGTTCCGGCCGACGGGGGGAGTGACAAGGACGTGAACCGATACCAGCATGACCCGATCACCCATGGCTCCCCTGCCGCTGACAATTCGGTGCCGCCTCGCCGTGCGTGGGAAGTCCTGCGGTATTTACTGATCCCACTTCTGTTTCGCGGCGATCCACAATCAGGAAGTGTGAGAAATATATTCCTCGAGACACAGTGGATAATCGGGCGCAAGGGTTTCATTGGAGGCGCGCTTCTGCTAGCTGGCATCGTGTGGTTACACACCGAGTATGTGGACGAGTGGACCGGTCGGTATATCGGCTGGACCGCCTTCGCTGCAGTACTCGGTATCGCGGCGATACTACTCGGATGGGTCACAGTGAGGGATCGGACCGGTGGGGTTACGTTTCTGTTTGCCGCTTTCTCGTCGATCGCCTTTGTGCTCTCAGGAGGAATCTTCGCGATAACCGGCGCCCTATCCGAATGACCCTCTCCCTGCTGTAACGCCACCATCTCGATGCGCGTACCACACTTCTCTGCCAGACACAAGCTTGTGCCGACAGATACGGATAGTTCAGCATCTCTTACCAAGAGCGCACGAACCGATCCTGGGGAGGACAACCGTGCGCAACTGTCAGGGTACTGAGCGTATCTATCGGCGACGGCTGCTGCGTGAACGATTACTGTGCGGCGGTACGGCACTGGCATCCGCCGCTGCGGTAACCGTCACACTCAGGCGGCGAGGTCGGCGTCGGTGGAGAAGACCAGTCCGATGGTGATCTCACCGGTCCGCAACGCGGTCTTGGTGAGCGGGCCACCGGCGTCCAGCTGCGCGAACCGGCCGAATTCGATGCCGTAGGTCTCCTCCAGACCGGGCTGGCAGAACGGCCGCCGCGGGCACTCCGCCGGGCCACCGAGGATGGTCGCCGCGCCGCTGCACACCTCGGCGAACTCCGACAGGGTCGACACGTTGTGCTCCTGCGCGAACGCCTCGGTCACCGCGAAGGCGTTCTGGTTCGCGGCCTCGGAGGGCTCCCCGAACACCAGGCCAAACCGCTGTCCCAGCTCGGTGAGAGCAGCGAGGGTCTCGTCGAGGTCCGGCGACGCCAGCGGCTCGGCGTCCTCACCGTTGGCCCGCTGGTTGAGGAACTCGGTGAGGGTCCCGACGTATTCGGGCACCACCTGGATTTCGCCGCTTTCCAGGGCGGGCTCGTAAAGCTCCCGGTTGCCGATCGACCGCACCGAAGCGTCGAACCCGGCGGCGTCGAGGACGTACTCGTACAGGAAGCCTAGGGTCTGGCTCTCGCTGAAGTCTGCCGCACCGATGGTCACCGTCCCGGAGCCGCCACTCAACCCGTCCCCAAGCCCACGGGCTTCGGCGAACTCCCAGGCAGCGGTCTGGGCCGGTGTGCGGTCGATGTCGACGGTGGCGTTGAGTTCGATCAGCGTCTCGGTGTCCAGCGCTGCGGAGACCGTGTTCAACGCTTCGATCAACGGTGGGGTGGCGGCCTCGGCGTTGATGGCCGGGATGATGTTCTCGACGTTCTGCAGGTGCCGGTCGTCCTCTAAGACCACCAACTGTTCGCCTGCGATGGGAGCGCAACCGGCGCCGGTAACTTCCTCATCGGGCGCCTGGGTACCGGAGGATCCCGCCTCACCACAGGCGACCAGGACGGCCGCGGTCATCGCCAACGTCGCGAGGGCGTACAAGCTCTGTCGGGTACGCATGATCGCCCGCCTTCTGTGTCCCGGAGTGGCGCACCGCCCCTCCGCGTGTCCGGTCTGGCAGATCACCGCGCCCGTGTCATGTCGCTGACCAGCGTGGCCCTGCCTATCTATGTGAGCTGTGTTCAGATCCCTACCGGTGGCAGAGCCTGCCCACGGCTCGTTGTATAGCCAAGTCGTCAGAGACCAGCCATGCAACCGCAAAATCCGGTTCGAAATGTGATTGTTCCCATGACGGCTGAATCCCGGCGCCTCCGGCTCATGCGGGGCTCGGTATCCCGAGTGATCGTGCTCACGCGGCTCCCAGGCTGGGATCGGCGGCGGCTTGCCGGCGTCGCTGCCGCAGGTGTCGGGGGGTGAGGACCCGCTCGAGGATAGCCAGGACGGCCTCAACGAGCAGCGCTAACGCCGCGACCAGGATCCCTCCGGCCAGCACCTGTCCACCGCCGGCGGACAGCCCCAGGCCGAAGCCCTGGCTGATGATGGTCCCTAGCCCACCGCCGTTGACGAAGGTGGCGAGGGTGGCGGTCGCCACCACCTGCACCGCGGCGGTGCGAAATCCGGTAGCCAGGTAGGGCACGGCCAACGGCAGCTCCACCTTGGCCAGAACCTGCCAGCTGGACATCCCCATACCGCGGGCGGCCTCACGGACCTCCGGATCGACCTCGCGGATCCCGGTGTAGGCGTTGGCCAACAACGGGGGTATGGCGAACACCGTCAGGGCCAGGATCACCGCGGGTGAGCCGAATCCCACAAAGGTCAACGGCAGCAGCGTCAACAACGCCAGGGTGGGCACCGCCCGGGTGACGTTAGCCACCGTCACCGTCAGCCCACCGCCACGTCCGGTGTGGCCGAGAAGGATCCCCACCGGCCACGCCACCGCGCAGCCCAGCAACACCGACGCGGCCGACAGCCACAGATGCTCCCCCAACCGATCGAGGATTCCACCGGGGATGGTCCAGTTCAGCGGGTCGTTCAGCCACCGGTACGCCTGCTCGACAACGTTCACGCCCGCCTCCTCGCCCACGGGGTCAGCAACCGGGTCAGACCGGCCAACAGCATGTCGAACGCCAACCCGACCGCCACGACCAGGACGGTGGCCGTGGCGATCTGTGCCCGGTAGAAGTTGTTACGGAAACCCTCCATGATCAACTGGCCGAGTCCGCCGTACCCCACGATCACCCCCACCGTGACCAAGGCGACCGTGGAGACGGTGGCGATCCGCAGGCCCGTCATGATCCCGGGCAGCGCCAACGGCAGCTCGATCCGCCAAAGCATCGCCAGCCGGCCGTAGCCCATCCCTACGGCGGCCTCCCGCACCTCAGCCGGTACCTGCCCTAAGCCGGTGAGGGTGTTCCGCACGATCACCAGCAGGGCATAGGCGACCAACCCGATGATGACGGTTCGATGGGTCAGACCGGTGAACGGTGCGATCAGGGCGAACAGCGCCAGGGAGGGCACCGTGTACAGCACCCCAGTCAGGGAAAGAATCACCGCGGCGAGCCAGCGGTTCCGAAACGCCACCACCCCGAGGGGAATGCCGATCGCCGCCGCGATCAGCACACTGACAACAGTTAATGTCACGTGCTCCTGTAGCCGATCTGTGATGATCTCGGCGTTATCTCGTACATAGGACCAGGAGAACCAGGGGTTAGGTGCGGACCGCGCGTCATAGGCCAGCCTGGTGGATGGTTCGAGAGTGTGGGGGACAGTGCTTCCCCCAAACGGGAAACCGACGAGAAGGGACACCAGTGGACGCTACCGGGGCCGCGACAATCCAGCTACTAGACGTAGGCAAACGGTACCGAGACGGTACAGTGGCGGTCGCGGACCTGACGCTGGAGATACCCGCCGGTGAACTCGTGGTCCTGGTGGGCCCATCCGGGTGCGGGAAATCAACGGTGCTACGGATGATCAACCGTCTGATCCCGCCCAGCTCCGGACGGATCCTGATCAACGGTGAAGACATCAGCCAGGATGACCCGGTAGCGCTGCGCCGCAGGATCGGGTACGTGATCCAGAATGTCGGCCTGTTCCCGCATCAAACGGTGCGCCAGAACATCGCGACCGTGCCTGGCCTACTGGGCTGGTCGACGGCGGCGATCCGCTCCCGCGTGGATGAATTAATGGAGTTGATCGGGCTGGACCCGGCCACCCACGCGAAACGGTACCCGCACGAGCTGTCCGGTGGACAACGGCAACGCGTGGGGCTAGCTCGGGCTTTAGCGGCCGACCCGGCGGTGTTGCTGATGGATGAGCCATTCAGCGCCGTCGATCCAATCGTCCGGACGCGTCTACAGGAGGAGTTCCTGCGGCTTCAGCAGCAGGTCCGCAAGACCATCGTCTTCGTCACCCACGACGTGGACGAGGCGGTCCGGCTCGGGGACCGGATCGCGGTGCTGTCCCAGGGCGGCAAGCTGGAGCAGTACGCCCCGCCTGCGGAGGTGCTTAAAGCCCCTGCCAGCCCGTTCGTGGCCGAGTTCGTGGGATCGGACCGGGGGGTTAAACGGCTAGCGGTGACCCCGATCCCGTCTCAGGTGCTTCGTCCCTTGTCCGCCGGCGACGATACGGGTCCGACGGTGGCGGCGACGGCAACGCTTCGGGACGCCCTCGCTCGGCTCCTGGAGGGCGGCACCGGACGGGTAGTGGTCCGCGATGGGGAACGGGCGTTGGGTGTCCTCACCGCGGAGGACATCTACACCGCCCTTCACAACCACTGACCACGGTGTGCCTTAACCGGGCGTACTCGATTGTCCTCGTCCTCCACAGACTTGGTCAGCGGTTGGAACACCTCGGTACGCTGTCGAGGGCGGCGATGAACGCGGTGAGCACGGCGAGAGGTCCGACCGCACGGTCATCTGGCCATCAGGTGCTCAAACGCCGCTCCCTTGGCCAGGGCTACGGTCACGGGTGAGGTAGTCAATGAAGGCCGCGCGTAACAGCGGCTCGGCTTCACCGTAGTGATAGCCGTGTCCGGTCAGCTCCCGCCACAGTCCAATGGCATCCTCGATGGATAAAGCGACCGCACCGGTGGTGTCGTCCAGCTGCTCGATGTCCTGAGCGTGCGGGAGATGTCGGAAAAGATTCCAGAAGAAGGCGACATCGCGCCGTTCTCGGGCGAGCGCGAACGCCCGATCACGCAGCTCTTCGGTCTTTAAGGCGTCCAGTTCGGCGAATCGCGACTCCCCCATGTGCCCAGGCTAGTGAGGTACCCCGCTGCCCGCTCGACACAACCGGTATGACGCTTGGGCGTCCCTCATGTTCCGCATGGCGATATGTTCCGCATGTCGATGGCTTGTTCGGTGGCCCCCTCGGGACGGCCCCGCCTGGGTGTGGGCTGAGCTTCTTGTACGGCTTCTTGTACGCCGGTCAGATCCCCAACCACGCCTCATCGGTCTCTTCCAGCCGTTTGGGCCGTCCGGCGCTCTCCACGATCCGGGTGACCAGCAGGCCCAGCCCGATAGCGATCGCGCCAAAGGTCGCCCTGGACAGGCTCCATTCCATGGCCACCGTCAACCGTTGGCTCAAGACCAGCAACGCCACCGCGAGTATCGTGCCGAACAACCCGCCTCGACGACCAAATGCGCTGGTTCCTCCCACCAACGCTGCGCCCAACGCCAAACCGGTCCAGCTAACGCTGTCGATGGGGGTGGCGACGCGTACGGTCAGCACCAGCAGCACACCGGCCAGCCCGGCCAGGAGCGTGGAGCCCACCAGCGCGACGAAAGCCATCACCCCCGCGCCGGCGCCCTGCCGGCGAGCGGCGTCCGTGGCGGGGCGGAAACCACCCAGCCGCGCGCGTACCCCCGGCAGCATGCCAAGCGCCCCTCCGATCAGGGATAGCACGACAAACACCCCGAACCAGTAATAATGGTGATCATATGGTTGATACACCACCGAATCCGGTAGGGTGATGGTCGGGTCTCGCGTTTCAAGCCAGCCCACCAACGCCAGCAGCGCCCCGAAACTGGCGGCCCACGCCGGCACATGGAACACCACCACGACGACCCCGAGCACGACTCCGACGGCGAGGACCACCGCGAAAGTCATCGAACCGGCCAGGGTGATGCCCCGATCGGCCTGCTCGGCGAAGAAAATCCCTGCGGCCACCGCCACCGGTCCCACGGCGAGATTGGGTACCGCCGCACGCAAAGACAGACCGATCCCGACGGTCAACAGCCCCAGCACGGTCGCCGACAGCAGCAGCGGCTGCAGGGCGTTCCCCGTGAGCCATTCTGGCTCCAATCGGTACAGGCTCACGGACGCAATAGCCACCACGCCACACAGCAGCGCTTCCCACAGAACGTGCACAACGAGGCGATCCCGACCGGTCTCCTCCCCATCCATGGGATAGCCAGCCGGCGGATAGCCGCCCAGCGCCATGGTCCGCTCGCTGTCGGCGAGGTCATGTGAGGAGGCCCAGTCGGAATTCGAGGGAACACTCGCCGTCCCCCGCGAGAAGACGGGCATGGTCGTCGCCGTGGTCTCCTCATCGGCCTGACCGAAACTGCCCAATTGGGGGTACCGGGTTTGTGGCTGCCCTGAGCCTGAGCTGGCGCCCTCGGACGCCCCTGCCCTCGTCGACCAGCCTCCCTGAGGGTTATCCCGCCCCGGCAGCCGCACCGTCGCGTCGTACTTATCGTGCTCGTCGCGCTCCGCCATGTGAGGCACCGTACCGGTCAGGCACCCGTCGGGACAGGGCACGAATCGGTTTAAAAACCGTTAGAGTTCCTCGTCGTCTTCAGGCTCGGGTGCCTGTGCCTCATCCGGCGGTTTAGGCACCCGACACGACCGCTCCAACCACAGCGCCGCCCCCACCAACAACAGGGAGGCGATGAAGCCCGCCACCGCTGAAAACGTGTCAGACGCTTCGTACCCGCGGCGCATCCACTCGATCCACAACCACAGCAGGTACGCCGCGTACGCGCCGGTGAAAATCGCCCCGGTGAGGGAGGAGGCCTTGGCCAGCACCGCGTACCGTGCGACCACTAACGGCTCTACCGGTTCGGTCCCGGGCCGCCGATCGATTCTGGCCTTGGTGGCGCGGGCCGTTACCGCCTCAACAAACGCAAGCAACCCCAACGTGAACGCCAGCAGCCACGGCAGGGGAGGGATCATGCTGTAGAACTCCCCAATGAGCCACCACATGCCGGCTCCCGCCGCCAACGCGGCGACGAACAGGGTTGCAAGACTAGTGGGGCGCAGCCGAGGCTGCGGTTCCTGAGTTCTCATCGGTAGACAATCATCGGTGGTCGCCTCGTGTCTGGCACGCTACCGGCCTCATGGGACGGGGACGGGTACGGCGCTCACAGAAATTCCACCATGAACGCCTCTCCTCCGCGATTCCGCCTAGATCCCAACCGCCCCTTCGCTCCAGGGGTGCGGTCCTCGGGTGTGGTCCTTCAGTGGCGCAGCGGGTCCCTCCCGAGCGGGAGCCGTCACAGCGGTGGAGCCACCCGCACGATCTCGGGCACGTCAGGAGCGACCTCTGGGCTCTGCAGCAGGTCCACGATCGGACCGTGTCCGGGGAGCACTCCATCCGGCTCCACCTCCGCCCAAGGCACGAGCACAAATGCCCGTTGGTGAGCGCGTGGATGGGGCAGGATGAGGTCTGGGTGCTCGGAACGAATCGGTTCTCCGGTGTCGTCCCAGACGGTGATGACGTCCACGTCCAGGGAGCGGGGACCGTACCGGCGTGCTGGATCCCGCACCCGTCCCGCCGCCTGCTCCAGGCTCTGTGCCCGCCGCAGCCACTCCCTCGCGTCCGCGCCGGGCTGCGACACCACAAGCACGGCGTTGAAGTAGGCCGGCTGGTCACTGTCCCCCCAGGGAGGGGTCTGGTAGACGCTCGACGACGCGGTCACCACCGACCCCAGCGCCTGTGCTGCTTTTTTAAGGTGACCCAGCCGGTCCCCGAGGTTGGACCCTAGCGACAGCACCGCGCTACTCATCAGCGGCTCCCGCGGACCGCTCCCCACCTCGCATACCGGCTTCCCGCCGGATGCTGACGGCGACATCGTCGAAAGTGTGCGGGATCGGGGCCTGAGGCTTGTGCACAGTGACCTCAACCGCCTGAACCCTGGCGTCCTCCAAACAGACATCGGCGAGTCGGGCCGCGAGCGTCTCCAGCAGATTCACCGGCTCACCGGCCACCACCTCGACCAGCCGACCGGCGAGGGCGCCGTAGTCGATGGTGTCGGCCAGGTCGTCGCTGGCCGCCGCTGGAGCGGTGTCTACCTCCAGCACCACATCCACCACGAAATCCTGCCCCGCCTCCCGTTCGAAGTCGAATACCCCATGTCGCCCACGGATCCGCAGGCCGGTCAACATGATGCGGTCGGTCATCGCCCCTCCTCCATGCCGCCAGCGGCGGCACGCGCCTCCCCGACCGCCCGCCACGCGCGGATCGCATCAACGTTGTCGCGCACATTGTGGACGCGTACCCCCCACGCCCCCGCCTGACAGGCGGCGACGGTGACCGCCAGTGTGGCCGCCTCGCGTTCAGCGACCGGCCGGGGCGAGCCGTCAGGATCGGCCAACAGGGCACCCAGGAAAGACTTCCGGCTGGCCCCGATCAGGACCGGGAAACCCAAGGCGACGAGGGAATCGAGGTGGGCCAGCAGCCGCCAGTCGTGCTCCGGCCGCTTGGCGAATCCCAGCCCAGGATCCAGGACGATCTTGTCAGTGGACACCCCGGCCGCTAACGCCGCGTCCACCCGGGCGCTCAATTCCTGCCGCACCTCAGCGACGACATCGGTGTAAATAGCCAACTCCCGCATGTACTTGGAGTGGCCACGCCAGTGCATGAGGATCCACGGGCAGCCGGCTTCAGCGACCAGCTTCGCCATCGCCGGATCCGCCAGGCCACCGGAGACGTCGTTGACCACGGTCACGCCAGCCTGCAACGCGGCCTCCGCGACCGCGGCCCGAGTGGTGTCGATACTCATCGGGATGCCTACGGCCGCCAACTCCCGTATCACCGGCAGCACCCGCTGGATCTCGACTTCTGCTTCGACTCGGTCGGCACCGGGACGGGTGGATTCGCCTCCTACGTCGATCAGATCAGCGCCTTCCTGGCACATCTGAATGGCGTGCGCCACGGCGGCGTCTATATCCGTGTATCGACCACCGTCACTAAATGAGTCAGGGGTGACATTGAGAACGCCCATGACTACGGGGCGTCCAGGCTGAGGCAGGTCTGTCACAGCCTGACGTTACCGTCAGGCCTCGTGGGATGTGCGACGACGGGCGCGTTGCGCCTTCCTGATCCGCTCCGCGCCGGCCGCTCCCGGCCCCGTTCGCATCCGTCCCATCACCGCAGGGAACGGCCGTCCGTCGTTGTACTCCAGCTCTAGGCGTTCCACCTCGCGGCGCAGCGCCCGCTCCACCAGCTCGCTGACGTTGCTCGCCTCCTCCACGCCAGGCAGCTGGCTCACCCAGTACGCCGCTGCTCGCGCCCGCTCCAGCAGTTGACGGGACAGATGGAAGGAGCGGGGGATCCGCTCCTCAGGGTCAATGCCTTCCCCGGCCAAGGGGGCTTGAGCGAGAGCCCGCATCACTGCAGGAGCTAACGGTGCCTCCGTCACTTCCGCAGGTCCCAAAGCTGCGGAGGCGGTCGACTCGTCCGACCGTTTCGGCAGCTCCGGCAACGCGGATGCGGAGACGGCTGACAGATCCGCCGACAGATCTTTCGATAGGTCCGTCGGCAGCTCCGTCGGCTCCGGCGTGATCCGGGTCATCCTCCACCCTCCGTTAGGTCCGGCCCGCCTGGGACCTCACGGCCCGGGTCGTGGCGTGGATTCTCACTACTGAAACCGGCTCCCCGCCCGTAGGTTGACCACCCGTGAATCGCGTGATTCACCCGAGAGGCGCCCGAGCAAGGGTGCCGTTCGCGATAACGCGACAAAGCTCATGAAGGGACTGAAGCCTCACCCTCCCGTACCGACGGCGTTTGCCCCAACGGCCACACCGCGAGTTCGACACTGCCCACCGCGGTGACCGGCGGCTGCGCCGCCCCCACCGGGGTGAGGTGAAAGTCTGGCAACGAGACCAGCCGGTGACCGCCGCTCGCGCCCACCACGAGGAACCAACCGCCTCGCGCGTCCCGATAAACCCACCCCGGCTGCGCCACAGGCGGGATAACGGAATCAGCGGCCAGATCCGGGCTCGCCTTCCCGGCCTCCACCGGGGTTACCGGTGTGAGAGAACCGACGATGCGACGGAACCGGGCCGGGGTGCGGATAAGGGTGTTCAGCTCCACCCGGTCAGTGACCTTCGCCGCGATATAGCCGGTCACCACCAACGTGACCCCGCTGGCCGCCACGATCAGAACGGGTCGGAGCAGCCGGCCGTCGATCGGCGCCAGCGACACCAGTACGCCCACACCGACGGTGATGGCCAGTACGCCACTGAGCACCCCTACCGTGGCCAGGAAGCGTCCCAGGCGTACCCGCCCTCCTGTTACCTGCCAGCGGCACACCGCGCGGGTGACTCCCAGCTGGTACACGCTGACCCCCAGCAGGGCGGCTCCGACGACCAGGAGTGCTCCTCCAATGGCCGTTGTCCACGCCATCGCGTATCCGCCTCCTCAGTCACCACTCCGGCCACTGCACCGGCCTGATGGCTACCCGGTCAGGTGGGCCGGGCGCGGAGCGCTCCTAACGGCATCCACGCAGCGTGGCGCCGGTGCTATGGGCGGCGCCGTGTGTGGTCACCGACGTCTGTCCATCAAAGACCCGATCATTGTTACATGCAACTATTCTGATTGTCTTGTCTCATAGTTGAGTGCAATGTACAGTCGGGAAGGTTCTTGGCCAGAATAAAGACTCGCTGTCATGGTGATACCACTTAGTGGTGGGATCAGGGAGGCTGTCGATAGTGACCAACGCACGACGGCACCGTCGAGCGTGACCGGAGGTCGACATGGTTCTGTTGGAGCTCGTCAACGGGCTTCTTCCACAGGGGCTGGTGGATCTGGCCTCCCACGCTCCTGGGAGCGTGCCTGACGTGCTCGCTCAGGCACCTGAGCAGACACCGGGACCAAGAGACGTCAACACCGAGGGTGTGGTCGAGTTCCTTCTCGGCCGAATCGCCCCGATTCTCCTAGCGATACTTGGATTGATCTTCATCGGCCGCGCCGGACGAGGCGAAGTTTCACGAGTGATCACTAGTTCAGCCATTGCGCTCGTGGGACTAGCTTTCATCGGCGGCGCACTCGTCCTTGTTTTCCTCGGCGAGTACATTGTCGGGATATTCTTCCAGAGTGGCTAATCGGCTCCCGAGGTCCGACTTGAAGCGAAAATCCCTCATTTGCAGGAAGGCGGATCTCGGCCCCCGACCAAGGCGGTGAATGCGGATGCGGCTCCGGACTGATGACGACATCTACCGGGCCAGACTGCTCTATCTAGGCCCGCCCGGATACACGTTGCCGGTTCACCTGCCCTACGCACAGTACGGACTCTTCGCCGTACTAGTGCCTTTTTTCATGTTCATTCATTACCTGTTCACGATGGAGATCGAAATTTTCCCGGCCTGGGAGATCGCGCTGGCGATGGTGACAACTTCATTCATCTTCCGGCACGTCGACCCAGACCGGCCGGCGCGCATAGTGATCCGAACCGCGCTAACCGACTGGCGCCGGAGGCAGGAATCAAGCGAAGAACGACGTGACCCCAGCCTCGTGGCGACGAAGGTGCGCATCCGTCAGGAGCTGCTATGACGACGCCATCCCATCCAGGAGGCCATTACCGGGAGTCGGACCCTAGCGATGGCCGCCCCGGTACCGCCGGGAACGGCCCGACCCCCAGTGGTGCCGGCGAGAAGAACACCACCCCGGGATCCGCTCCGCTGGTGGTGTTCCGCGCCCCAAGAGCACACCCGGCACACGCCTCACCCAACGGGCGCTCCTACACCCCGGCACACGCGGCCCCGCCCGGTGGCCCTTCTGGCACTCCTCCCGCACCTCACTCGCCCTCCACGGGAGAGTTTCCGCTGGTAGACCCGCCTACCGGCGGCTTCCCCCGAGTCGAGTCCCCATCCGGCGGCTTCCCATTCATCGACCCTCCAGTGCGGCGTACCCCGAGCGGCGTGAATCATCCGCCTCAGAACGCTCTCACCAGCTCGGGAAACGGCGCCGCCTCCCCTCCAGCAGCCCCTCAATCAGATAGCTCACCCCAGTACCGGGGACCGAAGTGGAACCCCACCCCTTCCGAATGGAACACACCCTCCGCTCCGGCCCCCGCCTCTGAACCAGCGACCACCCCCACCCAGCCCGCCGTACCACCTCCGATCCCCCAAGAGCAAAGCAGGCTGGGTCAGGTCCTGACCGGAACACCGGCGCCTGCACCAGCCGCACCAGCACCTACACCAACGCCGCCTCAGCGCGGTGAACTTAAGCCCTACGTTTCCCATCCCCCCGCCACTCCCCAGCGGCCAAGAACCGTCGAGCCAACAAACTTCGTTCACCCGCCCGCCCAGACCACACGATCACGCCCGGCACTCCCCCAGCAGTCCTCAACCCCGGCCAAGGCTGTTCCCGCACCAGAAGCAACTCAGGCCACTCCTCATAAGCCTCCCGGAAATCAAAAGAAACCCGTTAAACCGCGACCTCCCCGATTCAAGGACCGCGCTCCTCGTCAAGAGCTAGCCATCACCGAAATCGCCGGTCATCTCACTTTCACCGCAAACACGGTCACGGCGTGGTATTGGCTTCCGGAGGTGCGGTGGGCATTCCGACCTGACTCCGAACGCGAAAACCTGATCATTGCAATCGCCGAGCAGTACGCCGGATTGGCGGGTTTCCGACTGCATCTACGGCGTACCACCCGCCCATTCCCTATTGATGAATGGGCGCGGACAATCGCGGCTAATACGCCGAACCCTCTCCCACCGGCGCCCGGCGCCCCCACCTGGGCCGACCACCTCATCTCCGCCCAGCGACACCTGCTGGCGGCCAACGCGTCGGAAGGACAGACTTACCTAGGGATCACGTTCGCGCGGCGCACCTTCAGGGACGTTTTGGCCGAGCGTTTCAACCATCTACGAGGCAAAGGAACCAGCGAGAAGGAGCGGGCCCGCAACGCCCGCCTCGTCGAACAGTTCGACGAGATTCTGGGGTCGTTCGGAGTACGCGCCCGCCGAGCGACACCCCACGAGCTGGAATGGCTGATCTACCGCAGCGTGGCCTTGGGCATGAGCCCACCCACTCACCTGTCACCGGTCTCCGACGGCCACTGGGAATCCGGAGACCTGTTGGCGCTCACCGAACACATCGAGCGGTACCGCACCCCCTACGGATCCACGGTCAAACTCGTCAACCGTCTCACCGGTGAAGAACGCCATGTCTGCGTCCTGACGGTCGGGCGGATGGAGCCTCTGGAGATCCCAGAGGTCCATGAACCATGGCTACACTTCCATGAGCGCCTGCCCTGGCCCATGGAACTGTCCAGCCGGGTCGACGTGCTCGGACCAGGCGACGCGTTCCGGAACCTGGAACACCGCCTGCGGATGATCAGGTCCCAGCAACGGGACTACCAGGAACACGGCATAGACGCGCCACCCGAGCTGGAACGGTTGGCGCAGCGGGCGCTGCGCGTCGGTGACGAGATGACCACCGGACTGCCGCTGGACGCCTCCCGGATCCACGGGTGGCACCGGCTGGCGGTCAGCGGCCGCACCCGGGAAGAGTGCCTGGAACGGGCACGCCGCGTCATCAAGATGTACTCCCGGGATATGCGGATCTCGCTGCAGCACCCGAAGAACCAGGATCTGCTGGTACGGGAATTCATCCCCGGGGAGCCAGTCGCGAACACCGGATACCTCCGACGGATGCCGGTCCGGCTCTTCGCTGCCGCCCTGCCTCAGGCAGCGTCGATCGTCGGTGACCGCCGCGGTGACCTTATTGGGAGAACCGCCGGCACCAGCCGGCGGCCGGTATTCCTCGACCTGCACTTCCCCACCGAGGTTCGGGAACGGTCTGGTCTGGCGGTTTTCGTGGCTGAACCCGGTGGTGGAAAGTCCACCCTGATAGGGGCGCTGGGCTACCTGGCGGCGCGACGCGGCGTACAAGTCACACTGCTGGACCCCAGCGGACCGCTCGCGCGACTGTGCCAGATGCCGGAACTGCGGCCGTACTCGCGAGTTCTGAACCTGACCGGGTCCGAACACGGGACCCTGGCGCCGTACGCCTTGATCCCCACCCCTCAACGTTCACACTTCCCCGAGGGGAGAACCGGGGACCGCGAGTACGAAATCGCCCTCTCCAACGCCCGCGCGGAGCGGCGAATGCTGGTGCAGGACATCTGCTCGATGCTGGTGCCGCCCCAGGTAGCGCGGGAGGCCCGTACGGCGACCCTGCTCCGTCACGCGGTTCGTCAAGTGCCAGCCGAGGAAACCTCCACGCTGGATGACCTGATCCAAACCCTGTCCTCAATAGACGATGACGGCCGAGAGCTGGCGAACCTGCTACTGGACACGGCTGAGATGCCGCTGGCCCTGCTGTTCTTCGGTCAACCGCCCGAGGGGGCATTGGGAGACGACGCCGCGTTGACCGTGATCACGATGGCTGGTCTCCGCCTGCCCGACCTGCGCATCGAGCGGGAGTACTGGTCCGCAGAGGAACAGCTGGCGCTGCCAATGCTGCACACGGCGCACCGCCTGGCGGTACGCCGCTGCTACGGCGGGGATATGCGGCGCAGGAAACTGGTCGGGCTCGACGAGGCGCACTTCATGGAAGGCTGGCGTTCTGGCCGCTCGTTCCTGGTGCGCCTGGCCCGCGACTCCCGGAAGTGGAACCTGGCCGCCCTAGTCGCGTCCCAAAATCCGCGGGACATCCTCGGGTTGGACGTGCAAAACCTAGTGTCCACGGTGTTCGTGGGGCGAATCGCCGAAGATCACGAGATCGCGGCGGACGCACTCCGGATGCTACGGGTACCACGAGGGGTGGGGTATGAGCAGACCCTGGCCACACTGTCAGCTGTTGATCCCTCGTCCCAGAACCGCCTTCCGTACCGGGAGTTTGTGATGCGGGACGTGGACGGTCGAGTACAGCGCATCAGAGTAGACATCTCCTACGTCCCAGGGTTGCTGGAGCATCTGGACACCACCCCGACCCCACAACCCCGGAATGATTCCAACGCGATCGCCCCGATCGCTACCCCGTCCCCCTCCGCCCCCGCGGAGGTGTGAATGTTCACGCGTCTGTCGAACTTCTCCCGGG
>Ga0207873_1000074_pt1 | contig 98965 bp, 82 predicted proteins | sample BGWIniCompost_FD_187373 | JGI IMG/M metagenome (GOLD analysis project Ga0207873, IMG submission 187373) | Cellulose adapted compost microbial communities from Newby Island Compost Facility, Milpitas, CA, USA - BGW Initial Compost (SPAdes)... ... | reverse complement strand
CCGCTGCCAACCCTTGCCTGCGTATCGTATTCCAAAGCCCAACCAACAAGCTGCAACAACGAACGAGCGACCTCCCGGTCGCTTTTTTGTTTCCTGTTGCCTGTGGGTTTTATGCCTCGCCGCACCATTTCCAGCCGTCATCCTCGCGCACCACACGATAGGATGTCAGCGGGAACTCGGTGTTTTCCGCGCCGTAGGCGGCGACAATTGTGCCGCTGCAGGAAACTGTCGTCTCGCCGCTGCGCTCACAGGCCATCTCCTGAATCTCGACATTGGTGACGGTCTCAAAGGTCCGCGATTCGCGCTCCAACAGGTTTTCCATCTCAGCACAGAGCAGCCCGCGCATTTCGTTCATATCACTCGCCACCTTCGCCCGCAAATACTGTTCAACGACTGCAGCAGGATCGCCCTCATCAGGGGCGCAACCGGCAGAGATGAGCGCGCATGCCAGCAGCCAACAGGCAAAAATGCGTTGATGTCGTTTCCTCATACTCATGACATTCCCAGCGTGCGCCGGATTTCATCAAGCATGCGAAGCGAGAGGAAATTTCGCAGGCTCACACCATATCTGGCCTGATTCCCGATATCGAATTTGAGGTAGCGGTATCCACTGTGCCGCATGTGGACATGATCGCCTTCAAGCCCGTAGTTGGGCAGACTGCGCGCTGCTGACCACAGATTGATCAATGGGACGCCATAGGCTTCGGCCACATCGACAATCGTCAGGTTAAACGCCAGCGTCTTTTCCCAGACCTGGCTTTCCGGGTGCGAACTGAAAGTCGACAGTACCGGAATGACGCCAAGCTGAATCGATTCTTCGATTATTTCGCGTAGTCCTGAACCAAACGCGTCTACATCCATATGTAGCACATCATTCGGCCCGAACATGATCAGCGCCACGCTCGGCCTGCGGAGACGATACTCACACGCCAGCGGTGTCTCATTCGGTTCACACAGGGCGTTACGCGTCCACATCGGATCGAAAACAACGCGCGTCGACATCCCCACACGAGCCGCAACACTCTCAACGCCGGTTTGCGGGCCAAAAAAGACCATCGTTTCAACAAGGAAGTCGAACGGCCCCAGCTCATTATCCTCGCGCCCCAGCACTGTCAGGTAAAGCGGATCGGCAGTCAGGCTATCGCCAACCTTGGTCACCACCCGGCTGTCATTGCCCAGCAATCGACCTCGCTGATAGACCAACTGCATCTGCGCGCTGACGCGTGAAATCACCGGCACAGCATACAACCGGCGTAGTTCAGGGTCATCGATGTTCTCAAGATCAGCATCGCCCAGTTCAGAGTTAACCGGCACCTGACTCAGCCGCAACGTCGGATGCAGCGTCAACAGGCCTGTGAGAACCCAACCATCAACTTCACCCGCAGAATCCGAAGCAGAGCCGCGAACACGCACCCAAGTCCCAACCCGATTGCGTTCCGTCACCATGACCTCTTGCTCCGGTTCGAGCCGGCCCAACTCACGATATGTTTCACCCGGCCCCGCGTACAGCGTGATTTCCGCAGACGCAACGGCCTGAAGTTCGGGAGAAGCTATCACTTGAGCAGACAAACGGGTTGAGGAGATGGCAAAAAGAAGCAAGCTTACTGACAGCAGAAGCGCCTGTCGCATCAGGGAAAAGGTCACAGAGGCCCCACAATCATCTGTAAGCCAATAAACACGCTCATTATAGGCCAGGACGCCAAGGTGCGCCCGGATACTCTGGCAAAGGCTCAGTTCAGGGTTTGCTGCGCGAAACGCAGGATACGATGAGGATAGTCGGCTTCCACGCCTACATCGAGCAAATAAAGGCGGTCATTTTTTTCAGCATTCAACAGAACAATGGCTTCGTGTTTATCTGTAGCGATAACCTGACGAATACGAAGCCTCCCAAGCAATCTATACTGCGCTTTGAGCACCGCGACTCGCGCAGGCGCGCCATGTTCCTCAAGCAGCGTGGGGTGATAGCTTGCCGCGACAAACTCGCGCAGGCGCTGAAAGTCACCACGGTTATAAAGCGTCAACTGCGCGATCATACGCATCCCGGCCTGGCTTTGCACCAGAGCCTGCTTGAATACATCCTGCACGTCTGCCTCCTCAGGTAGCTGGCTAATATTACCTGAGGCGCAGGGCCGGTGGAAAGTCTAACCTGTTCGCGCCCTTCCGCATCTCGTGTTACGTCGTTTGCCGCACCAACCGGAAACCGATCGATGCATACGCTGTTTGCGGTGCCAGATAATAGTGGAAGGTGATCTCCGACCGCTCATGGCTGCTGACGTATGACCCACCATGCACGGCTCGTTCTTCTGCCGTTGTCACGTCGCAATTCACCTCATGCTGGGTTTTCGTATTCAGGCACCACTCCCATACATTGCCTACCATATCCATGACACCGTACGGGCTGGCACCTTCGGGATAGCGCATCACCAATGTTGTCATTTTGATCTGGCTTTCACGCGCGTTGCAGCGGTTCGAGTCGAACTCGTTGCCCCATGGGAACCGGCGTTCGTCATCGCCCTGCGCCGCTCGCTGCCACTGCGCTTCGGTGGGCAAGGTCACTTTTGTGCCCAGACGAGTGCTCAACCAATGGCAGAATGCCATGGCGTCATACCAGGTCACGTTCTCGCGCGGCCGTTCTTCACCCTTAAACCGGCTCGGCTTCGGGTTGGGATTCGCCAGCCGCCATTCATGAGCGCTCGGCGAGAATTGCCACCAGCTCAGGTTGGCATAGCCCATCGGATCGTCGAGAAAGCGCTGATACTGCTCATTCGTGACCGGGAACTTGCTGATCTGGAAACTATCGACATAAATCTGACGCCGTATCGTCTGGCCATCCTGACCCACTTCTTCAATCACGGTCATACCCGCCGGAATCTCGCACCACTCAAGCAATGGCAGCGAAAAATTGGACGTAGAAGCGGAGTAGGGCGATACGATCCGGTCAGGCAGGATGGTTACGCTGTTTGCAGCCGCATCCTCACCGCAGAGCTGCGCCAGACAGTCCGGGTCATAATCCGGGTAGTCCTTCTGAAAGGCGCGAAAGGCCTCACAGCCAAGCGCGCGGGTACGTTTATAGTTGACCAGTTCAGCAATCTGGCGATATTCCCGTTCGGCTTCGCGTAGCCATGTCTGACGCTCCAACCCCGCCTCAGCTTCCTGCAGGAATGTGTCAATGTCGATGAACTTGGACTTGAAGCCATTGTTCTTAGCCTGTCGCAGGACAAACACCGCCTGATCATACTGGCCGTTCTCCATCGAGCGCGAGGCCATGCCAATGACGCTGTTGTATTCAGGGATAGGCGGCGTCAGGTCAGGTTCAGGTAAGCTCGAAATCGGAACGCGGTAACTCGGTTGCTGCTGCCGCTCGGCGATATAGATCGAATTGAGCAGAATTTTGACCGCTTCCGGCGTCAGCCCATGGCTGAGATCGGCGTACTGCATATCCGCAAGCGAATCGGGAATAACCGTGTCTTCATGGATCTTCACCGGGAAGATATGCTTGTTCATCGACAGCGCCAGTTCAAACTCGCGCTTGCAGTACTCCGATTCCAGCGATTCGGGCGAGAGCAGATAAACAAACCCCTCACACCATTCGAGCCGGCGCATAATTTCGCGCCACCAGTTCTGACCTGCATATAGTCGTTGATCATACCAGACGTCATGAACCGATAGGGTATCCACGATCTGGATACAATAGGGCTTGTCAATTCGAGCATAACTTACAAAAAGGCGCATGATCGTCCTACCTGTTAGCTTATATCTCAGGTACAGATGACTTCTATTGATACTGAGGCTGACTACGTCGCCACTTTTCTACTGCAGCCTGTGCTTCGGGCGTTCCGATAGCTTCCAGAGCATCCGCCGCGACATCACAGATACGCTTTTCTTCCCATTTAGGGCCGCCAATATCGTCAAGCAGCTTGACCAGTTCACCGACAGCGCTGGCATTGCCATGTTTGATCAGTGCATCACACGCGATCCAGCGCACGTTTTCATCCCGGTCTTGTAGCGCCGAAATGAGGATTGGCAGCGCACCCTCTCCACCAAGCCTGCCGACAGCTTCGGTTGCCGCGAAGCGCACGAAGCGTTCCTCGTCCTGCGCCAGTTGCGCCAAAGCGTCCATCCCGCTCGCCTCGCCAAGCAAACCGAGCGCCTCGGCAGTTGCTTCACGCACGTTATGGTTGTCATCGGCAACCAGATTGGCTATCGCAGGAACAGCAGACGCCTCCTGAAGTTCGACCAGACCACGGACTGCGGCAATCCGCACCATCCAGTTATCATCTTCCAAGCGCTCGATCAGATGCGGTACGCCAGACCGGTCGCCTGCCCAAGCCAGCGCCTCACAAGCTGCCCAGCGCACAACCCAGTCACTATCCTGAGTCGCCCCGATGAGCCGCTGAATATCGCGCGCCGCATCTGCCTTGCCCTTCAGGCTGGCGGCGTACTGGCGCAACTTCTTACCCGCCTCTTCACGCTCTCCCCATTCACCTTCGTGCAAAGCGTCCAGCAGCGTTAGCAGGGGATCGTCGTCGATCTTGGGCGTTGGCACATCCTCCGGCGGCTCTGGCGCTTCCTGCGCTTTGGGTACAGGCGCTTTGTTGTTGAATGACTGGCCGGTTGGCGTCTCGCGCCAGCGTTTGACCGCGTTGCGCGCTTCCGGCGTTCCGATCGAGAGCAGGGCGCGCGCTGCCAGATCGCAAATGCGCTGTTCGGCCAGCCACGGGTGCTCGGTATCTTCAAGCAGGCCGATTAGCGGCTGAACAGCTGATTTATCGGCGATCTTGCCCAGCGCTTCCACGGCTGCGCCGCGCATGCCGACGTTAGTGCTTTCCAGCGCTTTCAGCAGCCCCGGCACAACCTTTCGCCCATGTTTGACCAGCGCTGCAGCGGCCGCATCCGAAACAAGGGCTTCTCCGTCGCCAAGCGCCTTGATCAATGCTTCTACCGCGATTTCATTGTCGATGTTACGAAGAACCTCGACTGCTGCCAGCCGCACCTGACAATCTTCGTCCTCAAGCTTGTTGACCAGCTTGGGGAGAGCGATATCGAGCGGTTCGTCCGCCAGACGCCGCACCGCTTTGCGCCGTCGCATCCAGTCCGGCGAGTCAAGATCATCGAACTCGGTCCCTGACCCCCGATTTGTTTCCTCTGGCTGCTTCATGCTCAGAAGGCGGTTTTTGCCCTTGTTGGCAGAGTGTTTTCCGGCATTGGACGCTGGGCCGGAGGAACCCGCAGTGGCCAGAGCTACCTCTGCCTGCTGCCGGTTCCACTTGGCAAGAGCAGCGCGCGCTTTACGCGTGCCCTTGGCAGCGAGAATCTTCGCAGAAAGATCGCAGATGCGCTCCTTCGCCCAACGAACGGCCGATGTATCTTTGAGTAATTCGATGAGGCGATTCACAGCTTTTTCATCCTCCGTGTCCCTAAGTGCTTCCACAGCCGCGCCGCGCACCTCCACACTCGCATCCCGTGTGGCTTCGAGCAGCGCCGATTGCGCGGAAGGGTCGGATATAAATTTGAGTCCACAAACAGCGCGCCAGCGGATTTCCTGATCTGAATCGGCGGCAGCCTCTAACAGGATTGGCAGCGCCTCGGTTCCAATGCGTCCCAACGCCTCGGCAGCGGCCCGGCCAACGCGCCAGTTGGCGTGGCGCAACGCAGGCGCGATGGCCTGCAAAGCCGCTGCGTCGCCAATAAGGCCGAGTGCTGTTAGCGCCTTGGCAATCACCAATGGGTCTGGATCATCGAGCGCCGCGACTAGCCCCGGTACAGCCGCCGGATCGCCCAGTTCGCCAAGTGCCCAGGCCGCGCCCCTGCGCACCATCCAGTTCTCATGTCGGAGCAGGCGTTGAAGCTGCGGAATGGCTGCCCAGCCTATCGTGCGGATCGCCGCCGCAGTCGCATCAAGAATGGCCGGGTCCCTGTCTAGCAGCGCCGGTTCAAGTCCTTCGATTTCAATCGTGCTGGCTTCGAAAAGCGTTTCGTGCGCCATACAGCGCGTTTGCCAGGGGCCGGTACGCATCGCTTCGATTAGCAAAGCGATGGCATTCTCGTCTTCCAGATCGATCAACAGGCGCGCTACGTCGATCAGGCCGGCATTGTTATGGGGCTGGATTGCAGACAACCCAAGGCTAATCGCCTGTTCCCGTGTTGCACTGGAAACATCGATTCCGCTTGCAAGGCACTGGAGCGCAAGCAGCGGATCGACTTCGGCGACAGCGCGCACGATGCTGTCCGGCTCCGGCCAGATGCCACACAAGGCGACAATCACAGAGTCCCACTTGCCCGGAATCCGGCTGCCCAGATCGTTGAATCGTGGTTGTTCCAGCCGCGTTGGCAGTCCTGCGCGCGCCAGACCGAGCGCGGCGAAATATTCCTGCATGAGCTGGTGTGCGAACCGCACCGTACCGCCTTCTTCTTCCAGAAAGCGGGCACTGATTGCCGTATCCAGCAGCGATGGTTCGGCGAAGAATGGCAATGCGAAGTCTCTCGGTACGTAGACCGGCATTGACTGGTCGATCATGGCAAAGGCCAGATTCGACAGAGCAGCTTCCAGTGCTTCGAATGCCGGCGCTTTTTGCGACCGTCGCATGGCTTCCTGATGCCAGAGTTCGGCCGCCAGTTGTTGCAGGAGCGTCCCTCTATTCTTGGGCAACTCGCCATCGGGCGAGCGCGTGAACACAATCACCAGCAAGCTGAGCAAGAACGGGTTACGGGCCAGTTGGAACAAATGGCGCGAGTTTTCGCCGCTGGGTGTGTCGTGAGGAAGAATTTTGGCCAGCAGATATCCGGCGTCGTTGCCGAGGTAATGTGTGACAAACTGCTCAATTCTGGACTTGTCCATTTCCGCCGCCTGAACAGTTGGCAGCGGCAGGATAAGATCGTCGTTATATTCCGCCGACCGGCACGTGACGATGACACGTTGCGGCGCGTTGTCACTCGTCAGCCAGGCGCGCAGGCGAGCCGCTTTCGCCGCGCCAGAGGCTCCCATCTCGTTCAAGCCGTCCAGATACAGCGAAGCCTCACCTCGCGCCAGCAGCTCAATCGGGTTCGATTCGAGTGGCCAATGGGTGCGAATGAACGCTTCTGGCGACTGGTCATCCTGCCACGTTGTCAGCTTGAGATAGATAGGCAAGGGCGCTGCGGCGCGGTTACGCAGTCGGGCATGCGCCGCAGTCAGCACAAGGTGCTGCACAGTCGTGGTTTTGCCCGTCCCCGGCGCGCCGATCAGGACGAAACGCGAATAGCGTTCCAACGCTTCGCCGATGCCGTTCAGAGGAACGTTCCAGTCCATTGCCACACGCGTCGGCAACCCGCTGTTCAGGTCATCGGAAGCCGTGTACGAACCGCGCATCGTCCATACGCCGGGATAACGTGGTTCCGGTCTCTCAAGTTCATCGCTCAGCAGGCGGTCGGCCTGATGCGTGAGTTCGACCAGCTCCATGACGCTCTTGTTCGCTTCCAATTCGGCGATCAGGCTGGTCAGATATCGTGTTTCGGCGTCCGGTACAGCGCTGAACTGCGCGGAAAAATCGGTGCGCAGATACCTGATCAGCTCCTCCAGTCGCTCCGCATAGACGTTTGGCTCGGTCCAGTTCCTGAAGTCCAGAAACTGCTGCCGTTCAAGCTCAAGTGGCCAGTCCTTGTCTTGCAGATCACGGAGCAAAATTGGAATGATGCGCTTGCCCATCCGATCTGCGCGGCCCAGTTCGCGCTGGCAGTAGACAGATGCCACATATTCGGGCGACAGGATGCAGATCAGTGCTGCGCATTCGTCGACGGCGTTCGTGAGTGCGCGTCGCCAGTCGTCACCGGGCCGGATATCAAGCCGGTCAACCCACAGATTGACGCCCGCGTTCTTCAAATCCGCAGCCAGTTTCAGTGCGAATCCGCGTTCGACGCTGCAATAGCTCAAAAAGACGTGCTTCCGCTGCTCACTCACCGACGGTGCTCCCAGGGGTAAGACGTAACAGGTCTAGCTCGCGCTAAACCTGCCACAAATCTGTGCCGATATGGTTGCCGCCATACACGCTTGCCCTATTCAAAGGGTGTGTCGGATCACCGGTCATGTCTTACTAGCTCTCACTCAATAACTGGGTCACGCCCTTAACGAGGCAAGTCTCCTATTAGTTTGACTCCAGCATAGACAATTGTTTGAAAAAATAAACATACACTCTTGTAACATGATTTGTGATTTCATGCAAGCCAAGTGAAACGAAAAAACATAAAGAAAACGGCCGGGGATAGCTAAATTTCCCCCGGCCGTTTTAGATTGTCTTAACTATAAATTATGTAAAGGTCTTAGCCTTGGGGCTGAGGCGTTGCTGTTGGTATAAGAGCTACAGGCAAGTCGTCGACGTCGCTCGCTCCCATGCTCACCAGTGAAGCCGTGAGCCAGCCCTGAACGCCCTCATATTCGACCTGTAGCCAGTTGTTGTCTTCTGTGCGGGCAATCGCCCTCAAGGTGGTGTCGTAGGGGATCACGGTGACGACATCAGATCCAAAGCGCGGCTCGGCGCGAAGGTTCGTGTTGTAGAGGGTGATGACGATCACCTGATTTTGGATGATTCCGCCGGCAACGGTGTTCGCGGCCAGATCGTTGCCGGCTTCACGAAAACGCTCCAGAATGCTGACATCGCCAGAGACAGTCACGACGAAATAGGCAACCCAGCCGTCTTCGCCGTTGTAGCGAATTTGTAGCCATTCGTTGTCCTCGCCGCTCGTCCCGATGATGTCGGCGGTCTGTCCCGGCGTTAGCACGCCGATGGTGTTGAATTCGGTTCCTGGGCCACTGCGGACGTTAACGCGACGATAGGCCGTCACGTAAAGATTGCTTGTTGCCTGTTGGTTTGGAACCTCGCTGGGCAGCGCTTCGGCGGTCGCATCAGGCTCCGGGTCGGGCGCAAAGACGATCTCAAGCGACGACGGATCGCCGCTGACGGAGACCGTGAAGTAAGCAACCCATCCTAACTGGTTGCCCAGCTCGATCTGGAGCCAGTTGCTGTATTGATCGCTACGCCCGACAGCCCGCGCACTATCGCCGGGCTGCAGGTAAGCAATGACATCATAGTTGACGCTTGGGCCGCTGCGAACATTCGTAGCCCGGTAGGCTTCAACGATGACGTCGCTGGTTGTGACGCTGCTCTGGGCAGCAACTGATACTGCCGAAAGCGCCAGCGCTATCAGAGTGGCAATATAAAGGTGCTGCTTTGCTCGTCGCATGACTCGCCATCGATCCCTCATCAAAGTCTCGCGCGAACCAGTGTAGGACGAGACTCCGGGCTTGTGTAGGCCCGATCAGGATATCGAGAGGCTGACGGCGCGTCGCCTACGATTACGCCTCGCAGACGTCACGCCAGTTGGCGACGGTATCGCTTGTCGAAACTCGATCGTCATCGCCGTAGACAACGGCCAGACGTCGGTTGGCGATTTCTTCGCAGGCCGGTCCCTTTTCAACATACAGCCAATCACCACGCACGTATTTGTATTCGATATTCGCTCCTTCTGGCAGATCGAGCGTGATGGTCCAATGTGTTTCGTCGACCTGTATCATCACAAGACCTCCCGGGTCCCACACGGGCAGGTCAGTTGTGCCGAAGTCACCGGCGATATAGACGTCGCCTTCCGTACCGGTCGGGACCTCGACATCGAATACGACCGGGACTCGTTGCGCTTCCACGACAGCGGCATCGCTCAGTCGAATCTCGGACTCGTTCAACGAGGAGTCGACAGCAGATACGCCATAGCGATACCTATCCCCGGCCACGACAGCCGGATCGACAAACCGTTCGCCTGCTGCCGCTTGAACTTCACCGATCTGCTGTGTTGATCCATCTTCGGCAACGCGATAGACACGGTAAGAGAAAACGTCTTCTGCTTCAGAAGGACTCCAGGTAAGGACGACGCCCGACAGTGAAGCGCGGATGATCTCGACCGAAGCGGGCGCGTCAGGGGCGGTGGTGTCGGTCGTAGCTTCGACGACAACACGCAGCGGGCTGCCTTGGGGTGGGGCAACGATGGTCCAGTTTTGGCCCGCATCGGTGCTGAAACGCGCATGTATTTCATATTCGCCAGTCGCAGGCGGCACAACGCTGGCGCGGTACACATCGGCTTGTCCTACATCCTCGCTGTACGACATCGCGGTCCACTGGGCGTCATTTAGGCTCTGGCCGGGCGGCAGCAGTGCGGCCTGTGCGCGTACGCCGGGGGCAGGGCCGGGCTGTCCGGTCACGTCGTCAATTTCGATAGCGGCGCTGACGGGCACGGAAACGCCCGACACGAACTGAACGACGATCGTTTCGGGTTGGGCCGCAATCCGCTCGCCTGCAGCATCGACAAAATAGGCTGCGTCGATCTGAGCGCTGGGCAACGCCGCTACAGCCGCTGATCGTTCACCGGCAATGCCGTCCTCGTTCACTGCCGCCACAGCATAGTAGTAGACGTAGCCATTGACGACGGCATGATCTGTAAAACTGGTTTCGACGAACGGCTCCTCGGTGATACGTTCAAAACCGCCTGTACTCACTGGACTGCGATAGATAGTGTATCCGGCGGCGTTTGCAACGGGTTGCCATGATATTGTGACGCTTCCGGGTTGTGCCGTTGTCTCAACGGTAGCCGGTGGTTCGGGCGATAGATAGCCGTCGCTTCCGGCATTGCCTTCCCAGATGTTCCCCGATAGTGGCGGCAGCGCCAGTTCGACATCCCCGGCCGCGGTCAGGGTTGCGCCAGCGAAAACGGGTCTGAGTTCGGTATTCGCTGGCACCAGGCCATCGAGATTGAGTACGACGTCGCGAGGTTCGTCCGAGACGTTGAAGGCTACCAGAGCAATGTCGCCTGTATCGCGGTCGGTCCGCAGGTAGGCCAGTATGCCTTGATCGTCGTCGGCCGCCAGCGGTATCAGATCGCCTGTACGCAGGGCGGAATTGCGGTTGCGAAGCGTGCCCAGAGTTTGGTAGAACGCCAGCATCGCTTCATTGGGCGGCGGGTAGTGATCGCCTTCGGTATCTTCCCAGGGATAGGGCGCGCGGTTATATGGATCGTCCTGAACGACGCCATTTGGGTCGGGCAGGCTGGGCGCGTCGAGCGCGATTTCGTCTCCGTAGTAGATGGTGGGAGCACCCGGTAGCGTGAACTGCGCTAGCGCTGCCAGTTGCTGCCGCCGGATGTCGCCATCGACGACATACAGCAGCCGTGAAGTATCGTGACTGCCGGCAAGATTCATCAGCGCGAGGTAAGCCGGGCGGGGATAGTCTTCTTCGACTGCGCGAATGGCGTCGATAAATTCGCTCGGTGTAAGCCCCCAGATCAGGCCGTCGTTATCGGTGTAATCTGTGCCGCGTGCGAACCCCAAAATAGCGCGCCGAAAGCGATAGTTCATCACCGAGTCCCACTCATCGCCGAGCAGCCACTCGGAAGCATCGTTCCAGTATTCACCGATGATGATCGTGTCAAGATTCTGGCGTTTGACGATGTTACGGAACGCTTCCCAATAGGTTTCCGCCGGGTTGCGTCCGCCATCGATTTCATTGGCGACATCAAGCCGCCAGCCGCCGATGCCTTCCGCGCCCCACGTCAGGGCGACGCTGTTCTGATCGAGGAAAAAGTAGCGTCGCACTTCGCCCAACTCGCTGTTGATTTTGGGAATGGTGTCGAAGCCGGCCCATGAGGTGTAGTAACGGGCTCCGTTGAGCGTGTTCACGCAGGGACTGGGTTGCCCTTCGCGAGGTGGCACGAAAAAGAACCAGCGACGCCATGGCGACGTGGTGCTTTCGCACGCGCCGGTTGTCAGGAAACGGTTATAGCGGTCGAAGAAAGGGCTGTCGCTCGACATGTGATTGAAAACGCCATCGAGGATCAGGCGAATGCCACGTTTGTCGGCTTCCTGAACCAGCCGGCGAAATGTCTCCAAATCGCCGAGGAGAGGATCGATCTTCAGATAGTCGACCGTGTCGTAGCGGTGGTTCGAGCGCGCCTCGAAGATTGGGTTCAGGTAGATAGCCGTTACACCAAGACCGGCGAGATAGTCCAGTTTCTCGATGATGCCGGCCAGGTCGCCGCCGAAAAAGTCGCTGTTGAAGTAATCCGCGCCGCTGGGGGCCTTCTCACGCCTGCCGTCGACCGGCGGCTCATTCCAGGTTTCGTGGAAGATCAGCGGCAATTCGTCATAAAACACGAACGAGCCATCGACCGGGTCATTGCTGCGGTCGCCATTGCGGAAGCGATCCGGAAAGATTTGGTAGATGACGGCATTTTGCATCCATTCCGGCGTTGTGAAGTCGGGATCGTAGACGGAAATCTGGAAGCTCAGGTCCTGGCTCTGTTCGTAGACCGCGCCTGGGCCGCCTTCGGCAGCTTCGAAGTAATTGCCATCGCGATAAGTGTTTTCCTCGTAGAAGAGGGTTTCACTGCCTTTAGTCAGCAGGAAGCGATAGTAGACGACCGTCGGCTGATCCGGCAGGGTGATGGTTGCTTCCCAGAAGTCGTAGCCTTCTGGTGTGCTGGCTACGACTTGCATGGGGACCAGATTCTGGGTGTTGTCCAGCGTGCGGAAGACGCGCACGGTTGCCGAGTCGAGATTGCCTGTCGCGGCGCGCAGGCGCAGCGTGACGTTGGCGCCGAGCGGCACGGCTCCGCCCGGCGTTCGATAAAGGTCGTCATGGGTGTCATGCAGCAGCGCAGCGCGATCGATCGTGGCCGGTTCCTGGGCGCTCATGGGGCTACCCGCCAGCACACTCAGGGTCAGAACAACCAACATGCGGACGACAAACTGCCGGGTCATAGTCTGTTCCTCCTGTCTGGCGCGGAAGCCCCTGTCAAACCGTCTTCTGTGCGCTGAATAGGAATGATTAGCGACCAGCGCGAACACGAGGCAGGATGTCATGGATGACCATGTCGATGACATCCTGGTTAGGCAAGTCTTGAATCTCCATCATGAAATAATCGACGCCCCGGTCCACGAAAGCGAGCATATCCTCGACGATCTGGTCTGGTGTGCCAACGAAGGCATTTGCTCGCGTCCAGCGTTCGCCGCCACGGCGCTGCGCTTCCTGTTCTGTCTTGCCAACGGCAAGCCGCCCAAACCACGTGAGCCGGAGGGTTGATGGATCGCGGCCCAGTTCTTCACAGTGCTGGTGCAGGATGGACAAACGGTCGAGATATTTTTCGAGGTTCGCGTCTGAAATGTTCCACCAATCGGCGTATTCTACGGCGAGGCGCATGGTGGTTTTGCCGCCGCCGCCAACGATAATCGGCGGGACCGGATCAGGTTTGGGTTCGCAGTAAGCATTTTCGATGCTGTAGTGCTTGCCGTGGTAGGTAACCGGATCTGGCGAGGTCCACATACGTTTCAGGATTTCGAGCGTGTCCCGTAGTTGTTCGAGCCGGATCTTCGCGGCGGGGTAGGGGTAACCATAGGCGTGGTATTCGTCTTCTTTCCATCCCGCCCCGATGGCCATGATGAACCGGCCGTTAGTAAGTGTTTGCAGAGTTGCGCCCATCAACGCCAGCAATGCCGGGTTACGATAGCTCTGCCCAAGCACCATAGGGCCGACCATAAACTGCGGCCACTTTCCGGCCATATAACTGAGTACGGTCCACGCTTCGAATGTGGCGTGGTCTGGCCAGAAGAAGTGATCTGTCATCCAAAGGCTTTCGATGTGTCCGACGAATTGAGGCAAGCTGGCGTCCAGTGCAGCCTGCCATCCATGCGGGGCATCTCTTTGAGGGCCAGCCAGCAAGCCTAGGCCGAAATCAACAGACATAATTCACTTCCTTTTCGCATAGTGATAAACACAAACTAAACAATATCATGCCAAGGATAAGCTTCCCACTCCTGCCTGAAGGCCGCCAACGCCTCATCAACCAACAGGGCGCGCCGTCCTACAACCTTGGCAGTTTTCTCAGCACGCGCGCGAGTGCGGAACGGAATACGAATATTTGCATGAGCTTCCAACACCTCCGGGTCTGTTGGAACTGGCGCAATCAAGCCCGGATCAGCGCCAAACAACGCAGCCAATCGATGTGCAAACTCAAGCCGGCTGATCGATTCTGCGCCGAAACAATGAAAGATGCCATTCTCCTGACAAGCCGCAAGCCGGAGTAACATGTCAGCCCCATCAGACGCAAGGGTAGGGTGGGCAACATCGTTTACATTAGGCCCGCACCAAATCGGCGTCACCTTACCTCGGCTGACACGATCGACAACATAGTTACCCAAATCAAAGCCCAGTCCCTGCTCCTTACGAAGCAGCTTCGGCTGCGCGTAGTTGAGGCCATAAACTCCGGCAAGACGCCCGACTGCATAGCTCAGCCCATCCATGGCAGCCAAATCGCGTTCTGACGCCATTTTCATGACGCCATAGAAGTTGACCGGAAATGGAGGCGAATCCTCGTCAACCTCCGGCGCATGCCCATCAAAAACCCAGTCTGACGAGACAAACACCAACCGGGCCCCAATTTCGCGGCATGCAGATGCAAAAGCCAGCGTGCCACCGACCATGATGCTCCAGGCCAGCTCGCGTTCGCGATGCATCATGACTTGATCAAGTAAAGCTGCACAATGAATGACAACGTCAGGCCGGTATTTGAGGAGCGAAGCGCGAACTGCCGCGGTATCGCGCATATCAAGCGGGTCAAGCTCGTAATCGACCGGCTCCAGCGGTGGCGGTCCATAAAGCGACGCGATAACCTCGTAGCCATAGCGTTCGCGCGCCAGACGGATGACATTGCTCCCGACGAGGCCAGTACCACCAGTTACATAAAGCCGCATATGTTCTAATTCCTTTACCGAGAAAGCCAACCAGTTTTTGCGTATTGTACAGCGTGCTTTATGAAGTCACATCCTGGTAGAAAGAGACGACGTCCCGTACCGCCGGCGTCGCCAAGACAACAGTCTGAGTCTGCACAAAGCTCGTATTTGCTTGAGGCAGAGGTCATTGAAGGTCTGGAAGAGTTCACTGCGGCTGAAATAGAAGCGCTCTTCGGAGAGGCAGCGACCATTCAAGCGCGGCCCAAAGGAGCCGTTCGCTTTACCTTCCGTGGGAATCTGGCAAGGCTTGAGTCACTGCAAACAGTACAGGCAGTTTATCTGGTCGTATGTCACGCCATCCCTCGTCCTAAAGCCTTGCTTGGCGACCAGCACCTGCGTGCAGTTGTGAATCAGATCAGCGTGGTCAAGGCCCTTAACGAACGGAAAAACCCTCTAAAAACCCTTTTCATCAGCGCCGCAGGGTCAGATTCAAGGGTCATGGAGAGAATCAGGCAAACGCTTGCCTCAGCTGCACAACTTACGCCTGCTGACGACAAAGGTGACTTGTGGATACGCATACGACCGGCGCTCGAAGGCAACGGGTGGGAAACTCTTGTGCGCCTGACAGCAAGACCGCTGGCAACGCGCGAATGGCGTATCTGCAACTACGAAGGAGCGCTCAACGCGACGGTTGCACAGGTTATGGCACGTCTGGCAGCGGCCAAGCCAGGTGACCGCAGTATCAATCTTTTATGCGGCTCAGGATCGATCCTCATCGAATATGCGGCGGTGTACAATAGTTCATATCTGATCGGGATCGACTACTCAGCGGAAGTTCTGCATTGCGCTCGGAAGAATATCGACAAGGCTCAACTTGACAACGTCATCAGGCTGCTTCAGGCTGATGCACGACATTTACCATTTCCTGATAACAGCTTCGATGTGCTACTGGCAGATCTGCCGTTTGGCCAACGAGTTGGGTCGCACCGTGAGAATCTGGAGCTCTATCCGCAGTTGCTCGACGAGGCCTCACGAATCGCAGCGCCGAGGGCGCGGTTCATCGCCATCACGCATGAAGTCAACCTCTTCGAACGTCTTGTGCGCCATCATAATGTGTGGGAGTCTGTACGTACGATCCGTATCACGCTTCGAGGGTTGCACCCGCGTATTTACGTGTTGAGAAGGAGATCATAGCATGGCGTTTTAGGCGGAAAACCCCACGCGGGAATTACTCACGATAATGACGCTTATCAAGAGTAAAAGGGTTTTTTCCGCTCAAATCCCTAAATATCGAGCCGGAATGGGTTGAAATTTGTGTGATGATCGTACACATCTTCACCTTCAGCCGTCTTGAGAGCATTGATGACTTGGAGTGTGATTGGCGTGAACAGGACTTCAATTCCAACTTTAAGCAGATAGTTCGTTACAACCAGTGACCAGAATAGTTCCGGTGGAAAGACGCCTAGTGCGGTTGCAATGGTGAAGAAGGACAGCGTATCAACAACTTGCCCAACAACTGTACTGCCGATTGTGCGGAGCCAGAGATAGCGTCCTTCCGTCAACACCTTCATACGTGCCAATACATAACTGTTGGTAAATTCACCTGCCAAATAAGCAATGATGCTGGCAACGATCAGACCGCTGATCCCACCTAGCACGGCGTTATAGGCGTTTTGCCCGACACTTTCTTCCCAGAAAGGTTCACCGGGCAGAATACCCGCCAGCCAGACAAAGAAACTCATAAGCACTGTGGCCATAAAACCGGCCCAGATCACGCGTCTTGAGCGGCGATAGCCATAAACCTCCGTCAGGACATCGCCAAAAATGTAGGAGACCGGAAACACGAGTGTTCCCGCATCAAAAACGAGCGCCAGCGGCCCTAGAGAGGCTCCGAGGTCGATAATCTTGGCGCTGCTGAGCAGGTTGCTGAGCAATAACACGGTGACGAACAGCGCTGTCACGAAGTCATAGAAGCGGTAATCGCGTTTCATGGCTCTCCTGATGGCTTGGCGATTGCTGGCTCACAGTGTCATTATAGGCGACCGAGGGCCCCATTGCGTGGGTTGGCTGCTAAATTGTTCCAGGTATGTGATTGCGACATGACACGAAAACACCCTCTAGAGTTCCGGCGGGCTGAAGTTGAAGCCATTATGTGCTGCTGGCAGGCATCGGAGTCGTGCGCTACGGTTGGCGTCGGCAGTGTCGGCAAATCGAATCTGATCCAGCATCTAACTGATCCGGAAGTTCAGGCGCATTATCTGGTTGGGCACGACGTTACAAAGTTTCGCGCCATTCTGATTGACCCCAACATGCTCGGCGTTTTGCCGGCACATAACGGCGATAGAGACGCATTACAGGCTTGGGCCGGTTATGAGCTTATGATGCACCGGCTGTACTTGGCCTTTCACCCTTTTGACATGCTCAGCCCTCAGGATGCTCGTGCCTTCTTCGAAACCTATCAGGCGTTACAGGATGGCACCAATCCCTTGTTTGCTTATATTGGCATCCGCTACTTTGAGCTTGGTTTGCGCTTTTTTCTGCAGCAGGGTTTTAAGCTTGTCTACATGTTCGATGAATTCGAGGAGCTGTTGCAGCGCTTTCCGGTACAGTTCTTTCAGTCGTTGCGCGGTTTGCGCGATCAGTACAAAAGCCAACTTTGTTACTTTACGTTTAGCAGGACTCCTTTGCCTGTGCTGGTGAAGCAGTATGGGCTGCCTGCCGATAAGTTAGAACCATTCCTGGAGCTATTTACGGACAATGTGATTTATGTTGGCCCCTACAACGATCATGATGCGCGTCGGATGATTCAACGACTGCTTGAACGACGGCAGTCGCAGCTTCCTGAGGTATCGGTCGACTTTCTTTTGGCTATAACAGGAGGTTTCGCGGGGTTATTACGGGCCGTGTGTCTTTTACTGATCGATTATCAGCGGCAGTATACATCGTTGAAGTTTGACGATGAGATGATGGTGTACTTGGCATCTCAGCCTACCGTTCAGGCCGAGTGTACAACAATTTGGAATAGCCTCAGTAACGCTGAACAGGCTATCTTGAAATCAGTTAGTCAGGTCTCAGAATATGTGCATGATCGCGAGAGCGCTGATGCTGTTGCCCTACTCTTGCGAAAGCAGCTTGTACGTTTTGATCGGGAAAAGAAACGGCTTGAAATACAGCCACCGCTCTTTGCTGTTTTCTTGGGTTCATTGGTAAATTTGCAGTAATTTCTGTGTGTTGTGTTCATGACTACGCGAATATGGACCCTATGTAGCCTTTCAAGAGCCGTTATGACTACACAGCACGACCAGTACATTCCTGCACAACGCACACGTACCGAGCTGATGGTCGCCAACTCGCGCTTCATCTGCACCGTCATTCCGGTACAGTCTGTTGAAGAAGCCAAAGCCGAGCTACACGCCATCCGGGCAGAAATGCCGGATGCCACACATCACGTTTATGCCTTTCGGATTGGTCACGGAAACAGCATCATCGAAGGCATGAGCGATGACGGCGAACCATCAGGAACCGCCGGCCCCCCGGTTCTGGCTGTACTGAGAGGCACAGGGCTTGGCGACGTACTCGTAGTCGTCACCCGCTACTTCGGCGGCACAAAACTTGGAACAGGCGGGCTCGTTCGAGCCTACTCGGACTCAGCACGTGCAGGCCTGGAGAACACACCACGCGAACTGAAGATTGAACGCCGTCTCCTCGGCATCGAACTTCCGTACGGGCTTTACGAGCAGGCCAAACGACTGATCGAGGCACACGAAGGCATTATTGAAGATCAGACATTCACCGAAACCGTGACAGTTATCGCACGCTTTAAGCTGGATACGGTTAAGGCTTTCACCGCCGCGCTGGCAGACCTCTCAGCCGGTCAGGTAGAACCTGTCATCCTTGACGATTAGCCGTTCTACAGCGTCAACGGCAAGCGCCGATCACTCATACCACAGCCGTCCGATCAGCCAAACGCCGGAATCGTGTTGCCAAGCCATCCGTCAGCAATTTCCGAAAAACCCCATCTCCCTACCCCACCTCAGCACACTCACACAAAAGACAGGCAGAAGCGCCCGGAAGCTGCACACACATGCAGCTTCCATTCAACCGCAGATCATCAGTCAAGCTGACGCGCGATGAAGCTCTGCACTTCTCGCAGCACCCGATTTCTTGGGTTCAGGCTTTCCGCCCGCGCCAGCAGCGCACGCGCTTCCGCGTCCTGCTCCTGCTCGAACAAATAACGGCCAGCAAGCGCCAGCAATGGCACATCATCCGGATGAACAGCCAGCCCGTTGTTTAGATAATCCAGCGCCAGATCCTTCTCGCCCGAATCCCATAATAGCCGGGCGAGCAGTTCGATCACCTCTGGTTCATCCGGCAGGTTTTGCTGGGCATCCAGAAGCACTTCAAGCGCGCGATCTGCCTGATTCTGATTGATAAATGCGCGCGCAAGCAGGAGATACGGCGCAAGAAAGAGCGGCGCATTGTCGATCGCATCTTCAAGATAGGCGATGTCGCGCTGCGGCAAGCCCTTACCCGCCTCCACAAGCTCCGTAATTTCACCCAACCGAATTTCAAACTCAGGATCATCAACAGCCAGGAAAAGCCGCTCGATTTCCGCCATAAGAGGGGAATCATCGGTCAGTTCCTGCGCCTGTTCGAGTTGCTCACCAGCAGCATCGGGCTCATCGGCCAGCAGAAGCGCCATCGCCAGATTAACGCGCAGATCGGCCCGATCAGGATGCGCCGCAACCGCGGCCTCCAGTACATCAATGCCCTCGGCGAAGTCCTCAAGCAAGGTGAAGGATTCAACAACGCCTCGCACCTGTTCGCCCGTTTTATCGAGCTCGACCAGACGTTCAAACGAGGGCCACAGCCGTTCATCGCCCAGATCCACCAGCATCAAAACCAGACGCTGAAGCATGTCCGCGCGCTGCGGCTCCAGTTCCAGACCGGCCTCATAAGCAGCGGCGGCTTCTTCAACCATGCGCTCTAACTGGCGGTCACGCGCATCAATCAACGCAAACCGGTTGATGACCAGCCCACTCTGACGCAACGACGCCAGCAGACCGCCATAGATAAAAAAGAGCGACGCGCTGGTGACGTCATCCTCAATCGCCTGCTGGAGCGTGTCGATCATCTCCTGCGCGTTTCCACTGCGACGATACAGTTCCGCAAGGCCGAGACGCAGATCGACGCGGTCTGGCCATTGGCTCGCCGCGCGTTGCAAATCGCGCACGGCCTCCGCCTCCTGCCCCTCACCAAAACGCGCCTGAGCTGCCAGCAGCACGGCAGCCGGGCTATCCTGAAACTGCGCGATGACGTCCGCCCACCGCCCAGCCAATGCAGACTCATACGTTGGACGAGTCGCAGGCCGAAGCGCACGCCTCGCCAGTGAGACAAAGGCCCAGCCACCAAAGTCCCCGCCCACAGTCGCCGCCATATCCCGCAGCGATGCCACCCGTGTCTCGGCGTCAAAGTCTTCAGGCAGCGCATTCCAAAGCAGCAACAACAGATCGCGTTCCCAGTGGAACATGGCGCGCAGCAGATCGGACAGCGCCTCAGGCTGCATGCCAGCGTCGTCCGCAGCCACTGTGATCGGGCCTACAGGCCCGGCGTCGAGCATGGCCGCAATTTCACCCGCAATGACGGGTAACCGCTCGACCAGTGAAGCAAGGTCGGGGCTGATATACGTCAGCGTCTGCACATCATCGTCGGGGCTGAGATCGCTCTCCACATTCAGCGTCAGTGTCAGAGTCGAGCCGGACTCCACCAGCCGGCCCCAGATAGCGACATTTTCGTCCAGATAGTCGAGCTGCCAGTCATCAACATCGAACTGCGAATCCGCCAGCTGCCAGCGATAGGCCGCCGGATCGCCCTCCGCGCGCACAAACAGCCTGTATACCAGTATGAATGGCCAGCGCTCAAGCAACAGACCGAGAACGGCCATCAATCCCATGGCGATTTCGGGCGCTTCATCGCTGACGAGCGGCCACAGGCCAACGCGCAGCGGCGATGTGTTCAGGCTGCGAAGTGATGACGTGGGCACACTATCGTCATCAACAACTCCGAGCCCACGGGCATGTGCCATCAGATTACTGGCCAGCTGTTCCATTGATTTCCTCTATCGAAATTACAAGCGGAGAGCGCCTTACAGCGCCGTCAGAATCCACGCCCGTATAATACCGGGAAATGCCCGTTACGTCCTCCACAAGACAGCAAAACTCCCGCGGGGCGGGCGTATGATGCCACCACGGGAGTTTGTCTGTTGAAATGCCGGTTCGCGCCGTCAGACTACGACGGGCACCAGCGAAAGATCCCCGCGCAAAATGACCTGATTGGCAATAAGCCAGCCATAACCCTGAGGCGTCATAACCTGAACCCACGTCGCATCAGCGTTGCGCGCCACCAACGTTACTTCCGCCGGGCCATACAGAACACCAACCTGAGCAAAATCAACACCCGGCGCAGCGTAAAGCGTGACCGGCGCGGAGACAATCGCAACCGGAGCAGCGACCGTCCCCTGAGATGCGGCCACATCATATGGAATAACCGGGACATTGTCGAACACGCCTCTGAAAATGACGTATTCGCGGTTCACCCAGCCCTGTCCGAAGTCCCCTGCAACCAGATACCACACATCATCGGATGCAAGGCCGAGAACAGTCAGTTCGGTGCCGCCGGGAACCACCGCCACGCTGGTGAAGTGCGCGCCCGGACCACTGCGAACGTTCAGATTGCCGGTATTTACGATAACGCGCGGCGCTTCCAGTTGCGGGCCGGGCGCAGGAATCACCGGAACGACGCTTCCACCGCCCTGCCCGGCGTCATCAGGGCCCAGACCATCCGTCGATGTCCCCTCGCGAGTCACTACAGCGCTGAATGGCAGCCAGCCGACTTCTCCGGTAGCGAGTTCAACCCGCACAAATTGCCCATCGGGTGTGATGTCGATCAGAAACACCTCATCGCCGTGACGCAGTGGCTCGACATTCAGCAACGACACGCCGGGGTCAGCATAAAGATTCACGGTATCGGCAACTACCGTCAGCACGTCACGGTAGCGCGCCGACAGCCGGACGCGGAGCTTGGGGGTTTCCACCCACCCCGTACCAACTCCGGGGACATGGAGCGCCAGCCACTCGACGCCACGCTCATCGTTGGCACGCCCCACAATTGCGTAGTCGACCGCGTCATCTTTGAACAGGACACGGATCACACTCGCTTCATCCTGTGGGGCTGTACGCAGATTGACCGATTCGACATTGATCTGGGCGCGGAAGCGTTCGACAGTGCCTGAAGAGGCTACGCCACCCCCCTGCCCCGCTACAGCGATGGGATGCAAGCCTATCGACAGCGGCGTATAGGCCACGACATCCGGTGCTGAAATTCGAGAAACATCAATTGATGGCACGTTGCGGAAATCGCCGCGAGGAATGACGTAATCAATGTTGACCCAACCATTCCCAACCGAGGTCGCCACCAGATACCAGACGCCATCGGTTCCGACGCCCAGCACAGGCAGTTGAGTGCCGCCAACAACGGTCGTCAGCACGCTGTACTGCGCGCCGGGCCCCGTTCGAACATTGAGAAAACTGGTGTTGACCACCATGATCGGAATGGCAAACTGGCCTTGCTGGCCAACGTCAACCGCCGCTACGGGCGCAGCAACAGAAACGATCAAGAAAACGACGAGCAGTAGTGAGAGAAATTTCCCTTTATGCACCATGAATGCCTTTCCGTAATTCGTCACCGCTCTGCGCTATGCAAATGCCTTCTCTCATGCGCGGCAACATAATTTAAAGTATACCCAGGTTCATTTTTCACGCAGGCAACTTACCAGCACATTGGCTGGCCGGGCAACGGCCGGAAAGCGCATGTTAACCGTTGTGAACACGCGGGCCAGACGGCATGGTTCACACAGGAACGCGCGCTTATGGTATAAGTACGTTAATACGGGGACGGAGATTTGACCCATGCCGCGTCTGGCCATCACCAGTTTATTTGTACTTTGCTTGCTCGCCCTGCCCATAAGCCTGAACGCGCAAGACACGTGCTCCCCAGAAGATGCCTGCCTTGAAGTCGCCGCAGTCCCCGCAGAAGTCATCGCCGCTTATCCCGCGCCGGCGGTAATCCAGCTTCAGCCAGACGACGCGCTGATTTTTGACCGCAACTACCAGCGTGTGAACGGCGCAGTCGAAATCTTCGACGCTCCAAACGGCAATCTGGTACGCACACTCGATGCCGGTTTCAATTTCGTCACGGCTGGCAGCGATGAAGGTGGCTGGACTCGCATCAATCCCGGCGAATACGTGCGCTCCGAAGTTCTCAGCCCGGCTGTCGTATCACGCTTTTCCGGTGTGTTTCTGCCGGAAATGCTGCCCTTTCCGATGGCGTGGATACTCGTGCCGGTCGTTCCCAGCCCGACGCCCGGAGCCGAACCACCCGAAGGCGGCGTGATGCTTCACCGCTACACACGGGTCAATCTCTATACCGAAGTCGAGGTCAATGGCTGGACCTGGTATCAGGTTGGGCCGGATCAATGGGTCGAGCAACGGCTGATCGCCAAAGTCATGCCGGTCGAGCGCCCGGCGGAAGTTGATACCGAGCGGTGGATCAGCGTTGACCTGTACGAGCAGGTGCTCGTGGCCTACGAAGGCACACGCCCTGTGTTCGCAACCCTCATATCTTCGGGTCTGCCGGAATGGCCAACCAATGAAGGCATCTTCAACATCTATGTGCGTTATGACCGCACGCCCATGAGCGGCGCAGAAGGACAGGAAGACTTCTATTCCCTTGAAGAAGTGCCATGGACAATGTACTACGATGACCAGATCGGGCTACATGGCACCTACTGGCATGATGGTTTTGGCTACCGGCACAGTCACGGGTGTGTGAACCTATCAATCACCGACGCGCACTGGCTTTACCAGTGGTCATCGACTGAGTTCGACTTCACGATCCCCAACGACAAGGGCGCAGCGGTCTACGTCTACAGCAGCGGCGAATACCGTTAAGCTGACATGACCAACATAGCGCTCAAGCGCGTGCGATGCAGTTGGTTACAGACGATCAGGTAGTACGTGTGTCATGTGTGTTTATGACTACACGAAAGCCTGAGCCGGACGGAAGCCTGCGCGTATCTGGCATTGTCAATAGCGAAAACCACGCTATCATGATGACGCTGCCCCGAAAGACAACGCAATGGAGCTTCCCTGCGTGCAATCCACCGCACTTCGCCCAAGCCAGCTTGAACGCCGTCTGCGCCTGCTTGTCGATTCATTACACCGGACGATGGCGCGCTATGGCTACGAATTGGTCGAAACGTCCATCGTACAACCGGCGGACCTGTTTCTGACGAAAGCGGGCGACCGGATCATCTCGCAGTTATTCACGTTTGAGCGCCACGGACGCCAGCTGGCCCTGCGCCCGGAATTCACGGCAACGGCGGCGGCGGAATACGCGAAACGGTCTGGCGACGGCACGGAGGTCGTGCGCTGGCAGTTCAGCGGCCCAATTTTCTTCGAAGCTTCCGGAAGCGAAACCCTTCAGGCGCCGCGAATCAGCGTCGGCGCAGAAATGATCGGCATCCCCGGCCCGCTGGCTGAAGTCGAGGTCATCGCCATGGCCATCGACGGCCTCGAAGCGCAGGGAGGCACGGACTGGCGGCTGGATATCGGGCACGTGGGGCTGATGCGCCAACTGCTGAGCCGCTTCGCGCTCGATTCCCGCGCCGAGCGTTTTCTCCTCAATCACCTTCCGGCGCTAAAGCAGCATGGCCGGCAATACGTTCTGGAACAAATGGAACGGCTGATGCTGCGGCGCAGCGAGGAACCCGACGACAGATCAGGTGGCCATGCCGATGAAACCACCGCAGCCCTAAACACCCAGCAAATGCTCGATGCATTGCTCGATGCTACCCAGCGCAACATCACCATGGGCGGGCGCTCGCGGCACGACATCGTGCGCCGGCTGCTGCAAAAGCGCCAGCGCGCCGCCAGTCGCGAGCAGATCGAGGCAGCGCTCGACTTTCTGGAGGCCTGGGGCGAAATCAACGCGCCTCCACAGGAAGCATTCGGCGTCATCGAGCGTTTTATCGCCGACGACGATGACCGCGCCCGCACCCTTCTGAGCGAGTGGCGTCAAAGCGTGGATCTGCTGGCAACATGCGGCATCCGGGCAGAGCGCGTTCGTATCCGGCCTGACCTCGCACGAAGCTGGGACTATTACACCGGCATCGTTTTCGAGCTTTACGCTGCCGGAGAGCGCCACGTTGCCGGAGGCGGCCGCTACGATGAGCTTATTGAACTGGTCGGCGGCGAGCGAGCCGTGCCGGCAGTCGGATTTGTCTATTATCCCGACCAGTTGCTGGCGGCGCTGCCGCAATCGACCAGTGACGAGCCGGTTATCGCGCTGCTGGCCCAGCCGGTTGACGTGGCGCTGTGGTGGGCACAGGCCCTTCGCCGTCAGGGCATTACGGTGGCCTCCTACGCAGACCGGAATACCATTCCCGACGGCATGCGCCTGCTAACGGTCAATCCTGATGGATCGGCAGAATATGACCGCCGGCGCTTCAGCCGGCACGATCTTGATGACCTCGTTTCACAATTGCAGCGAGCCTGAACAATGACGCATCGCGTGACTCTCGCGCTCCCAAGCAAGGGCGCTATTGCCGAACCGACGCTGAATTTTCTGCGCGATTGCGGGCTGCGTGTCGACAAGCCCAATCCACGCCAGTATACCGGTTCGCTACCAGCCATTCCGAACGTCGATGTCCTGTTCCAACGGGTGACGGATGTCGTCTACAAGGTTGCCGACGGCACGGCGCACCTCGGCATTACCGGTCTTGACGTCGTGCGCGAACATCCGCATGACAACCTGATCGTGATCCACGAGGATTTGAAGTACGGGCAGTGCAAGCTGCTGGTCGCCGTGCCGGAAGCGTGGGTCGATGTCGAAAGCATTACCGATCTGGTTGACGTCGCGCTCGATTTCCGCGAGTACAACCGGCGCAACCTGCGCGTCGCCACGACCTACACCAACCTGGCCCGGCAATACCTGCACGAACAGGGAATCCACCATTTCACGCTGGTGAACGCGGAAGGCGCAATTGAAGCCGCCCCGACGATCGGCTACGCCGACATTATCATCGATCTGGCACAAACCGGCACCACGCTGCGCGAGAACCATCTCAAGGCGTTGCCGGATGGCGTGATCATCGATTCGCAGGCCTGTCTGATCGGCAACGTCGAAGCGCTGCAGACGCGCCCGGAAGTTCTGGAAGCGACGCGTGTGCTGACGGAATATATCGACGCCGCGCTCCACGGTCGCAACTACTATCAGGTGACGGTCAATATTCGTGGTGACAGCGCCGAGGACGTGGCGCGTAAAGTCGCCGCCAATCCCCTGACGCGCGGACTGCAAGGCCCAACCGTCGCGCCCATCTACAGCCCGAACGGAGACAGCGGCCCATGGTTCACCGTCACGATTGTCATCTCAGGCAAGGATCTCCTCAGCGCGGTCGAGCATCTGCGCTGCATCGGCGCGACACAATCGGTCGTCGTGCCAGTGCGATACGTCTTCCATGAAGCGTCGGTGACGTTCAACCGGCTCATCCAACGGCTGGAATCCGGCGCGCGCTAGCAGCTAACCGAGCGCCTGCTCGATATCGTCGAGCGTCTGATCGAGCAGGCTGCGCTCTCCCGCGCTTTCCGCGCCCATCTCCACCGCCATCGCCAGCCCAAGCAAACTGATCTCCGGCGGAAAACGGCTGCTATCGGCCAGATTCATGGTCAGCAAGGGGCAGCAGAACAGCGCCGATTTCAGATAGGCTCGCCAGTCGGCGCGCAGCAGCCCGTGCTCGCGCAGCAACTGAAGCGTTGGCAGCAACACGCGCTCAACCTTGCTGCGGAAAAACATCTCGCGTACAGGATGCAGCGCGTAATCGTGTTCAACCCGCCACAACCCGCCGCGATCCTCAACACGGATATGCGTTGCATCGCGTTTCACCTGTGGAAAATACATCCACATGGCAAAGACGTTGTGAAACAGCGGCTTGGCCAGATCGAGCAACGGGTCGTGCCTGCCGGCAAACGCGGGATCGAAGTACATCAGCCACGGCCTGCCCCCTTCGCGGCGCAAAAACACATTGCCGTTATGTGCATCGCCGTGCCCCGTAATGGCCGGGCCGGCCTGATCGGGGCGCAGGCGGTCGAGCGCGCAGACGATCAGCGAGTCCAGCGTTTCGGCATAGACGCGCCCGTTGATCTCCCACTGCACCTGCCGCACTGCCGCCATGCTCGTTTCGCCTAGCGGCGTGATCATGGTTACATCGTCGCCGCTTTCGCCGGGTAGCGGGCCATAAAACCGGCTAAAACGCCCACCTGCCAGTCGATGATAAAAAAGCTGATGAACCGGCGCTTGCGCGTGGGTTTCAGCGCTCTCGGCAGCCAGCGTCGCCTCATAAATCCGCATCAGTTGATCGTCAGCGGCGTTCTGCGCCTGCGTCAGCTCATCCAGTAGCGACTCATCGCCTGTTTCGATGGCCCATGCGATGTCAAAAACGGATGGGTCATCAATGACTTCGTAGACCAGTAGTTGCCTGCCCGCTTCGGTGGAACTGTATAGCGGCCGAAGAACCGGATAGCCCGCTTCAGCCAGCGCCGCCGCGTGGTAGTACTCGCCGATGACGTTATCGGGTTCGGTGTGCGTCTTGAAGAAAAGGCGGCGACCTTTCTTCAGCGTCACAAAGCCATTGAACGAATTGAGCGACACCGCCAGCGGACGCAATTCAACCTGTTCGGCGTCCGGCAGGATGGTTTCACGGATGAACGACAGAGCCAGCGCTTCTGCCGCCGGGCGGTCGCTGAACTGAAGTTTTTGAATGCGGTCAAGCACCGAGCCGCTCATAGGCCGATGATTTCATTGCGCTTGCGAAGTGCCATCGCATGTGCCGGGAAGCCTTCATAATCGGCCAGCGTCGCCGCGACGCCCTGCAAGCTGCCATAGCCTTCACGCGACAGATAGGCCACGCCCGACCGCTTGATGAAGTCATGCACACTCACCGACGAAAAACTGCGAGCGAATCCGCCGGTCGGCAAAATGGCATTGACGCCGAGGCAGTAATTGGCCGTCGGAATGGGCGTCAGCGGGCCGAGCAGGATTTCACCGGCATTGCGGAGTTTCTGCAGCGTGACGAACGGATCGGCGGTAAGCACTTCCAGATGCTCCGGCGCGTAGTCGTTGACGAAAGCAATCGACTCCTCAAGGCTATCGGTCAGCACCACGCCGCCGTAATTTGAAAGCACGGTTTCGACGAACTGACGCCGCAATTCCGGCAATTCGGCGATATAGCCGGGCAGGACATCCAGCACCTGATTGGCCAGCGCACGGCTGTGCGTCACCAGCAGCGCCGCAGAATCCGGCCCGTGCTCTGCTTCGACCAGCAGATCGAGCGCAGCCAGGCGCGGGTCGGCATGTTCGTCCGTCAGGATGATCGACTCGCTCGGCCCGGCAGGCAGGCCGACATCGACCACGCCATACAACAGACGCTTGGCCGCCGACACATAGCTGCTGCCCGGCCCGATGATCTTGTCGACTCTGGGAATCGTCTCGGTGCCGAAGGCCAACGCAGCCATCGCCTGAATGCCCCCAACGACGTAGACTTCACGGACGCCGGCGATTTCAGCCGCGACCAGCGAGGCCGCATCGGCACGCCCGTCTGGCGCAGGTGGTGTGGCGACCACCACGCGCGGCACGCCAGCTACCAGCGCCGGCGTTGTTAGCATCAGCATCACCGAAGGGAACGAACCCTTGCCGCGCGGCACGTACAGCCCGGCGCTCGCGACCGGCGTCACTTTTTCGCCCGCCAGCACGCCCGGAGCAACCTCGGCAAACCACATTGGTTCCGGCATCTGTTCTTCATGGAAACGCCGGATATTGTCGTGGGCCGCCCGGATCGCCGCGACAACCTCCGGCTCCACCTCGGCGCGGGCGCGTTCAAAATCCTCCGGCGTGGCCTTCAGCATCGACGCTTCAAAAGCCGCGGCGTCGAAGCGCCGGGCGAATTCCACCAGCGCCGCGTCGCCTTCCGCCCGCACCCGGTCGATCACTTCCTGCGCCAGAGGCAGCAGATCGCGGATGTCCTTTTCTGCCCGGCGCATCAGCCGCTCGCGCGCCTCTCGCCCAAGCGACTTTAACTCAATCACCTGTATGGTGGACTGCATGCACGTACTCCTTCGGACACGGAAAAGGCGCGAGGCCTATTACCTCGCGCCCTAGATCGCTCTATCAGGCGCGAATCAGGAGACCGTCGACAGTTGCTCGTCGATGATGGTGGAACGCCTGCGCGAACCATCCCAGCGGATGTCCGGCACCAGCACATCCTGCTTGGCGAGGATGCGCTCGCGGTGTGGCAGCAGGTCATTGAGCATGATTCGAAGCTCGGCCAGAACATCGTGGGTCGGCTGATAGCCGAGGTTAATCAGGTGTTCGCGGTCAGCATGGAAGTAGTGCTTTTCCATTTCCTTGCGCGGATTGTCGTAATGATGAATCTCGACATCCAGACCAATATCCGCGCCCGCCTGCTGAACTTTAAGGGCCAGTTCTTCAATCGTGTAGTATTCCTCAAACTGATTGAAGACACGATACTCGCCCGGCTCTGCCGGGTTCTCAAGCGCGATCGTCAGGCACTGCATCGAGTCGCGCAGGGGTAGAAAACCGCGCGTTTGCCCGCCAAGGCCATAGAGCGTCAGCGGGTGGCCGATCACCGCCTGGCAGCAGAAGCGATTGACGGCTGTGCCGAAACACTGATCGAAGTCGAGGCGGCTGCGCAGGCGCGGGTCGTCGCCCATGGCGTCGATCTGCGTACCGAAAACCACACCCTGCATGATGTCGGTCGAGCGCAGGCCCCAGATACGGCAAGCGAACATCGTGTTGCCGGAATCGTGGACCTTGCTCCAGTGGTAAAAGCTGCCCGCCTGACGCGGAAACGGCAGCACGTCCTTACGACCGCGATATTCGATCTCGAAGAACCCCTCAGGAACCGGCACGTTGGGCGTGCCATATTCCCCCATCGTGCCCAGCTTCACCAGATGCGCGTCCGGGCAGACCTCTTTCATCGCCCACAGGATGTTCAGGCTGCCGATAACGTTGTTGTGCTGCGTGTAAACCGTATGCGCCTGATCGATCATCGAATAGGGAGCAGACGGCATTTCGCCAAGATGAACGATGGCATCCGGTTGGAATTCGGCCAGATATTCCTTCAAAAAGGCATAGTCCAGTAAATCGCCTTTACGGAAGTTCAGCGGCTTACCAAAGTGTTCCTCGAACGCCTTCAGCCGCTCCTCCATGGGATAGACGGGGATCGCGCTCTGGCCACCCACTTCCTCGACCCACTGACGCCGCAAAAACATGTCCATTCCGGCGACTTCATGGCCGCGCGCAGTCAGATGCTGCGCCAGTGGCCAGCCCAGATAACCGTCAATTCCGGCGATAAAAACTCTCATGCGGTCTCCTCCGAGACATGGTCGTCGATCAGCAGTTACAACCCCGGCTGCCCGGTCAGGCTTCGCTTTCGCCGGCGCTTCGTAACGTTCTGGCAGCTACTTCCCTGTCGGCGCTGCCTGCGCCACGACCGGCTGGAAGGACGGGATATATCCTTCAGCCGCCAGCAATTCGGCGTTGAGAATGGAACCACCCGCCGCGCCGCGAATGGTATTGTGCGACAACGCCACAAACTTGAAGCCCAGAATGGGGCAGCGACGCAGGCGGCCAATAGAGGTCGTCATGCCCTTGCCGGCGTTGCGGTCGCGCCGTGGCTGCGGTCGATCAATCTGCGGCAGATATTGCAAGGGTCGTTCTGGCGCGCTGGGAAGATGCGTCAGCCCTGGCATATTCGTCCAGCGTTCGATGATCTCGTCCAGTTCGGGACGCGCCTCAAGAGCCACCGAAACATTGACCAGATGCCCGTCGGTCACCGGAACGCGATTGCACGACGCGCTGACCACCGCATCCAGCCATTCGACGCGTTCGCCTTCCAGCCGGCCAAGCATACGCAGGGTTTCGGTTTCCAGCTTATCCTCATCACCACTGACATAGGGAATGACGTTATCTGTAATATCGAGCGATGCCACGCCGGGATACCCCGCCCCACTGATCGCCTGATGACTCACAATCAGCAGCCGGGAGATGCCGAAATCGCGCAGCGGCGCAAGAGCCATGACTACCGGCATGGCGGTGCAATTGGAATTGGCGACCAGCGCGCCGGTCGTCCATCCGCGCTTGCGGCGCTGCACGTCAATCAGGCGCACATGCTCGGCGTTGACTTCGGGCAGAAGCAGCGGCACATCTTCGACCATCCGGTTCACGGAAGCATTGGTGCACACCACATGCCCCTCCGCCGCCAGCTCGACTTCGCGCTTGTCGGCGGCTTCCTTTGGCAGGGCCGAAAAAATCAGCGGCGAGTCAAAGGTAGCATCGAGCGGTTTGACCGTAAGCCCGGCGACCGAGTCGGGCGGCGAGCCATCGAGCACCCAGCGCACGGCTTCGCCGTAAGGACGCCCGGCGCTCCGCTCGGAGCCATTGACCTCAGCGACGCGAAACCAGGGATGGTTTTCCAGCAGTTGCACAAATCGCTGGCCGACAGCGCCCGTAGCGCCCAGAACTGCGACGTCTAGTTTCTGCATAGTGCGTCCTCGTTTTATGCCTGCTACATAAAAACGCCTGCCTGCTCTTGCCAGAGCGCAGACAATTGATTGACCACCGCACAGATGGTTAAATGCCGACGAGCTGAGTCTTCACCGCTGGATACGAACCCAGCATTTTGACAAACGATGCCCGTTGCAGCAACCGGGCCAGCGCTTCCTGGGTGTTCGGCTCCTGCCAGTGGCCTTCGAAGTCGAGGAAAAAGATCGGTTCCCAGGGCCGATTACGTCGCGGGCGCGATTCGATCTTCGTGACATTCAGACCACGCTCCGCAAACACACCCAGACAGTCATACAACGCGGCAGGCCGGTTACGCGTCGCGAACACAATCGACGTCTTGTTATATTCCCCGCGCGGCGGGTCGTCGTGGCCAACAACGAAGAAGCGCGTGAAATTGAACGGCACGTCCTCTATCTGCCGCGCCAGCACTTCCAGACCGTATAATTCCGCGGCCAGTTCGCTGGCCAGCGCGCCCGTCTGCGGCGCGCAGTCCTGCGCCAGATCGTACGCCGAACCGGCCGTATCATACCAGGGGACAGGTTCCAGCCCGTGCCGGCGCAGGAACTGCTCGCACTGCGCCAGCGCCTGTGGATGTGACCGCACAAACCGCAAATCCTCAAGTTTGGTGCCGGCGGGCGCCAGCAGCGCATGGTGGACGTGCAGCACGACCTCAGCCTGAATGCGAAGGTCCGAATCCATCAACAGTTCGTACGCCTGGCTGACTGCGCCAGCCAGCGCATTCTCTACCGGCAACATGCCATACCGCGCCCGCTGGGTTTGCAGCGCCTCGAACAGATCGCTGAGCTTGGGGCATGGCAGCACATCAACCGTATCGCCGAAATGCTGGCGAATCGATTGTTCGGAATACGCGCCGTGTATTCCCTGAAAGGCGACAATATCGCGCAACTACTCTGCTCCTGGTGACGTGGAATGCACAGGATCGTAACATACACGTCTGCGACCGTCAATCAGCCGCGCAAAGGGCACAAATTGACGAGACGGCGCGAGAATGATAAACTTTTTTCTAATGATCACGATAAAAATTGTTTGAGGAACAGGTTCGATGCAAGAGACGCGACGTCTCATCCTCGAAATCCTGCGCGAACGAGGACATGCAACCGTCGATGACATCGTTGGCGAATTGCAGAAGCGGCGCGGACAAATCACGGCGGTTACCGTTCGCCATCACCTGACTCGGCTTCAGGAAGCAGACCTCATCACAACCCCTGAACTGCGCCGGAGAACGACGCCCGGCCGCCCGCAGCATATGTACTCGCTGACGGAAAAGGCGCACCAGGTATTCCCAAACAACTATCAGCGGCTGGCGGCCAGCCTTATGAACGAGCTTAGCCGACGATTGCCTCCCGAAGGCGTCAATGTCATTCTCGAAGGCGTGGCAGCAGATATGGCGCAGGACGCAAGCATTCCCGACCTGCCGCCCGCCGAACGGCTCGATCTGGTCGTGCAATATCTGAACGATCATGGATACCATGCAAGCTGGCAGGAAACCGAAGATGGCTACCTGCTGCATACGCACAATTGCCCGTATCACCAGTTGAATGTCAACAGCGACAGCCTGCTGTGCGACATGGACATGCGACTGATCGCCATGCTGCTGGGCGTGGTGCCGCGCCGCGTCAGCCGTGTCAGCGCTGGCGACGCGTCGTGCTCTTACCTCATTCCGTTGAACGGGCAATAACGTCGTTTTTCTTTTCTATGATGGTGGTCACACAAATTGACGCTTGCATACCACCATGTTACAATAGCGTGAAAATCAGGAACCGCGTGGTTGAGGAGAACATGTCTTCATGGCTGTAAATGAACAGATCCATACGAATAATGTCCAGGTTGACCCGGTCCTGTCGGTCACGCCGGCTGCGATTGAGGTGATCAAAAACCTGTTGCAGCAGCGCAACATTCCTAACCATGCGCTTCGGGTGTTCGTTTCGGGCGGTGGGTGCTCTGGTATGCAATATGGTATGGCCTTTGAAGAGCAGCCACGCGAGTTCGACTGTGTGGTCGAAGAAGACGGCGTTCGCCTGCTGATCGACCCTACAAGCCTGATGTACCTCAAGGGTTCGACGATCGATTATGTCGATAGCCTGATGGGCGGCGGCTTCCGCATCGACAATCCGAACGCGGTTTCGACCTGCGGCTGTGGGCACTCGTTCCGCACCGGCAGCAGCGACGCCGGCGGCAGCGCCTGTGGTGGCTGCAGCAGCTATTAACGACTTAACGCGAACATGGAAACACCCGGCGCGAGAACGCTGCCGGGTGTTTTTGTTTCTGACAACGAAGTGGGCGACCTGTCCCGCTAGCGACGGAAGAGGCTGGCAATCAGCCCAAGCAGGCCCAGACCGCCAAGCACGGCAATGGGCACAATCGGCGGAATGGTCGTGTTGGTCGTGGTCGCTCTGGGCAACGGCGCAGCCGTCGGCGCTTCATCCACCGGCTGCGGCGTCGGAGCCAGAGGGAGGATACCGGGCGGATAGGTAAACGTCGGCAGCGGCGCGCCACCCGGCGCTTCGTCCGTCATGGCGTTCGGATCATTCGATGGCGTCTGGAATCCAAGCGCGCCGGCCACCTGCCCAGCCTGCGGCGTGACTTCCTCGGTCTGCAAACGCGCCTGTGCGGTCGCGGTCAGCAGGCCACCCGGCGTCGCCGTGATCGCCAGCGCGGTGGAAGTCGCGTCAACATCCGGCGCGCCTTCAGGCTGCTGGTCCAGCGATTCGACCGACGGAATGGCAGACTCATCGCCGGCAAAGCGCACCAGTTCATCGTAAATCCAGCCGCGCCGGTTAGGTGCCGCGTCGTACTGAAACTCGATCCAGCGATAGTAGCGACGGATCGCGTTGTAATATTCGCCCGGACGAATCTGACCCAAAAGTTCCGCCTCGGGATGAGGATTGGCGCGGACGTTGGCAGTCTGCAACGCTTCGATCTGCACCGGCCCCGGCGGCGTTGGCGTTCTGGTCGGCGTTTCGGTTGGCCCCGCCTGCTGCACCGCAGGAAGCACCCCGCTCAGGTCGACCGCGGCGGGTGTGTCCGTTGGCAAGATCTGGCCCGCGATGTCCGCCTTCACGTTGGCAAAGGCGCTCGCGATCAGCATAACCGCTGCCAGCGTCCACAGGTTTCTGTTCAATCGCATTCGCATTACCTGAAGCGTCAGTTTACGACGCCCGGCATTATAGGAAGGTCGCGCGAACGGAAACAGGGTGAGCTTGTTGCGGTCTACCAGGACACCTCATTATCGGCGATATCCCTGCCCTGTTCGGCCACCTTGCGCTGCCCTTCCTTCATCAGATAACCCTGATACTCCTGATTAGACAGACCAACAGCCATCCAGCCGTCCATGACAAACGGCGGCATCTGCGCGCCGGGGGCGCAGGATTCGCAGTACGCCGGTATCCATTCACCGTTATAGCGACGTGCGATGTGCATGTGCGTGCCGTTCGAGAAACCACCCTCGCACGACGGACGCCCGACCGGATCCCCCTGACGCAATACAGTTCCCTCGGTCACACGGTCCTGCTCCGCCAGATGCAGGTAAAGAATGGTCCAGCCGGTCGTTTCATCGCCGTCGCCGTCGAGGTCCAGCACGACCGCGCCTTCAGACGTGCGCGCGACCACGCCATCAGCCACGGCAACCGCAAAATGGTCCGAGACGTAACAGGCTGTCGTTTTGGTGGCAGGATCATCCGGCGGCGCGAAATCAATCGCAGCCCAGGCCGATCCGGTTCCCCACCCGCCGTGCGGGCCACCAGTGTAGTACCATGTTTCGCCTCGCGGGAATGGCAACCCAAGCGGCGGCTGTTCCAAATCAGGCGGAATGACTTCCCCCGCCCCACCGTCGAAAGGATTGCCGAAATAGCGGCTGTAAATGGCGAACAGGCCATCAGGGCCGATTTCGCGTTCCCATGTGGCATACGGGCTAAGCTGGCTCAGCAAAAACTGAAGCGCGACAGTTCCGGCATTGAGGCTGGGTGAGTACAGCAGCCGGATACCGCCCGAAAATTCGAGCGTGCTGAGGCCGCGATGCTTCCAGCCATAATAACCGGCATTGATCTGGTCAGCCGCCCAGGCAAGCTGGCGATATAACCCGCGACGGGTGAAACCAAAAGGCGAATCGCCGATGCCAATTGGGTATGCCTTCTTTTCATCTGCTGGATCAGGTTCGCTTAGCCAGCCCGCCTTTAATTCCACCAGCGCCAGCAACAGGCGAGGATCAACGCTGTATTCGTAAGCCACGCGCTCCACAACTTCGGCAGCCGTGAAATCCTCATCGTTGATGGTATCGGTCGCCGTGCGAATGAAACCCGGCTGCTGCGCGATAAAACCGGCAATATCGAAGCTGGTCGCCCGCGGGCCAAAGACGACGCGAGCATCCGGCAGAATTTTGAAGTCGCTGGTCGTTTCGGTAGGCGGGTCCGGCAACCGGATGATCTGCCCTACCTCAAGCGCGTCGGGATTGGCAATATCGTTCAACTGGATCAGGGTTTCAATCGTGGTTCCGTAGCTCACCGCGATCCCGCTGAGGGTATCGCCGGGCTGGACAACGTATTCCCGAGCCGCGCTCACCGCGCCGGGACGCGCCGGGTCGGGAGTTTGATTGGCGGGTGGCTCGTTCGCCAGAAGCGTCTGCTCGATTGGCGGCGCGGGCATCTGGTCGGGAACCAGCGCCACCGGCGTCGGCTCAGGCAAAAACGTAGCGGTGATGATGATGACTTCAGGCTGGTTGCGGACGCAGCCAGCAGCGGCGACCAGTAGCGCCGCCAAAAATATGAGCAAACGTTTGGGCATGAATGTCTCGAAACGGGTGGCTAGTTTACTCAAAGCTCCAGACGCCGATCGTGCCTTCAGCAATGGATAGCGGGACCGGAGCCTCACCGGAAACATCGACCATCGTGACAACAGAACGATTGCCACCTGTCACTTCGCCATAGATCAGACGCCGGCTGTCCGGGGACCACAGGCGATGACTCTGAGCAAACTGGTCGAAATATGCCAGATAGTACAGCATGTCCCGCGTTGGGAAAAAGGTCGCCAGGCGGCGATCTGCGCCAGACTGCACGTCCAGCACGGATAAGGCCAGCCCGGGTTGGCCCTGCGCCAGCGCCGCCTGTCCCGGCCCGGACATGTTGCCAGCGCTGAACGAACCGGGCGGGGCCGCCAGCGTCACATAACCGATCTGCCGGCTATCCGGCGACCAGAAAAAAGCATAGACCCCGGTGACTGGCGAACGCGCCACTGTTTCCCCGGTGACGGTATCGAGCACGAAGACCGGCCCCTGCTGCGCGGTATAGGCGACCCGGTTGCCATCGGGCGACCAGGAAAACGAGACCTGCCCCTCCAGATCAGATGCCAGCGTCCTCGTTTCGTTGTTTGCCAGCAGGATCAGGTCGGTGTTCTCGGTTTCAGCGTTGAGAACGCCGATCAGCATGCGATCGTCAACCGGAGACCAGGCCGGCGCGGCAAAGAAGCCGGGCGTTTGCGCCAGCGTCTCGGTTACGTCTGCGGCGGAGACATCATAGATATCCAGTCGCGTCCGGTTGCGCTGCCAGAGCATACGCGTGGCATCCGGGCTCCAGCTAAAGTAGAACGGCGCGCCCGCCCCGGCGGTCTGGCTTGTCGCTCCGGTCTCGGTATCGCGCACCAGTTCGACGATTAGGCCCGTGGCATCGCCCAACAACACGGCCAGATCGCGGCAGTTTGCGCCTGCGTCGCAGTTCTGCGGCGCCCAGTAGGCGTAGTTAAAAACCTGATCTTCCCACGTGTAGACCCGCTCACCGGGCTCGCGGCCGTTGTCCGACACATAGGTATCGGTGGTCAGCACCTGCCCTGCTTGCGTCAGGTCGAGCGCGAAATAGGCCAGCCGGCCATCGGTGGACCACGTCGGCCACTGATAGACGTAGATACTGTCCTCGCGCGGCCCGGCGTCGTCCGTCAGTGCGCTCACCGTGCCATCCGAACCATCAATGGTGTAAATGTTGAAATCCGTGCCCACATACGCAATCAGACCGGGAAGCTCCGGCAGATTGAGCATCTCCTGCGCTTCTGCAGGCCGCATCGTCAGTACAACAACCAGCAGAAACGCGATGGCACGTATGCATCGCATGTTGACGCCCTCCTGGCAGCAGAGTAGGCGCACTCCAGTTTCGATTGTATACTAATCGCCGCGATGGTGACACCACGCTATTTCCCACCGAAAGAGCTACTGAGGAGTGCTGCAATGTCGAGGTCCCGCGATGATATCGCCCGACTTTTCCCGGAGATGGTGGCACGCTTCGACCCGCAAAAGGCCGAAGGCATCAACGCCAACGTTCAGTTCGATCTGGCGGGCGAAAACGGCGGGTTGTACTGGCTGAAGATTGCCGACCAGCAGGCAACGCTTGGCGAGGGGCGAATTGAAAACCCAAAGATGACCGTGCGCGGCGCAGCCGATGACTTTGCGGCGCTGGCGCACGGCGAACTCAATCCGATGCAAGCCTTTATGAGTGGGCGCATCAAAATTCAGGGAGACATGGGGCTGGCCCTGCGCTTCATGAATATGTTCAATCTGGGCTGAGCGCCCGGCGTTATTTCCCGTCGCTCCGGCCAAGCGCCCGCAGCGTTTTGGCCGGATTGTTGCTCAGGACGGCATCACAGCCGATCAGACGGTAATACCACAGGCGCGGTTCCGGTGTCGGGTCGAGCGGGCACACCAGTTGGCCGCGCCTGTGCGCGATCATGACGTAAAAGGGATTGGCAAACAGCGCCGGCCATAGCGGCCCAGTAAACTCCCCACCTGAATCGGGAAGCAAACGAAAGAGCGTGATCAGACCGGTTCCCAGTTCAGGCGCATAGCGTCGCACCGCCTCCAGCCGCTCCCGGCTGAACGAGAGCACGAATGCCCGGTCTGCCGCTTCCGCCTCATACAAAAGCTGTAACAGACGCTCGCACACCCGTTGCTCCAGAAATGCGTCGCTCTTAAGCTCCAACCCGATGGCGATGTGGGGCGGCACAATTTCAAGAAACTCGCGCAGTGTGGGAATGCGTTCAGCTTCAAAACCCGCGCGGCCATAGCTCGCGCTGTACGACTGAAGCTGTGCCACCGTCATCTCGCTGACGGCCCCGCTTCCATCGGTGGTGCGATCGATTGTCGGGTCGTGAATGCACATTAACTCGCCATCGGCGGAGACGTTCAGATCGGTTTCGATGACGTCCGCGCCCTCGTCAATCGCGCGGCGGAAGGCGGCCAGCGTGTTTTCGGGGCAATCTTCCGAGTTGCCGCGATGCGCCATGACCAGCGGGCGCTGGCGGCCCTGCAGCAATGCCTGAATTTGCTCGCGTTTGGATTTCATAATCAGTCTCGCCCCATGCCGGGGAACCGTCGTCAAGTCAGAGTATAGGCGTCCGCGTCAGAATAAAGATCAGAACCGACAGCGTCACCGGGCTGAGCAGCGTGGATAAAAGAATCGTGCTGGACATCTGTTTGACATCCAGCCCGTATTCGGTGGCAAAAATGATCGTCACGACGGCGACCGGCATGCTGGCCTGCATCATAATCGCAGGAAACGCCGGCCCCTGAACCTGCAGGATCGACAGCAGCGCATATGCCAGAAACGGCGACACGAGCAGGCGCAGCCCGGAACTGAGGCCAACCAGCCGCAGTTTGCTGAAATCCGCCACCCGCGAGAGCTGGAGGCCAAGCAGCACCAGCATCGCCGGTACGGCGGCCTGCGCCAGCAGCGCAACCGGCCGCTCGACGACAAGCGGCAGCGACAGGCCAAGAGCGTTTATGGCAAACCCGCCAATCGCCGCGTAGATCGTCGGCACGCGCAGCACTTCGCCCAATGCCTGAAGCGGCGCTTTTTGCCCACTGGAAGCGACGAAGATACCCGCCGTGTAATTCAGGAAGGTGACGACGATGTAGACGACCACGGCGCGCGCCAGCACTTCGTCGTCAAAGGCAAAACCGATTAACGGCAGGCCAAAATTGCCGTTGTTGGGGCAAATCGCGCCGAGAACAACGCTCGCGCGTTCGAGGCGGGAAGCGCCGGAAGAACGCCCCACCGTTAAGCCGATGGCTGTCATGAGCACGACAAAGACCAGCATTACCAGCGCGATCTGCACCAGTTCAGCCGGCTGTACGGTATTGGTCGCCAGTGAGTAGAAGATCAGCGCAGGGGAAAAGATATAGAAAATGACCCGCCCGACCGATCTGGGATCAATATCCTTGCCTCGCCCAACCACATAGCCTAACGCAACGATCAACAGAATCGGCACAATATTCTGGAAGAAAATGTCGAAGAGTTCCGCGAGAATCTCAATCCCTCCAGACAGCAAGCCGCCCGGTACAGACCGGGCGGAAAAGCAAACAGCCTGAAATGCAGTGGTGGCTAGAAATCGTCCTCGTCGAAGTCCTCGTCATCAAACGCGACCACATCGACCAGCTCAGCGCTGGCAAGCGCGTCCTCGACCGCTTCAACCAGTTCGTCGTCTTCAGCCTGCTCGGCCTGCTGGGCCAGCATACTGAGCGCGCGTTTAGCCTGCTCGCCGCCGATTTCGCCCAACGACCAGATCGCCACCTCGGCGATTTCACGGTCTGATCCGCTCGCCAGCCGGATGAGCGACTGTACCGCCTTACGCAACGACAGTTCGCCAGCAGCCCGGGCAGCCTCATAGCGCATTTCCGGATCATCGCTGTTCAACTCACGCATGACGTACTCGCTCCACATCCGGTCGTTGGTACGTCCCATGGCGAACAGCGCGCTCACCCGCATCCGCGTTTCAAAACTCTGATACGCCTCTTCAATGGCCTCGGGCACGATCTCATGACTGGAATTGGCTATCGCTTCCAGCGCGCGGCGGCGTACATCCACATCCTCGCTGTCATTCGACCAGAGGCTGATTGCCACCTCCTCCGCGCGCGTCGCGGCGCTCGCCGGAATTTCCTCATATTCTCCGGCGAGGATGAACCGGCCCAGCGCGCCGACGGCAGCAGCGCGCACGCTTGGCGCTTCGTCCCACTGCGCCAGTTCGAGCAGGCGGTCCATGTGTTCGATCGACATATCGTCGAACAATAGCTCAATCGCCGCCTCACGCACTTCCGCATCCGGGTCCTGCAACGCCGCATTACCAAACTCGACATAATCGAGGTCAAAATTCACCTCGCCAACATCGACCATAAACCGGATGATACGGCGGCGCTCATCATCGGCCAGCGCCTGCCAGACCGGCATGATTTCGGCCAGTTCTTCAGAAGTCAGACCGGATAGCCCGTAGTAAATCGTCGCCGACACCGGGGCCTGACCTTCAGCAGCGCGCAGCATCTGCAGCGCAGCAATCGTCTCGCTGATCTCGGGTTTCGGACTCCGGCCGGTTTGTGCGGCTCTTTTATTCGAGCTCATGTAGTTTCCCTCAGCGTATCAGGTTTGTGACGGGATTAATCAGGTCATTGAGCACAAGCACGACCATGGCCGACAGCAGGATGGCCAGCCCGACGAGATGAACGAAACCCTCGCGTTCCGGCGCGATCGGACGGCCGCGAACGATTTCGAGCACGACAAAGAAGATGCGACCGCCGTCCAAAGCCGGAAGTGGCAGCAGATTGGTCAGCCCAAGCGCGATGCTGATGACGGCGATGAAGTTGAGGATGATGGTCGGCTGGTTCGTCTGCACACTCTGCTGGAGGAAAACGCCACCCATCTGCCCGATGCCGACCACGCTAACCGGGCGCGCGGCCTCCGGCGAAAGAGTCCCCGCCAAAATTTCGGATGGCACTCTGGCGATGGTCACAAACACATCGGCTACCCGGTTCAGGCTAAACTGGATCGCCCTGCCGAGCGGCTGCGGGACCAACACCTCCTGCGGCGGTCCTTCCTGATAGAGCAAGCCGAGGTTCGTGTCGACGGCGACCGGCGCTTCGGTGGAGACAATCCCCATCGCCCCCTGCCCTTCCGGCGGGTTGGATCGCGGCGTCAGCGTGACTTCCAGCGTCTGACCGTCGCGCAGCAACGTCAGCGACACCTCACGGTCGAGGTTTTCCTGCGTCATATCGCGCAACAGGGCAAACGACGTCAGTTCCGTGTCGTTAAAACTCGTCACCAGATCGCCCGGTTCGATACCGGCTTCCTCCGCTGGAGAGCCGGGAGCAACACCCAGGATCACCGGATAGCCCTTCTGCTCTGGCGGCGTTGCCGGTAAATCAGGCGTGAAGGTAATCGTGAGCGGCTCCGTATCCAGGTTGATTAGAGTCTGATTGGGTTCTTCGAGGCGGCGCACCGTCAGCGTGACTTCCTCGCCGCTTAACTCGTACAGCCGGCGGCTGAATTCTGCTGGTGTGTTGAAGGTTTCGCCGTTGATCGCCTCGATGATATCGCCAGACTGCAAGCCGGCTTCAGCCAGCGCAGAGCCGGACATGACATCCATCGCGACAACGCGCCCGCCAACGATCTGCGGCACGCCGATCAGCGCGACGATGGCAAAGAGCACGGCCGCCAGCAGGAAGTTCGCAAACGCGCCTGCGGAGAAGAACAAAATCCGCCCAAGCGGCGGCGCTTCGTTGACCGACATCGTTTTGTCGATACCGCGCGCCCGCGCCAGATCGCGATCCCGCTCGGTTTCCTCCTCACCCAACTGCCGCACCGTATCTTCGCCAAGCGGGCGAACAAACCCGCCAAGCGGCAGCCAGTTCAGCGTATATTCCGTGCCGCCTCGCTCGAACAGCTTCACCATGCGTGGCGGCATGCCAATGCCGAACTCAAGGATGGTTATGCCGACGGCTTTCGCAGCCAGAAAGTGCCCAAGTTCGTGGACGAAAACCGCTGGAATCAAAACGAGCACGAACGCTGCTATCGCCGACAGCAGGTCGTTGCCAATCAGAAAATCAAACATGCAGCCAAATCCTTAGGCCTGATAATACAGGCTAACGGTTCTCAATAGCATTATAAGGGTCATCAATAGACGCTACAAGCGATTATCATCAAAGGTTCAGGATAGAACAACCGCGGGCCCACCCGGTCGCGCCGCCCGAACTTCATCGACACCGGACATAGCCTTCAACCTCGCAATCACCTCATCCGCAGCCGCAGCCGTACAGATGCAGTGAACATTTGGACCGGCGTCCAGCGTATAGCAGACCGGCAGGCCATCCGCGCGCCAGCGTCTCACCTGCGTCATGATGTCCAACGACACCGGATGCCAGTAAAACAGCGGCGGGCGGCTCGTCATCATGACGGCATGCATCAGGTTGCTATCGCGTTCGACGATTTCGGCAAACGCGTCGAAATTGCGCTCAAGCAGCGCCGCCTTGCACTCGGCGAGCCGCTGGGGCGCGTGCTCGACCCGCGTCGCCTGCAATTCCGATGTGTGGGCAGAAGTATGTCCTGCGGTAGAGCCAACTTCCTTGTGCTGGTAGCTCACCACCGCGATGACATCGACCAGATCCCAGTGATCAGGCCCGGCAATGCTCTCGGCGTATGAATCTTCGTGCCGGTCGGCGGCGTGCCACACGACAAAACCGGATGGAACCGACCGCGCCGCCGAGCCAGAGCCAAGCCGGGCAAGCGTCGTCAGCTCACGCTCCGATAGTTGCGCGCCCGCAGCAGCAACAGCAGCAACGGTCAGTGCGGCAAACGACGACGCCGACGAGGCGATACCTGCCCCGGTCGGGAAATTGTTGGTCGACACCACGCTCGCATGTGCATCGAGGCCAAGGCGGTGGCGGATCGCATCGAGATGGCGGCGGACACGCTCCAGCTTTGCACCGGTTTCGACCTGACCGTTAAGCGTGAGCGAGTCTTCACTGAGCGCTGCGTCCCAGGTCACCGTCGTCACGGTATGCAGGCCATCGAGATTCATGCTGAGAGACGAGTTAGCCGGCAAACGCAGGCGATCATCCCGATTGCCCCAGTATTTGATGAATGCAATATTCGCGTTCGCCCGCGCTGTCGCGCTCTGTCCGGTTCCCATGTTCAACGTCGTCCTCTCTCAGCCGTGCTGCCAGAAGTATACCTGAGCGAGGCGGCATCCCACAGTCCAACCTTGTGACGCAAGACTCGAACGCTATAATCGTTCAACTGCATGTAATATCACAGAAACAGTTCGCCCCACGCCAGGAGTCCCTGTTGCAAACCCTGATTGGCCTGCTTCGGGCCATGCGTCCAAAGCAATGGACAAAAAACACCATCGTGTTCGCTGGCCTGGTCTTCGATGCCCAGTTGTTGATGGTGGAGCCATTGCTCACGGTTATCGCGACTTTCTTCCTGCTGTGTCTGGCTTCGAGCAGCATTTACATCATCAACGATCTGATTGACGTCGAACGCGACCGCCAGCACCCTCGCAAGCGGCATCGGCCAATCGCTTCGGGCCAATTGTCGGTTCCCGTGGCGACAATCGCAGCATTTGTGCTGCCGCTGATCACGCTCGCCCTGTCAGCCTTGCTGAACACATGGCTGGCGGCGATTGTGCTCGTTTATCTGGTGCTGCACATCGCCTATACGTTCTGGCTCAAGCACATCGTGATCGTCGACGTGCTGACCATCGCCGCCGGTTACGTGCTGCGGGTCGCGGCGGGCACGGTGGTCATTCATGTCACCAACTTTTCGCCATGGCTCTATCTGAGCGTGGCGCTGCTGGCGCTGTTTCTGGCGGTTGGCAAGCGCCGCCAGGAATTGCTGCTGCTGGCGGAAAAAGCCGGTTCCATTCGCGTAACCTTCGAGCACTACAATCTACCCTTGCTCGATGACATGCTGCGAATGGTCATGGTCAGCGTGCTAATCACCTACACAATCTACACGATCGAAACAGAATCGCCCGTGCTGGCAGGCACAAACCTCGCCCTGCTGACCGTCCCGTTTGTGCTGTACGGCATCTTTCGTTACCTGTACCTGATGCACGTTAAAGGCGAAGGCAGCGCTCCCGACGAAGTGCTGTTGAAGGACAAGCCTCTGCTGGCCGCGATTATGCTCTGGGGCCTGACCTTCGTCGCCATCATTTATTTACCCCAACTACTCCATTCACCTGTCTCATGAACGCGAGCGCCCCGGCCAAAGTCATCCTGCTAGGCGAGCATGCCGTCGTCTACGAGCAGCCCGCTATCGCCGTGCCAGTGTCAAGCCTGCGCGCCCATGCCGCGGCCGCAGCGGCCCCTGCCGGCTCAGGGCTGACGGTAATCGCCCGAGATCTGAACCAGACGCTTCCGATCAACGTCGACAGCGCGGTCGTCGAAAACGCACTGGCGCTGGCAGCACGGTTGGCATTGCGCGAGTTGAACCTGCCTGCGCCGGATATGACTATCACCGTCACGTCAGATATTCCGCTGGCGAGTGGACTGGGCAGCGGCGCGGCGGTATCGGCGGCGCTCATGCGCGCACTCGCTGAGGCATTGGGCGCATCGCTCCCCAACGAACGCCTGAACGAACTGGTCTACGAAGTCGAGAAGCTCCATCACGGCTGGCCGAGCGGCATCGACAATACGGTGATCGTCTACGAACAACCCATTCTTTACCAGCGTAACCGGCCAATCGAGACCATTCGCATTGGCGCACCATTTCACCTGCTTATCGGCGATACGGGAAAAGGCGCGCTGACACGCATCGCCGTCGGTGATGTCCGCAAACTGGTGCAGCAAGCCCCGAATCGTTACCAGCCGGTGATCGACTCTATCGGCCAGCTGGTCCGCGAAGCCCGGCGGGCCATTGAAGCAGGAGACGCGCAGGCACTCGGCCCGCTGCTGATCCAGAACCATGCCCTGCTGCAAACGCTGACCGTGTCATCTCCCGAACTCGATTGCCTTGTTGACGCGGCGCTCTCGGCAGGCGCGCTCGGCGCGAAACTTTCGGGCGGCGGGCGCGGCGGCAATATGATCGCGCTGGTCACGCCATCTACAGCCCGCGCGGTCAGGCAGGCGCTCATGCGCGCAGGCGCAGCGCGCGTCTTCGAAACGACAATCGCCTGAAAGGATTGTGGTCGTGCTGACGTTCGTCAAATTCGGCGGCTCGCTGATCACCGATAAACGCCGGGAGCAAGCCTATCGCCAATCGGTCGTCGAGCGGTTGGCTAGCGAGATTGCCGTCGCAAGGTCCGCCAAACCGGACCTGCAACTCCTGCTCGGACATGGCAGCGGCTCGTTCGGCCATGTCGCGGCCCGGCGTTTCGGCACGCGCGACGGTGTTCACACGCCGGAACAATGGCGCGGGTTTGCCCATGTGGCGACAGTAGCGTCGGAGCTTAGCCAGCGCGTTGCCACCACACTCGATAACGCAGGCGTGCCTGTCTGGCGACTCCAGCCCTCGGCATCAGCCCGGAGCGAGGATGGCCGGTTAATTTCGATGGCGCTTGAACCCATCCACGCCGCTCTGGCGCATGGCCTGATCCCGCTGGTTCATGGCGATGTATCGCTGGATACCGTGCGCGGCGGCACGATTATTTCGACCGAAACGATCTTCTTCTATCTGGCACAGGAATTGCCGGTGAGCCGTATCCTGCTGTTGGGCGAGGTTGAAGGCGTGTACGACACAGCGCAGACCGTCATTCCACAGATCACACCGGGCAATCTGTCTGCCGTGGAAACGGCCCTCGGTGGGGCCGAAGGTACAGATGTGACCGGCGGCATGGAGGCCAAAGTACGCGCCATGGTCGCGCTCGTCGAACGCCTGCCACAGCTCACGATCCGCATTTTCGACGGACGCCAGCCGGGATTGCTCACGGAAACGTTGCTGGAACGCGCCACCCCCGGCACGCTCATCCATGCCGGCCAGTAGCCACACCTCGACTTACCATTGCCGGGTTTCGATCAGGCGATCAGCGGCGCGATTGGCGGTATAGACAAGACACGTGATCGCAAGCCCCGGCGCAATACTGACCCAGGGCGCAGCGCGAAACGTGACGCGCGCCTCGTAGAGCATCGCGCCCCAGTCCGGCACGCCGAGATCGCCCGCCAGCCCGAGAAAGCTCAATGCCGCGCTGTTGAGAACCGCATAGGCGAAGGTGACGCCGGCATAAGCTGCGATTGCAGGCGCGGCGTTGGGCAAAACGTGGCGCGTCATGACCCACCAGCCGGTTCCACCGGCGGCTCGTCCGGCGCTGACGAACGGAAGCGCCTGCACCTCAATCGCCGCCGTCCGCGCAACGCGCGCCACCTGCGGAATCAGCGCTGCGCCGGTTGCCAGCGCCACCTGCTGCAAGCCAACGCCGAGCAACGTGACGACGACGAGCGCCAGCAGCAAAGCCGGAAACGCCAGCCATGCATTGATCACCGCCAGCAGCGCCGCGTCGATTCGCCCGCCCGCTGCCGCCGCCAGCATGCCCATACCAACGCCGGGCAGCAGCGCGACAACCGTCGCCAGTGCTGCGGTGTACAGGGTGCGCTGCCCGCCATGCAGCACGCGGCTGAGGACGTCCCGCCCCAGCGCGTCCGTGCCGAGCAGGTGTCCGGCTCCCGGCGGCTGGAGCGCTTCGCCGGGATTAGTGGCCATCGGATCATACGGCGCGAGCAGCGGCGCAATCAGAATGACAATGACCAGCGCAAGAGATAAGAGCAACCACGGTTGTTTCACACGCGCACTCGCGGGTCGAGAAGCCGGTTCAGCAAATCGGCAACCGTGTTGACGGCGACATACATGACGGCAGTCAGCATGACAACGCCCTGCACGACCGGATAGTCCTGGCGCAGCGTCGCGTCGAGCAGCAATCGCCCCAGACCGGGCCGCACAAACAGCGCTTCCGTGATGACCACGCCACTGAGTAAAAAACCGGCCTGCAAAGCAATGACGGTGGTCACCGGCAGCAAACCGGCACGCAGGACGTGGCGCAGCCAGACGTGGCGTTCGGGAAGGCCCTTGGCGCGCGCAACCCGCACAAAATCGGCCCCGGCCGCCGATTGCACGGAATGCTGAACGACGCGCGCGACACCGGTCGCCGTGTGGAAACCCAGAACCGCCGCCGGCAAAATCAACTGGCTCAGCCGCCCCGCCCCGCCGGACGGCAGCAGCGCCAACTGTACGGTAAATACATAAATGGCAAGCGTGCCCGTCCAGTAGATCGGTGTACTCAGGCCCAGACTGATGGCAAACCGCGCTGCGCCACCAACGATTCGCCAGCCGGGCAAAGCGGCTGCCAGCCCTAACCCTAGCCCCAGACCAATAGCAACCGCCAGCGCAGCCCCCGCCAGCGTGATCGTCGGTCCCAGGTTAAAGGCGATAAGCTCGCTGACAGACTGACCACTATTCAGCGATTCGCCGAGGTCGCCACGCAAGAGGCCAGCCAGAAAGCGTATATATTGCACCGTCCAGGGATCGTTGAGGCCGAGCGCGTCCCGGCGCGCCTGAATAGCAGCAGCATCCGCCCCGGAGTCCATCAGTTGCGCTGCGATAGCGTCGCCCGGCAGCAACCGCAGGGCGATAAAAGCCGCAGTCGCCGTCAGCCAGACAACGATCGCAGCCCATAAAATGCGGCGAACCAGCGGCACGATCAGCCTCCGGCAACCTGCAGGTTATTCAGCAGCGGATACCATCCGTAGGCATCGAACGCAAGCTCGGACAGCGAAGCGCTAACCGCATTCAGATTGACGTAATCGCGCACGGGCAGGATCAGCGCTTCTTCCATGATGAGCCGCTGCGCCTGCGCGTACAGGTCACGCCGGGCATTCGGATCAAGTTGCCTTCGCGCTTCTGTCAGCAGCATATCGAGATCGGGATTGCTGTAGTTAGACCAGTTGAAGGGGGCGTTGCTCATGAAATATTCGTCGAGCAGCGCCGGATCGACGCCAAACGAATAATAAGCCACGAGGTTGTATTCCCCCTTTTCCACTTCTTCAAGCAATGCGCCGCGCGTGGGAACCGGCTTCAAATTGACGCGGATGCCCAGTGTGCGCCACTGATCCTGCAACAGTTGGGCAACTTCCGGTATCTTGCCCCACGGCGGCACGATGACGTCAATCGTCAGGTCAACGCCGGCAAAGTCGAGATAGCCGTTATTGTCGTTGTCGGCATAGCCCGCCTGATTCAGCAACGCCAGCGCCTGCCCCGTGTCATTGGCATAGGCATTGATAACTTCGCGGTTGTAGTAAAGCGTGTTTGCCGATAACGGCCCCCACGCGATCGGCGAGAAGCGCTGGAAGACCGTGTCGGCAATCGCATTACGGTTGGCGCCATAGAGCAGCGCCCGCCGCACAGCCAGATTGTCGGTCGGATAGCGAGCTGTATTGATAATGAACTGCAATGGCTGTCCCGGCACGGCCACCGGATTGATGCGAATATCGGCGTTGCCGGTCAGGACACGTGCGTCGATCGGCGGCAACTCGCCCATCACCTGCGCTTCGCCGCTCTCAATCGCCAGCGAGCGGGATGCCTCGTCCTCATAGAAGCGGAACTCAATCTCATCCACCGAGCGCTCGTTCGGTTCGGTATAAAACGGTGGCCCCCAGGCATAGTCCGGATTGCGTCGCAGCGTCAGGTGGTCGCCCGGCACATAGTCGACGAGCATGAACGGCCCGGTGCCGATCTGATGAAACTGGTAGCGATTGAGCGAATACTGCCCGAACGCCGTTGGGCTTGCCATGCCAAGATACACCTGGCTCAGCGCGTCGAGTAGCGGGCTGTACGGTTCTGACAGCACGATTTGAATGGTATACTCATCGACGATCCGGTGATTCAGATACGGGCCAAGCAGAAATGCGGCCCGTTGCGAGGCCGTCGCCGGGTCGGTAATCCGTTCGAGATTTGACGCCACACTTTGCGCGTTGAATGTCGTGCCATCATGAAAGCGCACGCCCTGCCGCAGGGTAAACGTGTAGGTCAGGCCATCCTCGGAAACAGTCCATTCAGTCGCCAGCCCAGGTACGAAATCGCCGGTCGTTGGATCGCGGTACACCAGCGTATCGTAGACCTGTCGCAGCGGAATGCCCAGTTCCGAGGAAGAATGGATATGCGGGTCAAAGCCACTGGGCATGAGCGTCAACCCGTAGACGATGCGATTCCGCACGACCGGCCCCTGCGCGTTGCTGGAGGGCGCGCAGGCAGCGAGCAGCATGACAAGGACGAGGAAGCCCCATCTGACGGGCGCCAACGGCATAGACAACCTTTCCAGCCTTGACAATTGTGCAGTGAAGTGCGAAGTATAACAGGCCATTACGTCAGAGGGATAGACCGTGACGAGCTATAACCAGCGCCTGCTGATTCCGCCTGAAGAGGAGGAAGTTTATCCTTATCGACGCGTCTGGCGCAGCGTGATTGTCGAGTCGCTGGCATTGCTCGTCCTGACGCTGGGCCTGTTTGCGCTGCTGGGCATTGCCGGCGTGCAGCTTCCCGAAGCCGCGCGGCGTCCGCTGAATTATGTCGTCGCCGGGATGCCGCTGGGCCTCTGGCTGGTGTTCTCGCTCCTGCAGGAACGCGCCGTGCCTGAGCCGCGCCGCAGGCTACTGGGCGTCGTCGTCGTGACGGCGCTGGCCGCCAACGCCGTCTCCCTGCCGCTGATTGAGCATGTCTTTCAGGTCGAGCGCTGGCTACCACTGGGCAATGCCCTGAACCGGATCGTTGGCTACACCTTCACCGTTGGTATCGTTCAGGAATTTACCAAGTATCTGGTCGTGCGCTATCTCGTCTGGCCCAACGAACTGCGCACGCGGATGGACAGTATTGCCTACAATCTGGCCGCGGCCATCGGCTTTGCCACCGTCCTGAATATCCAGTATGTACTAACCACCGACGCACCGGTCGACATCACCGCCATGCGCGTTTTCGGCAATGTGGCCCTGCAGTCTGCCGGCAGCATTCTGGTCGGCTATGGGCTGGCAGAAGTTCGTTTTAGCCGCCCAACGCCGCTGCTGCTGACGTTCACGCTGGCTGCCGCTGCGACGCTTGCAGGGGTGGTCATTCCGGTGCGCTCCGGCCTCGCCAATGCCAGCCTGACATTCAACCCCACCATCGCCAGTCCAATTCGCGGGCTGGCCGTTTCCGTCGCCGCGCTGGCGGGCATCGCGCTGGCAATCGGCTTTCTGATCGAAAATGCCGAGCGGCAGGATCGTGAAGCTGCCGCGGCACGTGAGGTCTAGCACACATGGCTGTCATCGAAATCCGTGAGCGCGCGCCGGAGACCACGCAGCGCCAGCGCTACAGCCACTACTTTGCGGTCGCCTTCTGTCTCTTCGGCCTGCTGCTCGGGCTGAACCTGCGCGACAGCGCCCTGTTCGCAACCACCCAGTATGCCGACACGCGCGCAGGCATCCGCGCCTTTTATCCAGAAAACTGGCTGATCGACACCAGCAGCCCGGACTATGTTTTCCGGGTGCGCGATATGACCGAGCCCGGTTTCAAAACAACGATTCAGGTTTCGATGGAACCGGTCAGCCCGCAGACCGCCATCCGCAACGTGATCGAAGCGCTTTCGCTGGAGCGCATGCAAACTCTGGCGCAATACACGATTCTTTCTATCGACCCATATTTTTTGGAAGACCAGCCGGAGGCTTTCGCCGTGTCATACGCCTATGCTGCCGGCAACACCGATCCGTTCCTCGAAAGCGTGCCGGAGGTCGTGCGCGGTATGGACATCCTCACCATCAAACGCGGTCAGGCGATTATCATCAGCTTCCGATCGGATGCCGACACCTACGAGCAGAACCTGCCGATCTTCGAGCGGTTTTTGAATGATCTTGAGTTCTAGCGATGAAAGATAGCACCGCGTTAGCTAAGTTCAGCCATCTCAGCGGCTTCAGACGCGTGGCGCTGCTGGCGCTCGGCGCGCTGGTGCTGTGCCTCGGGCTGATTGCGGCGACAAATGTTCTGGCGCAACAGCCGGTGAGCGGCTTCAATCTGGAGCGCATCCAGCGGGCGACCGTCTTTCTGATCCAGGCGCAGGACGTCGGCAACGACCTCGAAATCACGTGTGTGGGCAGCGGCACAATTGTCAACCGCAACGGCCTGATCCTGACGAACGCGCATAACGTAGCACCCAGCGAAACCTGCCCCGGCGATACGATTGTCGTCGCCCTGAGCGTGCGGCTGGATGAACCGCCCATTCCGAAATATATCGCGGAAATCGCCCAGATGGACCCCGGCGCGGACCTGGCGCTGCTTCGCATTACGCGCCAAATCGACGGGCGTCTGATCGACCCGACGACGCTCGGCCTGCCGTTCGTCGAACTCGGCGACTCGTCCAGCGTCGCGCTCGACCAGACGATCACGGTTGTGGGCTATCCCGGCATCGGCGATGACCCGCTGGCGACCGTGCGCGGTACGATCAGCGGTTTTGTTGCCGAGCCGAGCGGCGGCGAACGCTCGTGGATCAAGACCAGCGCCAATATCCCCGGAACCATGTCCGGCGGCGGCGCGTACAACTCCGCCGGGCAACTGATCGGTATCCCGACGACCGCGCCGGTCAGCACGATTGCCGCCAGTTTGGCGTGCGTCTGGGATACCAATCGGGATGGTATTATCAACAATTCCGACCGCTGCATTCCGCTGGGCGACGCAATCAACTCGTTGCGCCCATCCAACTTCGCCGCCCCTCTCCTGCGCGCCGCGTCGCTGGGCATCACCATTCAGCCGCTAACCAATACGGCCACGCCCCCACCACCCACCGACCCGCCCCGGTTTAGCCGGCTGTTCTTCTCACCGTCCGTCAATGACGCGGGCATGCCGACCACCGTGCTACGAAGCCTGCCCGCCGGAAGCAACAGCCTCTATCTGTTCTTTGACTACGAAAACATGACGCCGGAAACGGTCTATTCGCTGCGCGTGACGACCGACGGCATCCCGAACCCCACCTTCAGCCTCGCGCCCGTGCGCTGGAGCGGCGGTGAGCGCGGCATGTGGTATCTGGGTAGCAGCACCCAGCCATGGCCCAACGGCGTCTATGAGTTCACGCTGTTTGCCAATGGCATCGCCGCAGACACCGCGCGCCTCGTCATTGGCGGCGCGCCGCAGCCAGCGCCGACGTTCAGCGACATTTCGTTTGGCATTCTCGACCTACAGGGCAACGTGCTAGGCAATGGCTTTGTGCTACCCGCCGGCAATGTCGCCTCCGCCGAGTTCCTCTATCGCGGCATGACCGACGGCACGCCGTGGACTGCTATCTGGTACTACGAGGGCGAAGAGATCTTCCGCACACCGGAGGACACCGTCTGGACCGGCGGCGCGGAAGGCCGCCGCACGACGTCGATTTCGGTGCCCGACGGCCTGCTGCCCGGCAACTACCGGCTGGAGCTTTTCATCGAGTCCCGGCTGGCGGCGACGTCGGACTTCATCATCGCCGGCGCGCAGGAAGGCGTATTCCCGAAAATCTTCGACAATGCCCACTTCACAACCGCCGCCAGCGTCGCCGAGGCGCGAACCTCGCCGGCCATTTCCACCTTCGCGGCCAGAACCAACGTCATTTACAGCGTGTTCAACTGGCAGCAAATCGCGCCCGGCACACCGTGGCGCATGCGTTGGTCGGTCGACGGAAATGTCTTCTATGACCAGACCCAGCCCTGGAACGGGCCGGAAAGCGGCCAGCAGTATCTGGTTCAGGTCACCGGTCCCGACGGCATTCCGGACGGGACCTACAAGATGGATCTGTTCGTCGGCAGGTTGCAACTGGCATCCATCGAGGCGCGCGTTGGCATCGGCCAGCTACCCATCGACCGGTTCGCGCTGACCACCGGCGCGCAGTTGCGCGGGCGAATCGTGGATGCTGAAACCGGGCAGGGAATCCCCGGCGCAACCTTTGTTCTCATCAGCGATCAGTATTCGGTCAGCGACTTCACTTGGGATGAAGAGCAAATCTACGCAACGTCCATCAGCGACCAGTTCGGGCGTTTCGAAATCGACCGCCTGCTCCAGTTCAGCACAAGTGACCGGCAAATCCCGTACAGCGCGGTGGTCGTCGCAGAGGGCTATCTGCCGTTGTCGGCGGACGGTCTGGTCGTTGAAGAAGGCGAAGATTCGAGTATCGACCTATTGATTCAGATGATCCGGGACTGAGGGGCAGCGATGGCCGAAAAAGAACGCCTGGATATTCTGGTGCATACACGCGGCCTCGCGCCCAGCCGCGAAAAGGCCCGCGCCATGATCATGGCGGGCGAAATCGAGGTCGATGGCGTGGCGATCGACAAACCCGGCATGCGCGTTTCCACCACCGCTGAGCTTACCGCCCGGTCGAAGCCGCGTTTCGTCAGTCGTGGCGGCGAGAAGCTGGCCGCCGCGCTGGAGGCGTTTCCCGTCGCCGTCGAGGGCCGCGTCTGTGCCGACATAGGCGCGAGCACGGGGGGCTTTACCGATGTACTGCTCCAGCACAACGCGGCCAAAGTCTACGCCATTGACGTCGGCTACGGCCAGCTCGACTACCGGCTGCGCCAGGACGCGCGCGTGGTTGTGATGGAGCGGGCGAACGCGCGCCACATCGCGGCTTTGCCGGAGCCGATCGACATCGTCACGATTGACGCGTCGTTTATCTCGCTGCGCCTGCTCCTGCCGACGGCGAGAGGCTGGCTGGCTGCTCAGGCGGACGTGCTGCCGCTGATCAAACCGCAGTTTGAAGCCGGGCCGCAGGACGTCGGCAAAGGCGGCGTCGTGCGTGATCCGGCAGTACACCGCCGGGTATTGCGGGAAGTCCTCACCTACGCGACAGAGCTGGACCTGCGACCTCATGGGCTGATCCGCTCGCCGCTTAAAGGGCCGGCGGGAAACATCGAGTTTGTCGCCTGGCTACGGTGGGGAACCGATGACGCCGGCCCGCCGATTGACACGCTCATCGCGGCGGCGCTCCAGCAATAGCGCACCTTTCGACTACGCCAGATCAAACGTCGTGTTCCACAGCGGACGCCCCGGTGGGCGACGACCTTGCTTAACCTCGCGCTCGTAATCTTCGTAAGGACTATCGTTCAAAGGGCAAACCATGGCCGCTTCCCAGGCCGCCGTTTCGACCGCGCCATCGAGTTCAGCGGCATACGAAGAACGGGGATGAAGCGGCAGGACGACCGACGCACACCCGGCGATTCCGGCGATCATGGCGCGCGCAGTTCCGGCGTCGCAGGCGAGGAAAAAGCGAGGGGCACACGGCTCTTCCTTATGCAGGCGCACAAAACCGACAATCTCCCCTGCCCGCTCAAAGACCACTGCCCGAATAGCCGGATGAGGGCTAAGCCAGTCACACATGGTCAGTTCTGGCTCGATGGCGAAATCGACCTGCGCTTCCTGCAACCGCCACAGGGCCAGCAAAGCGTCCAGATCGGATTCCACCGGCTCTCTTCGTTCGAGCGAGGTTGCGCCATCGCCCGGCTTTAGCGTGATGGAAGCCACGCCAAAGGCGCGCGGGCGATAGCCAAAACGTGGATAGTATTCGCTGTGTCCCAGTAAAAACGACAGCGCGAAGCCTTTTTCGCGGGCAAGCTGATGGCCGGCCTCGATCAGCGCCGTGCCGACACCGCGCTTCTGGAAGGCTGGCTCCACGCCAAGCGGCGCCAGATTAACCGCCCGGACTGTCTGCCCCATCAATTGAATCTGGCAGGGATTGAAGAGCGCATGTCCGACAGGCTGCCCCTCAACCTCCGCCACCAGACTGAGGTCAGGATCAAAAGACCGGCGCTGGCGGTGCAGATTGACGATCAGCGCCTCGTCCAGCCGCTGACCGAATGCGCGAACGTGCAGCGCGGCGATACCGGCATAGTCTGACGGGCGTTCGGGTCGAACATGAATTGAAGGCATCTCACACCTGTTTCCGGTTTTCCGTCCCCGACGGCTGCTCATCGAACAACGACGTTGCTAAAACGCCCGTCACCCTCCATGGAGGCCCGTTAAACGCGCTCTACGCTTTCGATACCCCGGCCATCACCGCGAAAACAGTGTGCCAGTCTACCCCAAAGGCGTTCATCGCACTTCCTTCCGGCAGGTGAAGGCGGCTGTTATAGCAGACCGGGGCCGCGAGGAAAGCCGCTGTCATCCCTGTACTTCTCATGCGACTCAAGGGATAATAAAGCGCAATTCTCAATGTCAGATTAAACAGTCAGCCGAGCCAATGAAGCCAACGCATATTCGGAATTTTTGCATTATCGCGCATATTGACCACGGCAAGAGCACGCTGGCCGACCGATTGCTCCAGTTGACGCATACGATCAGCGATCGTGAGATGCAGGAGCAGGTTCTGGACAGCATGGACCTTGAACGGGAGCGCGGCGTTACCATCAAGGCCTCTCCCGTGCGTATGAAATATCTTGCTTCCGATGGTGAAGAGTACATTATCAATTTGATCGACACGCCCGGTCACGTCGATTTTGGTTATGAAGTCAGCCGGGCGCTGCAGGCATGTGAAGGCGCGGTGCTGGTCGTCGACGCCAGTCAGGGCATCGAGGCGCAAACACTGGCGAACGTTTATCTGGCGCTGGAACAGGATCTGGAACTGATTCCGGTCGTCAACAAGATCGACCTGCCGGCAGCCCGCCCCGATGACGTGGCGCAGGAGGTCGAAGACCTGCTCGGCATTGACGCGGCGGACATTCTCCAGATTTCTGCCAAACAGGGCATTGGCGTGCAGGACGTGTTGGAAGCGGTGGTAACCCGCGTGCCGCCTCCCGAAGGCGATTCCGACGCTCCCCTGCGAGCGCTCGTTTTCGACTCGCACTACGACGTCTATAAAGGCGTCATCGCCTACATTCGCGTGGTCGATGGCGAAATCAATAAGCAATCGACGCTGCGCCTGATGGCGACTGGCGCAACATTTGAGCCGGTGGAACTGGGCGTGTTCAGCCCGAACATGACGCCGATCGACGTGCTGCGTGCCGGAGAAGTCGGTTACGTTGCGACGGGTTTGAAAACCGTGCGCGAGTGCCGGGTTGGCGATACGATCACAACCGCCGTCAACGGGGCGGAAACCAGCCTGCCCGGTTACGAACACGCCAAACCGGTGGTCTTTGCCGGTTTTTACCCGACAAACAACGACGACTATCCGGAACTGCGCGACGCGCTCGAAAAGCTTCAATTGAACGATGCCTCGTTGGTTTACGAGCCGGAAACATCGCAGGCGCTCAATTTCGGCTTCCGCGTTGGCTTCCTCGGCCTGTTCCACATGGACATCATTCAGGAGCGTCTGGAACGCGAATTCGATCTCGATATTCTGGCGACGGCTCCAAGCGTCGAGTATGAAGTCGTGCTGCGCAGCGGCGAGGTCATTCGCATCGACAGCCCTGCCCTGTTGCCTGATGAAAGCACCATCGCCGAAATTCGCGAACCCTGGGTGAAGATCCAGATTTTCACGCCAGAGGAATTTATTGGCCCAATCATGGAGCTGGTCACCAAGAAACGCGGCGAATACGAAACGATGGAGTATCTCGACAAATCGCGCGTGGTGCTGAAATATTCGCTGCCGCTGGCGGAATTGATCGTCGACTTCTACGACCGGCTGAAGAGCATCACCAAAGGTTACGCCAGCCTCGACTACCAGATGGACACCTATCGCGCAGGCGATCTGGTGAAGCTCGATATTCTGGTCAATGGCGAGCCGGTCGACGCGCTGGCGATGATGGTTCACCGCAACGATGCCTATAGCAAGGGCCAGAAGCTCGTCAGCAAGCTGAAGGAACTGATCCCGCGCCAGTTGTTCGCCGTGCCGATTCAGGCGGCAATCGGCAAGCGCGTTATCGCCCGCGCGGACGTCAAGGCCCTGCGCAAAGACGTACTCGCGAAATGTTATGGCGGCGACATTACCCGCAAGCGAAAACTGCTCGAAAAGCAGAAAAAAGGCAAGAAGCGCATGAAAATGATCGGCTCCGTCGAAGTGCCACAGGAAGCCTTCATGGCGCTGCTCAGTCTGGGCGACGAAGAATAGACACAACGGGCGTTCGCCGGAAACCGGAAACGCCCGTATTTATTCCACAACCTACTCGGCGCTGCCTGCACTCAGCGCCCAACTTCCACCTTTTGCGCCGCAACTGCCGCCTTTTCAGGCGCGTAGGGTTCGTGAAGCTGGACCGGCGGCTGCGATGGCTTGGCACGCACGCGCAGGTTGAGCATCTCCACAAAGATCGAGAAGCCAATGGCGAAGTAAATATAGCCCTTTGGCACATGCTGATGCAGCCCTTCCAGCACCAGCATGAATCCGATCAGCAGCAGAAAGCTAAGCGCCAGCATCTTGACAGTCGGATGGCGGTTGACGAACGCGCTGATCCGGCCTGCTGAAAGGAGCATGATACCGACGGCGATAATCACCGCGAGGATCATCACACCGATCTCATTGACCATACCGACCGCTGTAATCACCGAGTCGAGCGAAAAGACGACGTCAAGCAGCAAAATCTGTACGATGACCGCCGCGAACGACGGCGCAACCACTGCGCTGGCATGGCCGGTCTCGCCTTCCAGACGGTCGTGAATTTCGCGCGTGGCCTTATAGATCAGGAACACGCCGCCGAGCAGGAGGATCAGGTCACGACCGGAGATTTCCTGCCCCAAAACGGTGAACCACGGCTCGGTCAACTGGACAATCCACGACACCGCCAGCAACAAGGCGATACGCGTGCCAAGCGCCAGCAACAACCCAAGCTGGCGTGCCCTGCCCTGCTGCCCTTCCGGCAACTTGCCCGCCAGAATGGAAATAAAGACGATATTGTCGATACCGAGCACGATTTCCATAATGGCGAGGGTTAAAAGCCCAATCAGGGCGTCAGGGGAAAGTAACCAGTCCAAGGTGATTTCTCCATTCCTTTTTGTCGCCGGGAGTCGCTTTGTTTCTGATAATTTAGCACAGGCAGGCCGGCGTATACCCCACGAACTTAGGCGTTTCGCCCCGTCTCCGGCAGCCACTCGGCGACCGCCCGCGCCTGCCCCGCCGGCAGCCTGCCCGCGTCGGCCAACCGGCGCGCGACCTCCGGCAACCTGACCAGCGCAATCACCTCGCTGTCCGGCAATGCCACCGGCGCGGTTTCAACGACCACAAGCACCGTGTGCACACCCAACCCTACCCGGCGTGCGCCTTCGGCCAGTTGCCGAAGCTGTTCGGGCTCGTTACTCGCACCGGCAATGAGAACAGCCGCATGGCCAATGTCATATGCGCCGACGAGATCGTAAACCGGAGATTCGCCGCACCCACGACTGAAAACCACCGGCAGTTTCCGCTCCATTCCCACAACAACAGCAAGCGTGACGGCGTCGGGCGCAGCCAGAAGGAACTCCGTATCCGGCAGTCTGCTGGCGGCTTCCGAGGCTGCCAGTTGAAGGACGTCGGGATACGAGGCGATCATCTCCAGTGAGGTCTGGAAAGGCCGGAAGCCGGCGCTGGTGGCAAACTCGCCAAACTGAACCAGCCCGGTTTCGAGCAGAGCAGTTGTCAGCGCATTCATGCCCGCAGCGCCTCAAGCGCGTCGCGCACGCGCTGTGCAAAGTCGTCGCCGCGCCCGGCATACAGCACGCGCGGGCCGGCCAGCCGCAGTTCGAGACGACGACCATCCTCCGTCAGCAAAGTCAGCAATTCCGCGCGCGGCCAGAATGCGCCGGCAGCGCCGGGCAGCGGAATAATGACCGGGTTTTCCCCTTCCCTCACGACAAACATCCCCAATCCCGGAACCTGTCCATAGGCTTCCAGATGCTGCTCATCAACCAGTGTCACGGCATCGACATGAAAACCGCCCGCCCCTGCCGCTTCGACGTAATCGGGCGTAGCGAACGGCCCATGCAGCACGATCAGCGTATCGCCGTTGGCGCGCGCGTAGCCAATCGTGCGCTCCAGCGCAATCGCGCCTGCGGCGCCCAGCGCCAGATAAGACGCCAGATCGAAGACGTATGCGCAGACCACCGGCTGCGTGGCGTCGATAATCGCTTTGCCAAACGGAAGATACGGGTCATCATACTTCTGCATCGGCAGCGGCATCTGCAAGAGCCGGGGGCCGATCCAGAGCGCCAGATTTGACCGCTTGCGCTGTTGTATCTGTTCGAGACGACGAGCGAAACTAGCGACCATCAGGCATTTCCTTCAACATGCACCAGGCTGTAGAGAGAGCCCACGTGCCACTCCACTGCCGCGCCGTCTCGGATTGCGCGCCAAAGCCGTAAGCGCGGGAGCGCGTCTCGTGCTGCGTAGCGACGGCAATGGCGCTGCCCTCGTCTGTATCGGCATGGTCGTCGGCCAGTTCAGGACGACTCACGACCGCCATGGCGATGTCCGCGCCGGCATCGTCGAGTGCCTGACGCGCCGCGCGCTCGGCCAGTTGGCGCAGCGACACTTCGCCATCGGTCACATTCAGGCGCGTGCGGAGCGCGCCGGGATGGGCATGGCGTTCGATGGAAGCCAGACGGTCGCCGGCCCCGGCCTCCAACCGGGCGCTGATCGCGCCATCCAACCCCGCCTCAACCACGACGACGCGCGCGTCCCGGTCGTGCAGAAGCCGGATGAGCGATGCCTCAATCGTTTCGCCGTCAACGCCAAAGATATAACGTCCGATGCGTTCCCGCAGCGCAGTCTCGGTTTCGGCAATCATGCGGTCGGCGTCAACTTCGCTTTCCGCCTTGGCGGTAATCCGCACATCGACCTGACCGCTGTGGGCCGCCAGACCAACGGTCGGGTTCGCGCCCTGAAGCAGTTCCGGGCCGATCAGTTCGTCCAGCGCGCTCTCGCCGATGCCCGCCGTCCGCAGGACACGGGCCTTGATGATTTTGCCGCCTAGCTGGAAGCGGTCGCGCAAATAAGGCACGACGTGCTCGATCATCAGAAACTTCATCTCGCGCGGCACACCCGGCACGCTGATAACGACCTTGTCGCCGTGTTCGACGATGAACGCGGGCGCGGTGCCGACCGGATTTTCAATCGGCAGGGCGTCATCGGGCAGATAGGCTTGCCGCCGGTTGTTCTGGCTCATTTGCATGCGAAAGCCGGAGAAACGCTCGGCGATCCGGTCGAGCAGGTGCTGGTGAAAGGTCAGCCCACGATCGGTGGCCGCGGCGACCGCCTGGCGCGTCACGTCATCCACGGTCGGCCCCAGCCCGCCGCAGGTGATGACGATCTGCGCCCGGCCCAGCGCAATGCGAATGGCATCGGCGATTCGTTGCTCGTTATCGCCGACCGAAGTCATGTAAAAGACATTGACGCCAATATCACGCATCAGCCGAGCGAGGTAGACTGAGTTCGTATCGGTTATCTCGCCTAGCAGGATTTCCGTGCCAACGGTAATAATTTCAGCATTTGGATTCTGTGTCATCTTTTCCCTGTTTCGAGTACAATATGAGCAGAGTATGTGAATAAGCTACAGACATACGTTACCGAAAAACAGTTAGCATAGGAATTTTTGCAAAGTTTCAAAACGCGCTTATAATCGGGCTCGAAGAACGGCAATTCGGCTGATGTCAACATCTTTGTGCAATTTCACCAAGCCGTCTATAAGTTGCGTTCTTTCCGCCTAACATATTGTCTTATGGAGGAAATCCAGTGGCAACGGTAAGTTTCAGGCACGTATGGAAACGCTTCGGCAATACGGTCGCAGTAAAAGACCTCAACATCGAAGTAGCCGATAAAGAGTTCCTGGTGCTGGTCGGTCCATCCGGCTGCGGCAAGTCGACTAGTCTACGTATGCTCGCCGGGCTGGAAGAAATCACGGAAGGCGAGATCCTCATTGGCGACCGCGTCGTGAACAATGTGGCGCCGAAGGATCGGGACGTCGCCATGGTCTTCCAGAGCTACGCGCTCTACCCCCACATGACGGTCTACGAAAACATGGCCTTCGGTCTGCGCCTGCGTAAGACGCCGAAGCAGGTCATCGACCAGCGCGTGCGCGAGGCCGCGCGCAGCCTGGGCATCGACAACTTGCTCGACCGTCGTCCGCGCCAGTTGTCGGGTGGTCAGCGCCAGCGTGTCGCGGTAGGCCGCGCAATCGTTCGTGAACCAGCCGTGTTCCTCATGGACGAGCCGTTGTCAAACCTGGACGCCAAACTGCGCGTTGAAGCGCGTTCGTTCATCAGCAAGCTGCACCAGCGCCTGGGAACCACGTTCATTTACGTGACCCACGACCAGGTAGAAGCGATGACGATGGGTACGCGCATCGCGGTCATGAGCGCGGGCGAACTGCAGCAGATTGATACGCCCTACAACCTGTATCACAATCCGCGCAACGTGTTTGTCGCCGGCTTTATCGGTAGCCCGTCGATGAACTTCTTCGACGCCGTGCTGAAGGAAGAGGACGGCAAGGTGATCGTCGAGACGCCAGCCTTCCGCATCCCGCTGCCACCCGCCGTCGGCAATATGTACCGCGGCCACGCCGGTAAGCGTGTCGTCTTCGGCGTCCGTCCGGAGGACATTCACGACGTCGATTACCAGCCGCCGGGAATTCTGCCCGCCATCATCGAAGCGAACGTTGAAGTGGTCGAGCAGATGGGTAATGAAATGAACCTGTACCTTGAGGAACAGGGCAAGACATTCATCGCCCGTACCGACCCGCGTACTCAGGCCCGCGTTGGCAAGCGTCAGGCGGTTGCCATCAACACCTCGAACATTCATCTGTTCGATGCGAACACCGAGCTGTCGCTGGCGTACGAAGCCAAACAGGCGCAGCCGGAAACGATCGGCGCGTCGAACTAGACCTATCGGCTTGACTATGAGAAGCCGCTCGATCTTCTGAGCGGCTTTTCATTTGCTGTGCCTCTTCCATTCCTGCTCGCGCTCGTATAATATCTGGGACGCGGGTCCATTTTGTGACCATCACAGAGGATGATATTTCGACGTGAAGCTAATTCCGTATGATGATCCGGGCGTTTTCGATGCGCTGCGCTCTGAATGGAATGACCTCCTCAGGCGAAGCCACAGTGACATCGTCTTTAGCACATGGGAATGGCAATCGAGCTGGTGGTTCGCCTACGAACCGGGTCAGATTTGGGTAGTAGCCATTCGCGATGACAACGACCGCCTGGTCGCGCTGGCGCCGTGGTTTATCGAGACGAATCAGGAACAGGAGCGTGTGGTTCGCAGCATCGGCTGTGTCGACGTGACCGATTACGTCGATATTCTGGTCGAACCGGAGTACCAGAAACCGGTCTTCCAGATGCTGGCCGAGCATCTCTATGAGCGGCGAGAGCGTTATGACCGGGTGAATTTGTGTAATATTCCCGAAGCATCGCCGACGCGCGAAGAGTTCGCCGCCGTATTACGCGAGTGTGGTTTCGCCGTCGATGTCGTGCTGCAGGAGGTGTGTCCGGTCATCGAACTGCCAGATAGCTTCGATGAATACCTGGACAGCCTCGAGAAAAAGCAGCGCCACGAATTACGCCGCAAAATGCGCCGGGCCGAAAGCGAAGGTACACTCAACTGGTATATCGTCGGCCCCGAGCATGATCTGGAAACAGAACTCGACCGCTTCCTCAAACTGATGGCCGCCAGCCATCCCGAAAAAGCCCAATTCCTGAGCAACCCGAAAAACATGGCATTCTTCCGCAGTATTGTGCCCAAGGCCTATGAACAGGGCTGGCTGCAGCTTGCGTTCGTCAGCTTTCGGGATCAGGTCGCAGCGGCTTATCTAAACTTCGATTACGAAGGGCATATTCTGGTCTACAATTCCGGCCTGTTGCCGGAAACGTTCGGACACCTCAGCCCCGGCATTGTGCTGCTGACGTATCTCATTCGCCACGCTATCGAAACCAACCGCAAAGTCTTCGATTTCCTGCGCGGCAATGAAACTTACAAATATCGCATGGGAGCCAGAGATACGCGCGTCTACAAACTGAAGGCGAATGTGCGTAGCTAAAGCTGCCTCATGAAGCAAATGGAGACAAAAAGAGCCGGTATGTATAAAGCACCCGGCTCTTTTCGCGATTCGGTCCGTTTCGCTTTCAACCGCCGTAGGCGTTCGGTATGTCGGCGATGAGCGCCGGGATGTACGGGTCCTTTTCCTGGACTTGGAGCGCTTCTTCCTCCGTGATGATGCGCTGTCCCTTGTGGTAGAGGACGTTATTAAAGCCGTCAAACCGGTAGCGGCGATTTACCCAGCCGTAACGATTGTGCTGAAAGACAACATTGAACTGGATCGCCTGTTCTTCGACCAGCACCTTTTCATCGACAATCCACACCGGAGCGTACTGCTCCAGATGAGGCCGGGCAATCGCATCCCGTCTGGCTTTCAGGCTCGATTCAGACTCAAGTACGGTAGCCAACGCTCTGCTCCATTCTCATGCGCTTATGTCGCTAATTTTAGTCACGGCAGTTCGACTTCGGCAACCGCTTCCCTGCCCTATTCCTCCGGCCATAGAAAGCGCTCGCCACAGCGCAGAACCCGGTAAGGCACATTTTCCCGTCTGGCCAGCGCCTCAAAGGCGGTCACATCGGCGGTGTTAAACGTGAACATGTCATAGTGATGCGGGATCATCAGACGGGCTTCCACGGCTTGGGCCAGCGCCACGGCCTCTTCCATCGACATATTGGGCGGAACCTGAAGCTGGCGGCGGCGTTCGTCGCTGCCGTTGATCGGCAGAAAGACGATGTCGGGCCGGAAGTCTTTTAACCGGGCTTCAAGTCCGTCGTAAACCAGCGTGTCGCCGCTGTGATAAAGACGCAGGCCATCGATTTCGAAGAGAAAACCGAGGAACGGATAGCCAGTGTCTTCCGAATAATCCAGACCGGGATGCGCTGAGGGAATGCTGTGGACGACGAGCGGGCCGCAATAGATCGTTTCGTTGCCCGTGGTCGGGACGAGACGTTCGCGCGGCAGCCCCAGCGAAACCGCATGTTCGACAATCGCCGCCGGGAGGATCAGGCGCGCTTCCGGAGAAGCGGCGAAGAGCGCGGGCAGCGTCTCCGGGTCCAGATGATCCGAATGTTTGTGGCTAGCGAAAACCCACTGCGCGTTGTCGATGTTTTCACCGCGCAGTGGCGCAGCCGTCATGCGAATATGCGGCTTTTCCGTCTGCGCGTACTTGGCCGTCAGGTGCTCGGATAGATACAGGTCAATATAAATCAGGGCGGATTGCGTCCGGATGGCATAGCCGCTCTGGCCAAGCCACCAGATGGCGACCTGCCCTTCTCGTGGCTGCGTGCTGTTGATATCTGCGATCAACGCCTCGCCGCTTTGTACAGGTTGTATCAGCGTCATCTTCCTGTCCATTCGTGCCGCGCAGCCGCTTGGGAAAGCTCTGGGTCAATGTTAGACTCAACGCTGTTTCCGGCTGGCGATGTATCAGCGCCGGCTACTGTTTTTAACTCAGAGGAGCCACATTCACAATGACACTGCCCCTGATACCTACCAGCGTGATTGGATCGCATGCGTGGCCCGGCTGGCTGCACACGGCGCTGGCGGCTGCCGAACGCGGCGAGTACGGCCCGGATGATTGGCGCGAAACCCAGGACGATGCTGTGGATTTGGCGGTACGCGATCAGGAAGAAGCCGGTGTTGACATCATCACCGATGGTGAGATGCGCCGTATCGGCTTTTTCACCGCCGAGTTTTACGGCCACATGACCGGCCTGCGCGAACTACCACCACGGCGCAAGCTAGGCGTCATCGGCCATGACCAGCGCGAAAGCTATGAGGCGGTCGAAGCCGTCACTGCCCCCAATGGTCTTGGACTGGTAGAGGAATACACTTACGTACGTGGTCGCACCAATCGCCCGATCAAGGTTCCCTGCCCCGGCCCATACACGCTTGCGGGGCGGATCAAACCCGGCGCGATTTACAAAGACCGGCTGGAAGTCGCTTACGCGCTGGCCGACATCGTCAACGCGGAACTGAAAGCGGTCGTCGCGGCAGGCGCAGACTTCATCCAGCTAGACGAGCCATCTTACGCGGTTCACGCCTATACGCCTGCTGAATTCGTCAAGCTGTTCAACTACACGGTTGATGGCGTAAACGCCAAGATTGGCGTTCACCTGTGCTTTGGCAACTTTGTCGGGCGTCCGGTCGCCAAACGCACCTATCGCCCACTATTCCCGCATATCCTCGACATGAATGCCGACCAGTTCGCGCTGGAGTTCGCCAACCGCGAAATGGCGGAATACGATCTCTGGCGCGAGTTTGCCAGTGAGAAGGAGCTGGCAGCCGGGCTGATCGACGTCAAGAATTACTACATCGAAAAGCCTGAGGACGTCGCCGAGCGCATTCGCAAAATGCTCGAAGTCGTCCCTGCCGAAAAATTGTCCGTAACACCCGACTGCGGCTTCAGCCAGACTGCTCGTTGGGCAGCACGCGGCAAGCTCAAGGCGATGGTTGAAGGCACGAAGCTCGTTCGGCGCGAACTGACAGGCGAGGCATAGAGGCGTGAACGACCGCAGCGCCCGTGCCGCGATCAGCGTCGACATGGGCGGTACGAAGATTTTCGGCATGCTGAATACCGTCGACGGCGTGGCACTGGCCGAGGATACGCTGCCGACCGCCGGGAGGCAGGAAGACGCGGCTCTGGAACGGCTGGCAACGCTGATCGAGGGGCTACTGAACCGGGCGCAGGCACAGCAGGTGACCGTTGCCGGAATCGGCGTTGGCGTGCCGGGCATGACCGACGAAGGGAGCGTCGTCGCCGCCCCTGCCCTCGGCTGGCTCGATTTTCCGCTGGCACAGCGACTGGAGGCGCGTTTCGGCCTGCCGGTAGTGATTGAAAACGACGTCAATCTGGCTGCGCTCGGCGAATACGGCTTCGGCGCAGCGCGTGGAGCCAGCAGCATGATCTGTGTTGCTGTCGGCACTGGCATTGGCTCCGGCATCGTCATTGACGGGCGGCTTTACCGCGGGCACAGCGGTAGCGCCGGTGAAATCGGCTATATGATCCCGGAGCCACGCCTGCTCGACGAACCCGTCACGGACGCAGACTTTGGCGCTTTCGAGCGGCTGGCGTCGGGAACCGGCATTGCGATGCGAGCGCGAGCTTTGCTCAAGACACACAATCTGGATGAAAGTCTGGGCGCAACCGCCGCCCACGTCCTGCAGGCTGCTGATCGGGGCGAATTCTGGGCTAAACAGGTGATCGACGAGACGATTGACTATCTCGCTCAAGGTCTGGCCAATATCGCCGCCGTGCTCGATCCAGACGTTATCGTCCTGAGCGGCGGCGTCATGGCAGAGCCGGAACGCTGGATTGGCCCTATTAGCGAACGAGTCCGGCGCGTCATTCCATTCGCGCCGCCCATCGTGGCATCCGCGCTTGGGCCGCGCGCGACCGCATTGGGAGCAACCGTTCTGTTACAACAGTCCAAGTCCGCTTTTTGACTTGCATTTTTCGCCGCGTTATAATCCGGCGAGCAAATGTCCGCACATTTGCCGGCAGATATGACACAATACTGTCGGGTAGTTAAGAGATTAGTCAAGGAGAGTTCTATGCAACGTAAAACATTTATCCTGTTCCTGTGTCTGCTGGCGCTGCTGAGCGTAACGATTCCGGTCGCAGCCCAGGATGAGTCTTTCGTCATCGGGGTTTCAAACGGGTTCGTCGGCAGCGAATGGCGCACCCAGATGATCCAGAACATCGAAAACGTCGTCGCCGAATTCAATGAGGCCGGCATCAACCTCGAACTCGTGGTCGAAAGCGCCGACGTCGACGTTCAGGGCCAGATCCAGCAGATCCAGAACCTGATCAACCGCGGCGTCGACGCCATCCTCGTCAACCCCAACGACCAGAACGCCCTCAACGCCGTCCTTGAGGAAGCCACCGAGGCCGGCATCGTCGTCATCGCCGTCGACCAGGAGGTCGCCGCTCAGGGCGTCATCAACGTCGTCATCGACCAGAAGGAATGGGCCAAGATCAGCGCCCGCTGGCTGGCCGAGCAACTGGGCGGTGAAGGCGACGTCGTGCTCATCGAAGGCTTCGTCGGCCATCCCGCCAACGAGGCGCGCATGGAAGGCGTCGCGGAGGTCTTCGCCGAGTATCCCGGCATCAACGTCGTCGGTCGTGAAAGCGGCCAGTGGGATCAGGCGACCGGCCAGCAGGTGATGAGCGACTTCCTCGCCTCGCTGCCCAACATCGACGGCGTCTGGACGCAGGACGGCATGGCGCAGGGCGCGCTGACGGCCGTGCAGACCGCCAACCCCGCAAAATGGCCGGTGATGGTCGGTGAAGCGCGTGCGGGCTACCTGCACCTGTGGAACAGCATCCTGCAGGACAACCCCGACTTCGTCTCCATCGGCGTCGTCAACCCGCCGGGTATCGCTGATGCCGGCGTGCGTGTCGCTGTGGAAATCCTCTGTGGTGAAACAGTGGATGAATCGAAGTTCGAGGGTCCGTTCGGCAACTCGCTGTACGTGCCGATTCCGGAGCCGATCACGGCGGAGAACTTCGAAGAAGTCTATGCCACCGTCGCCGATCAGCCCGACTCGTATACCCTCGATAGCTTTGTCACGCAAAGCTGGGCCGACTCGTTCATGGTTGAGTAACGGACGAATACAATGAAGGTCTCGCTGTCCGCCCAACACATCGTCAAGCGCTACAGCGGCGTCGTCGCTCTGGCTGATGGCAATCTGAACGTCGAATCCGGTCAGGTGGTCGCGCTGCTCGGCGCGAACGGCAGCGGGAAAAGCACCCTCAGCAAGATCATCACGGGAGTAGTTGCCCCCAACGAGGGGCAGCTACTCCTTGACGGGCGGCCCGTGACCTTCGCCTCGCCACAGGCCGCGAAGAAAGCCGGCATCACCGCCGTTTATCAGGAATTGAGCCTGATCCCCGACATGACCGTCGCCGAGAATATCTGGCTGGCGCACGAACCGCTCCAGTTCGGCGTTCGCATCAACCGGCGTGAAATGCGCCGCCGCACGGACGCGCTGCTCGACCTGTTCAGCGGCGCTTTCCACACGCTCGACGCCGACGCGCTGGTGGCCGACCTGCCGCCAGACGAAAAACAGATCGTCGAAATTCTGAAAGCGTTCAGCCTGAAACCGCGGGTCATGATTCTGGACGAAGCCACGGCCAGTCTCGACAGCCGGCAGGTAGATCGCCTTTTCAATCTGATTCAGCAGTGGAAGGCGGAGAACCTGGCAATCGTCTTTGTTTCGCACCGGATGGAGGAAATCTTCCGCGTGGCCGACCGCGCAACCGTGCTGCGTAACGGCATCACCGTTGGCGATGTCGCCATCAGCGAAACGAACGAGCGAGAACTGGTGAACCTGATGATCGAGGCGAGTGCCACACCAAGGCGGCACGAACGTACGGTCGCGGCGGATGCGCCGGTGCGCCTGTCGGTACGTGGCCTGCGAACACAGGCGCTGAAAGGTATCGACCTCGAAGTTCGTGATGGCGAACTGCTGGGCATTGGCGGCCTGCAGGGCCAGGGCCAGAGCGAGTTGCTGCTGGCGCTTTTCGGCGCTATTCCGTGGACAGGCGAAGTGACGCTTTCGGGCGAGCCTGTTCACTTCCGCCATCCGCGCGCAGCCATGGAGAAGGATGTCGCCTTTGTGCCGGGCGACCGAGCATCCGAAGGCCTGCTTTACATTCGCTCGATTCTGGAAAACCTGCTTCTGCCGTCGTGGCAGCGGTATGGCATACCACTCCAGCTTGACCGCGGCCGTCAGGACGCGACGCGCATCGCCGACGATCTCGGTCTTGTGCGCCCAAGCATGGATGCGCCCGTCAGCGCGCTCAGCGGCGGCAACGCGCAAAAGGTCGTCATCGGCAAATGGCTGCTGCGCAATCCCAAACTGTTGCTTCTGAATGACCCGACCAAAGGCGTCGACGTCGGCGCGAAGGCCGAGTTTTACAACCTGCTCAACGATCTACGTCAGGCAGGCACCGCGATTCTCTTCTACAGCAGCGATGATGTCGAGTTGCTGGAATTGTGTGACCGCGTGCTCGTCCTTCATGACGGCAAGGTCAGCGCGGAGTTAAGCGGCTCCGACCTGAACCGCGCCAATCTCGTCGCTGCCAGTATGGGCTCCGGACACATGAACCATGAACCTGCTTAGATTGCAGCGCTACGCCAACCGTAACAGCTATTTATTCGCGCTGCTCCTGTTAGTCGTCGTTCTGGCGATCAACTACTCTCTACAACCCAGCCTGTTTGAACTGCGGGTGCTCAACGGCAACCTCCGCAACTGGTTCCCGCTGATGCTGCTCGCCGCCGGGCAAACCATTGTCATCATCGGCGGCGGCATCGACCTCTCAGCCGGCGCGATGGTTTCGATGGTCAACGCCTTGCTTGTCGGCAGTCTGCTGACGGCTGAATCGACGCCGGATGAGGTGCTGCTGGGCGCGCTGATCGCCTGCGGCGCGGGCATGCTGGTCGGCGCGATTAACGGCTTCTGCGTCGCCTACCTGCGGCTCCAGCCCATCGTCACGACTTACGCCACCAGCTTCATTTACGCGGGCGTGGCGCTGTATGTCCTGCCCCGCCCCGGCGGCGCCATCCCGGCTGATCTGGCGCGCACCTACCGGTCAACGCCGCTCGACATCCCATTCGTCGTTTACCTGATCGTGCTGCTGATCCTGTTCTGGCTGGCGCTGCGGGCCACGCGGTTCGGGCAATATCTGTTCGCAACCGGCGGCCAGCCTAACGCAGCCTATGCCAGCGGCGTGCCGGTAAATTTCGTTCGCTTTTTAACCTACGTGCTTTCGGGCCTGTTCGCCGCGCTGGCAGCCATCGCGCTCACCATTTCGGTCAGCACCGGCAACCCGCGCATTGGCGACAAGATGACACTCGATTCGATTGTGGCGGTCGTGGTCGGTGGCACGCGGCTAAGCGGCGGCCAGGGCGGAATTATCGGCACAGTCATGGGCATCGTGATTCTTGGGACGATTCGCAACATCATTTCATTCGCCAACGTGCCGACGTGGTCGCAAACGCTGGTAGACGCGCTCATCATCATCGCAGCGCTCACCGGCCCCGGCCTGATCCGCCTCATCAGGAGGCGCTTCCAATGATCGCGCAGGTTCGCCAACGTCTCAGCCCTCCGGTTATCGCGCTGCTGTTGGCCATCGCCCTGTTCTTCGCCGGCGGCCTCATTAACCCGGCGTTTGTCAACCTGACACAGGCGATCAACATTGTCCGTCTGGCAGCGTTCCTCGGCATCATCGCAGCAGGGCAGACACTTGTGATCATCAGCGGCAAGGAAGGCATCGACCTGTCCGTTGGCGCGGTAGTGACGCTCGGCGCGATTCTCGTTTTCCGGTTGTCCAACGGGCAAAATGAAGCGCTGCTCTACGCGATTCCCATCGCGCTCGCTGCCGGAGCGCTCATCGGCGCGCTGAACGGCGTCGGCATCGTCATCATCGGCATCCCGCCGCTGGTCATGACGCTGGGCATGGCCGGCGTCGTGCAGGGAACCATCCTCGTTCTCACGCAGGGCCAGTTGGTTGGCGGCACGCCGCCGATCATGGGCCAGCTAATCTCCAGCCCGCTGATTGGCCCCTTCCCCGGCGTCATTTTCATCTGGCTCGCCGTCGGCGTGGCGATGTGGCTGCTGCTGGAGCGCACGCGCTTTGGCAAGCATCTGTTCGCGGTCGGTGTCAACCGCACGACGGCGCGGCTGTCCGGCGTGCGCGTGCCGCTGGTTGTCATCGCAACCTACGCCCTGAGCGGGCTGCTGGCGGCTTTTGGCGGCTTCATTCTGCTCGGTTTCACCCAGACGGTGTTCCTGAACCTCGGTGGGCCGTACTTATTCCCGGCCATCGCGGCAGTGGTGATCGGCGGCACGGTGCTTTCGGGCGGCAAGGGAAGCTACTGGGGCACGATGTCCGGCGCGCTGGTGTTGACACTGATCGACAGCCTGCTACGCGCCATGCAGTTGCAGGAAGCCTACCAGCTCATCATCCTCGGCTTCATTCTGGTTCTGTTAATTTCCATTTACGGCCGCCAGAGTGATCTGCGGCAGTAAACGGCAAAGCAAATGTCAGGAGAAAGACCAATGCACAAAATCACCTTGCTGGGGGCCGGTCTCATCGGCATGTTCTATGCCATGAGCCTGCACGGTCACCGCAGCCGCGACAGGATTCAGGTCGTCTATTCGCGCACCGAAGAACGCGCGCGCAAATTCGCCTCCGACTGGTCGATCCCGCGTTGGACTACCAATCTGGAAGAAGCGATCAACGATCCGGAAACCGGCGTCGTCGTCATCGGCCTGCCGAACAACCTGCATGAGGAAGCCGTGCGGCTGGCCGTGAAAGCGGGCAAAGCGGTGCTTTGCACCAAACCGCTGGGGCGCAACGCCGCCGAAGCCAAGCGTATGCTCGAAATGGTCGAAGAAGCGGGCGTCTTTCACGGATATCTGGAAGATCTGGTCTACACGCCGAAAACGCTGAAGGCGATCCGCTCGGTTCGGAATGGCGCGATCGGCAAAGTGCTGTGGGCGCGCTCGCGTGAGACGCACCCCGGCCCGCACAGCGACTGGTTCTGGAACAAGGAGATTTCCGGCGGCGGCGCGATCATCGACATGGGCTGCCACTGCATCGAGATCAGCCGCAACTTCATTGGCAAGGATGTGCGCCCGGTCGAGGTGATGTGCTGGGCCGACACTCAGGTTCACCCCATCGAGGCGGAGGACAGCGCGGTCGGCCTGGTACGCTATGCCAATGGAGCTATCGGACAGTTCGAAGTGAGCTGGACGTTCCGCGGCGGCATGGACCTGCGCGACGAAGTCTCCGGTTCCGAAGGCACGATCTGGCTGAATCACTGGCTGCGAACCGGCTTTGAAATGTTCACCAGCGTTGGCGAAGGCGGCTATGTGGCCGAGAAAGCGGAGAGCGAAACCGGCTGGTTGTTCCCGGTTGGGGATGAGCCGGACGCGCTCGGTTATGTGGATATGTTCACCGACATGCTCGATGCGCTCGATGAAGGCCGCAAGCCAATGGAAGACTTCTACGACGGATATGTCGTCAATGCGATCATGGACGCGGCCTACCGTTCGGTTGAATCGAAGCGGTGGGAGCCGGTCGAACTCGAAATCTGGCGCGGGGCCGACGAGGTAGATCAGAAAGTAACGCTGCAGGACTACGATGAGCAGCATTACCTGATCAAGGAAGAGAAAATGCCGGATGGCCGCGTCAAGCTCATCCTGAAAGAAAAAGCAGGCGGCAAAGTCGTGCAAAGGGTCATAGAAGACGAAAACGCCTGAGCAGGGAGAAAGAGAAACACAAGATGGACAAGGTGCGTGTTGGCATTATCGGATCGGGCTTCATCGCCAATATCCATGCGATGAGCCTGCGGGAAGCCCACAACGCCGAATTGGTAGCAGTGGCTTCGAAAACGCCGGGCAAGGCGGCGGCGTTCGCCAAGGAACGCGGCATTCCCGACGCTTACGAGGATTATCGCCAGCTGCTGGAACGCAATGATATCGACGCGGTGATCGTTGGCGTTCCCAACTATCTGCACGAAGAAGTGGTCGTGGCGGCGGCCCAGGCCGGCAAGCACATCATGTGTGAAAAGCCGTTCGCGCGCACTATCGAGGAAGCGCAGCGCATGCTGGACGCCGTGAATCAGGCGGGCGTCAAGCTGGTCTATGGCGAAATGCTGTGCTTTGCGCCGAAATATGTCCGCGCCAAACGGCTGGTCGAAGAAGGCGCACTGGGCAAGGTCTTCCTCGTGAAGCAGAGCGAAGAGCACGATGGCCCGCATTCGCCGTGGTTCTGGGATGTCAACCTGTCCGGCGGCGGCGTGCTGCTGGACATGGGTTGCCACTCGATCGAGTTCGCCCGCTGGATCCTTGGGCGGCCAGCCGTGAAAAGCGTGACCGCGCAGATGGGCACGTTCGTTCACAAAGGCCGGACGCAGGGCGAGGATCACAGCCTCTGCATCATCGAGTTCGAAAACAACGCTCTGGCCGTGGCCGAAAATAGCTGGGGCAAGACCGGCGGCATCGACGACCGCTGCGAAATCTACGGCACGCTGGGGCATACCAGCGCCGACCTGATCCACGGCAACGCACTGATGACGCATAGCAAGGTCGGTTACGGCTACGCGGTAGAAAAAGCCGACACAACGCAGGGCTGGACCTTCACCGGCTTTGAAGAGGAATGGAATTACGGCTTCCCCCAGGAAATGCAGCACTTCATCAATGTCATTCTGGGCAAGGAAGAGCCGCTTGAAACAGGCGAGGACGGACTGGAAGTCCTGAAAATCATCTATGCCGCTTACCAGTCCGCCGGCGAAGGACGGCGTATCGAATTCCCGTACGAGCCGCCAAAAGTCGCCAAGCCGATTGACCTGTGGCTGAAGGCCGGCCAGACAGAAAACGCCTGACATTTCCGCGCGCGGGGGCGCGACATGCCGCGCCCTCGCCCCTTTCCTCGTGGAGTAACCAATGAACCGCCTTGAAGGGAAAGTAGCCATTGTCACAGGCGCGGCCAGCGGCATTGGCAAGGCGACAGCCGTGCGCTTTGCCCGTGAAGGCGCGCGCGTCGCCCTGCTGGATGTCAACGCCGAAGGGCTGGACGAGACAGCGCAGATGATCGCCACCGGCGGCGGCGAAGCCCTACCCGTTGCGGTCGATCTGACCATCGCCGAAGACGTGGAACGCGCCGTTTCCACAGCCAGCGCGCAGTGGAATGGCCTGCACGCCGTCTTTAACGGCGCGGGCGGCAGTGGCAGGCGCTGGGGCGATGGCCCGGTCGACGCCTGCACTGTCGAAGGCTGGGAGAAAACGCTGGCCCTGAACCTAACCAGCATTTTTCTGGTTTGCAAATATGCCGTGCCGCCGTTGCTGGAAACGAAAGGCGCGATTGTCAACCTGTCGTCGGTGCTGGGTCTTGTCGGTGGCGACGAGGATTTCGGCACACACGCTTACGCCGCGAGCAAGAGCGGTATCGTCGGCCTCTCGCGGGCCATGGCCTCCTATTACGCGCCGCGCGGCCTCCGCGTCAACGTCATCGCTCCGGGCCTGATCGCAACGCCGATGAGCCGCCGCGCCCAGTCTGATGAGCGCATCATCGCCCGACTGGAACAGCTTCAGCCACTGACCGGCGATTTCGGCCAGCCGGAAGACATTGCGGCAGCGGCGGCCTATCTGGTTTCCGACGACGCGCGCTTTGTCACCGGAGCCGTTCTTACGGTCGATGGCGGCTGGACAGTTCGCTAGCCACGAACATTTATCCGTATATTTACCCGCCCATCCCGCACCTTTTACAGCACCACGACGCGATATCAGGCAACATCAGTCGCTACCCTCGCGTTGACCGGCTGTTCAAACCTCGTTATAATGGGAAAATGTACGGATATTTCACAGTTGCCCGCTGCATGGCAGGCAGAAAAGCGTCTGTTAGGAATAGCGAGCAAGCCTGCAGGACAGCGAAATGAACGACACTTCAGTAGAGCACCTGCCCATTACCCCGCCCCGGCCAGATATCGACGTTCCACTTTACCGGCAGGTTGAAGAGGATTTGCGCCGTCTTATCAGCGAGGGCGTGCTTCCGCCGGGCAGTCTGATGCCGACAGAGCTTCAACTGAGCCGCGCCTATGGCGTTGGCAGGCATACCATTCGCTACGCCTTGTCGCTGCTTGCCGCCGACCGCCTGATCACCCGACAGGCTGGCCGCGGCACTTATGTCACCGAACCGCCTGATCGCTCGCGATTCTATCTCGACCGCAGTTTTACGCGGCAGATGGCCGAACTCGGCAAGCAGGCCCGTTCCAGAGTGCTTGAGATGGCCATGGGCGTCGTCGACAACACGACGCCTGAGCCGCTACGAAGCCGGGTTGGCGCGCCGATTCTCAATCTGGTGCGTCTGCGTTTTGGCGATAAGGAACCGATCGGCATCCAGGCAACGCTCATCCTGACAGAACGCTGCCCGGGGATTGAAAACATCGATTTCTCAACCAGCTCGCTTTATGACGTGCTGGCGACCCGCTATCGCCTGCCTATCGCGGAAATTGCCCATACCATCAGCGCGACCGTCGCCGGCGAGCTTCAGGCCTCTCTGCTCCAGATTGCTCGTGGCGCGCCGCTGCTCGTCGTCAACACCACCGCCTATCTGGAAACCGGCGATGCGATTGAGATGACGACCAGTTACTACCGCGCCGATAAGTACGAGTACAGCATTACCCATCGCTATTCGTCTGACTGATCAGCAGAAGAGCCAATGTGCGGCCGCGCGCGCCTCGCATCACCATTCCCGGAGGAAACGACCGATGAACGCAGCCTATGACTATCTGGACGCCGCCCAGCAGATTGTCGATCGCATTCGTTCGACCCAGATGGAAGCTATCGAGAAAGCGGCAGACATTTGCGCGCACAGCATCGCCAATGACGGTCTGGTCCATCTCTTTGGCACAGGTCACTCACGCATTCTGATTGAGGAAATCTTCCCCCGCCACGGCAGCTTCACCGGCTTCCACGGCATCGTCGAATTATCGCTGACGTATCACAACCAGGTGGTCGGCGCAAACGGCCAGCGACAGGCCATGTTTCTGGAGCATGTCGAAGGTTTTGCTCAAAAGATTCTGCGTAATTTCGTCCTCCGGGAACCAGACAGCTTCATGATCTTCTCGAACAGCGGCGTCAACGAGGTCGTCGTTGACATGGCGCTCGAAGTCAAGCGGCTTGGCCTGCCGCTGATCTGCGTCGTGTCGCTGGATCACTGCAGCAAGGTCGAAGCGCGACACAGCACAGGCAAAAAGCTGCCCGACATCGCCGATCTTACGATTGATAACTGCACGCCCGCCGGAGACGCCATCGTTCATATTGATGGACTGGACGATCCCGTTGGCCCCGGCTCGACTGTCGGCGGCGCGATTATTGTCAATGCCATCAAAACGCTGGTGGCGCAGCGATTGACCGAGGCCGGCAAGCCACCGTTGGTGCTATCGAGCGGCTACGTGATCGGGCGCGAAGCATCAGCCAAGCGGTTTGACGAGGTATACGACGAATACCGTAACCGGGTGCGCCGTGTTTACGGGTGCTAGCACAGGTTGAAGATGACGAGTTACAGACAAACGTTTAAGCAGCGACTGACCACCGATGTGCTGGTCGTCGGCAGCGGATCGGCAGGCGCGACGGCGGCGATCGCTGCCGCGCGTGAAGGCGCATCCGTGCTGGTGGTCGAGCGCTACGGCTTTATGGGCGGTATCAGCACGCAGGTGCTCGATACCTTCTACGGCTTCTACACCCCCGGCGTGGAAGCGCGCAAGGTCGTAGGTGGTATACCCGACCTGGTAGTGGATGAATTGCGGCAGCACAACGCCATGATTCTGCGCCCCAACACCTACGGCGCGGGACAGGGTATCACTTATGATCCGGACATTCTCAAGATCATCTGGGAACAACTGGCGCTGAAATCCGGCGCGCGCCTGCTTTATCACACCTTCGTCCTCGACACGCTGACTGAAGGCGACCGGGTGACCGGCGTCGTTGCGGCCAACAAGTCCGGCCTGTTGCAAATCGAGGCCCGTGTGGTGATCGACGCTTCCGGCGATGCCGACGTCGCAGCGGCAGCCGGCGCGCAATACGAGAGCGCGCGCGATGTGCCGGTGCAATCGCTCACAACGACGTTCCACTTGATCAACGTCGATACAGAGCGCGCCCGCCGGGTGAGCAAGGAACAGTTGCACGGCCTGATGCAGCAAGCGATAGAAAGCGGAAATTACGACCTGCCGCGCAAGGAGGGCAGCGTTCACATTACCCCCTACCCCGGCATGATGGCGACGAACATGACGCGCGTCGGCAACATCGATCCAACAGATGTTGAACAACTGACACAGGCCGAAATCGAAGGCCGGCGGCAAGCGCTGGAATACACGCGCTTCCTGAAGGACATGGTTCCGGGCTACGAGAACGCGGTCATGACAAAGCTGAGTCACCAGATCGGCGTGCGCGAAAGCCGGCGCATCTTCGGCGACTATCGCCTGAGCCGCGAGGATGTGCTCGCTGCGCGGAAGTTCGAGGACGCCATTGCCAAATGCGGAGCCCCGATTGAGGAGCACCATGCCGGCGGAGACACACGCTGGGAATATCTGCCGGAGGGTGAAACCTACGATATTCCCTATCGCTGCCTGCTACCGCGCGGCGTCGATGGCCTGCTGGTTGCCGGTCGCTGTCTGTCTGCCGACCACGATGCTCATGCCTCGGTTCGCAGCATGGGCCAGTGCATGGCGATGGGACAGGCGGCAGGTGTCGCGGCGGCGCTCGCCGTCAGCCGGGCGGCGGAGCCACGCGAGCTGCCTTACAGCAAGCTGCGCGACCACCTGTTGAAGCTGGGAGCCATTCTGTAACCATGTTTCTCGTCACCGGAAATACGAACGTCGACCTGTTCATCAGCGGCTTCAACGAACTGCCCAGCGTCGACGGCGACGAATTCACCAACACCAGCCTGATCTTCACATCGCGCCCGCTTGTCGCATCCATCGGCGGCAATGGCGGCAATCTGGCCTACATGCTCGGCAACTTCGGCGTCCCGACGGCCCTGTGCAGCGCCATCGGGCAGGATGTGATGGGCGAACTCGTCATCGGCTGGCTGAAGAGCAAAGGCGTCACGCTCGACGCTCTGGCGCGCTATGCCGACGATGGCACGCCGACGAACACCATCATCACCGACGGCCATCACAATCGCCTGTCGTTTTATTACGGCCAACCCACCTTCCGTTACACACTCGATCAAATTCCGCAGGCGCTGATCGACCGCGCCGAGGGCGTGGCCATTTCCGCGTACTCGCTTTTCACGCAACTACGCGGCGAGGGCTACCGGCATCTACTTGAGACCGTCCACAGTCGCGGCGGCGTCACCGCCGTTGATATCGGCCCCGCCCTACTCGAACCGGCGCGCATCGACGAACTCAGGCCGCTGTTGCCTCTCATCGACTATCTGATCGCCAATGAATACGAGCTGAGCGTCTGCACGGGCATCAGCGACCGTGATGAAGGCGTTGAGGCGCTGCTCCGGGCGGGCGCGAACATGGTACTGGTGAAACGCGGCAAGAACGGCGTCATCGCCCGAAGCCGGGAAACAGTGCTCGAAGTGCCAGCCTTCCCGGTCACCACAGCAGCGACGACGGTCGGCGCAGGAGACTCATTTAATGCCGGATTCCTGTACGCGCTGCGTCAGGGCAAGGCGCTGCGCGACGCGTTGGTGTTTGGCAGCGCGACCGCTGCGCTGGTAGTAGCGTCGGGGAAAGGCGTGCTTGGCGCGCCAACGCTTGCGGAGGTCGAGCGGTTAGCCAACACGGTCTCACCCTAACCGTCGCCACAAAAGAGAAGGGTTTAGCGTGAGCTTTCGTCTCCGCATGAATGGGTATAGATAACGCCGGAAAGCTGTGAAGCTGAGGTTTCGCAGCCTTCCGGCGTTTTAGCGTGGTTAGTCCGTTTCTTCGACGCCGGACGCGTAAACGTTCTTCCCGAAAACGAATCTTTCCACAGCCTCCGCTACGCCATCTTCGTCGTTGCTGGCCACGACGAAATCAGCCGCCGCTTTGGTCTGCGGCATGGCGTTGCCTACCGCAACGCCGATCCCGGCAAGCTGCAACATTTCGATATCATTCTCGGCATCGCCGATGGCAAGCACTCGCTCAGGCGCAATGCCCAGATCATCGAGCAGGCGCTTCAGCCCCGCGCCCTTCGACGCGCCAAAGGGCAGAATTTCGAGCATGTCGTCGAGGGCCTGCACCAACGTTGCCCGCCCCTCGACCTGCGGCGCGAGTTGTTCACGTACTTCGCTGACGCGCTCCGGCTCGTCGATCAGCAATATTTTGTTGATCGGCAGCGCGAGCAATTCGGCTGCCGGAATTTCCTGTGGCAACGGCTCGTGATACCGGGCCAGCTTGTCGGTCTGGGCAGACCGCTTCGGCGTGTAAATGTCGAGGCCGCTGTAGGCTGCCAGTGCCACCGCTTCTCGCCCGGCAAACTCAACCAGTTGGCGCGCCAATTCCGGCTCAAGCTGCTGCTGCGCGCGTACACTGCCATCGCCGTTGTACAGTATCAGCCCTTGCAGATAAACGCCGGGCGTCGCCAGATCGAGGCGTTCAATCGCTTCCTGCGCCGAGCGCCGGGTTTTTCCGGTCGCCAGCACCACCTGAACGCCGTGTTCCATCGCCTTACGCAGCGCGTTCACCGTGCGCTCTGAAAGCTGGTGCTGGCTGTTCAGAAGCGTGCCGTCAAGATCGACGGCGATCAACTCAATTGGATTCGTCGGAAACATCGCTTCCCTGAATGTCGCGGCAGAATGGGTAGACAGGCGGATTGTACCCTGCCGTCGCCTTTTCCGGCATGAACTATTACTGAACACAGGCACAGCTTCCATGCCATTGCCTGTTGGTCTGGTTCGCCGGTTGTTGGCCGGTTGCGGCTAAGGTACTATCTCGACCGTTAGAAGCAGCTTGCTCCGCTTGCCCGGCCTTCGACCGGGCGACCGATGATAATGGCCTGCCCGCCTGTTTCCCGGCCAGGCCGCAGAACGTGAAGGACCACCCATGAAAGCCGTTATGAAAGTTGCCCCCGGAGTCGGCAACATCGAACTGCGCGACATCGAAGAGCCGGAACCCGGCCCGCAGCAGGTCAAAATTCGCGTCCGCGCCGCGGGACTCTGCGGCACCGATCTGCACATCTACAAGGACGAGTTTCCATCGCGCCCGCCGGTCGTGCTTGGCCATGAAGTCGCCGGCGTGGTCGAAGCCGTCGGTGAAGGCGTGACCGGTATTCAGCCCGGTATGCGCGTGACGACGGAAACCTATTTTTCGACCTGCGGGCAGTGTCGTTACTGCCGTAGCGGACATAGCAATCTGTGCCTCAACCGCCGGTCCATCGGCTCCGCAGTGAACGGCGGCTTCACCAGCGCCTTGGTCGTGCCGGCGCGCAATATTCACGAATTGCCGGAAAATATCGACTTTCAGGCTGGCGCGCTGACCGAACCGCTGGCATGTGTTGTTCACGGCGTGCTGAGCACCCCGACCGTCGCGCCGGGCGATGTCGCCGTAATTGCCGGGCCGGGCGCAATCGGCCTGCTGACGCTTCAGGTCGTCAAGGCAGCAGGCGCAACTGCCATCGTTCTGGGCACGGACGCCGACGCCAGCCGTTTGCAACTGGCGCGTGAACTCGGCGCGGATCATGTCATCAATGTTCAGGCGGATGATCCGGCTCCGCTTGTAAGCGAACTCACCGAAGAAGGACTCGGCGCAGACGTCGTATACGAATGTTCGGGGGCCGGGCCTGCCGCCGCACAACTGCTACAACTGGTACGGCGGCGCGGGCGCTACGTGCAAATCGGCCTGTTCGGCAAGCCCGTTGCCTGGGATCTGGACCAGCTATGCTTTAAGGAACTGACAGCGACGGGCAGCAACGCCAGTGTGCCATCCGCGTGGAGCAAGGCGTTACGCCTGCTGGCCGATGGCTCGGTCCAGACGAAACCATTGATCACACACGTCTATGACATCACCGACTGGCAGGAAGCGTTCGCGACCTTCGAGGGCAAGCGCGGAATCAAGACGATCTTTCAGCCGGTGGACTGAAGCGCGCGGCTGCGAGGTGATACGCTGACGCAATCTCCCGGCGTGTCGCCTTTCTTCGCCGGAAAATAAAAGCAGGCATCCCGCTACCGGGACGCCTGCCTATCTTCACCTATTAGGTCAGGCGACGGGTTGTTCGGCGAGGCCGGTAATGATTTTCTCGACCTCTTCAATCGTCGTCTTTTTCGGGTCGATGTCATCGGCGACGACTTTGCCGCGACGCAGCACAACGATGCGATCCACGACCTGAAAGACGTGATAGATGTTGTGCGCGATGAAAATGCACGAGTGGCCAGAGTCGCGAGCATTGCGAACGAAGCGCAGCACGCCCTGAGTCTCTTCGACGCCCAGATTGTTAGTCGGCTCGTCGAGAATGATCAGGTCGCTGCGGAAATAAAGCGCGCGCGCAATCGCAACCGCCTGTCGCTCGCCGCCGGAAAGCGAGCTGATCGGCGTGGTTGGCGGAATATCTTTCGTGATCCCGACCTGCTTCAGCAACTGGCGCGCCACCTCGTTCATCTTTTCCTGATCCATGTTGCCCAGAAAAGGAGCGCCCTTAATCGGTTCGCGTCCCAGAAACAGATTCCGGGCGATCGAAAGGTGTGGAACCAGCGCCGAGTCCTGGTAGATCGTCTCAATGCCAAGCCGGATGGCATCGGTCGTGTCGCGAATAGTGACCTTCTGGCCCTTGAAGTAGATATCGCCACTGGTCGCCGCTACCGCACCGGAGAGGATTTTGATCAGCGTCGATTTGCCAGCGCCGTTGTCCCCCAGCAGGCCGACGATTTCGTTTTCCCGGACGGTGAAGGTCACGTCCTTCAAAGCCTGCACGCGCCCGTAAAACTTGTTGATGCGCTCCATACGCACGAGTTCGCCGGTCATCTGCCTTATACCCCCACGTGATGCCTGCGCTCAAGCCAGGAATGCAGCGCCATCATGCCGAGGATGATCGCGCCGATGAAAATGTTGTAGGCCAGACCCGGCACGCCGATCAGGACGATGCCATTCCGCATCATGCGGAGGATGAGCACGCCGAGCACGGTTCCGATGATCGTGCCACGCCCGCCGCTGAGGGCCGTACCGCCGATGACGACCATCGCGATCACTTCAAGCTCGTAGCCGTCGCCGCTGTTCGGATTAGCCGCCGACACACGGATGGAACTGGTGATACCGGCGTAGGCCGCCATCAATGACGAAAGCATGAACAGCGCCATCTTGGTCCGCATAACGCGGACGCCACGCGCCAGCGCCGCGCTCGGATTGCCGCCAGAAGCCTGAATCCAGTTACCTGCCTTCGAGCGGGTCAAAATGTATCCGAAAATCACCGCGAACAGGATGAACCAGAGCAGCGACATGTAGATGCGATAACTACCGATGTTGAAGTCGCCAACGATCACGTCGATAAGCGGCGATTCGGCCCGCCACGTGCGCTGTGGGAAACCGCTGGTGATGTACAGAGCCGTGCCGCGCACGACCAGCAACATGCCAAGCGTGACCAGAAACGACGGGATTTTGAGCCGCGTGACGAAGATCCCGTTCGCGTACCCAATCACCAGGCTGATCAGAAGCGCCACTACGAAACCCACTTCGAGCGACGTCGTGCCGGTGTTGTATAACGTCCACATGACGATTGGCGCAAAGCCGAACACCGAACCGACGGATAGGTCAAATTCGCCCGACGTCATGAGCAGAGTCATGGCCAGAGCGATCATGCCAAGCTCGGAGGTGAAGGTCAGCGAATTACTGATGTTGCCGGGCGACAGAAAAGCCGGGGACAGCAGTGTAAAGACCACGATTTCGATCACCAGCAGGACGAAAGGGCCGAACTCGGGGCGCGAGATCAGCCGCTGCAATGCTGAAGCCGAACCCGTGCGCGTTTCAGACGCGGTTCCCGGAAAAAGGCGTTGTATTAACGGTGTTGAGCGCATCAGGCCATTTTGCTCTTGAGCTATTTAAGAACGGAATAAAATCGGATGGAGGCTGGCGTAGACACGCCAGCCTCGTTCGTCGAGTATTACATTATGCCACGAGCAGTCTTACAGGTCGAAATCGATTACGACCCCGATCCGCCCTGCATGATGTCGAGGTAGATCTGCGCCGTGTCAGCTTCATACAGCGTGCCGACAAAGACGTCGAATCCGGGTGGAATGCCGCTGGCAGCCATCGAGGCCATCGACAGACCGATGTAGCTGGTCGCGTGCGGATCCTGCCACATGGCGGCGTTCACATAGCCGTCGAGAACCTCCTGAGCCGTTTCGATGGAGTTACCCCAACCGACTACCGGAATCTCACCCGGCGCGACACCCACCTGATCGAAGACGCGCTGAATGCTGCCCGTGACCAGGTCGCCGAGGCCGATGATAGCATCGATGCGGTCGCGGTTCGCCGTCAGATAGTCGGACATGCGGGTGATGACTTCGGCCTGATCGAGGGTAGCTTCGGTGATTTCGTACTCGATGCCGAGCGGGTCAAACACGCTGGCGATACCTTCAGTTTCCAGCACCTGATACGTCGCGCCCGGCACTTCAACCGGCATCCAGACGAAGCTGCCCTCGGACACGAACCCGTGATCGACCAGATACTGCGCCCAGCGGCGGCCAATATCGACATTGTCGCCACCCACATAGGCATCGCGTCCGCTGTCCCGGTCCTCGGTGTTGATGATAATGACCGGAATGCCCGCCTCGTGCGCTTCGGCGATGACGTCATTCAGCGAACCTGGATCGGGCGTGCTGGTGACGATGCCGGTCGCGCCAGCGGCGATCGCCGCGCGGAAAGCTTCCTGATGCGATGGCACGTCGCCGCTGTGGAACGAAGTACGCACTTCATTGCCGGTGTCGGCGGCCCACTGTTCGGCCCCTTGCAGGAAGTAGGTCCATACCGGGTCGGCAGGGCTGCCGTGCGAAATCCAGTAGAAGACCCGAGCCTCTTCCTGAGCCGATGCCCCAAACGGAAGCGAGAAACTGAGAATCAGTAAGAGGGCGAGAACCAGAGTGACAGGTTTTCTAATCATTTTTGCATCTCTTCTTTCCTACTTATCGAAATCGACAGTGGCGTTGCTCAGTCTTACCGAAGGCGACTGCTGCTTTATGCCCGGCATAACCTCCCTTCTGTCTGTACATGCGCGCACCCGCGCGCGAAGCCGCCACGATTATAACCGTCTGCCGCCGCCGCACCAAAACGCCACATTAACCGCCGGCTTCCGTTTCGCTGATGAGGCGAATGTGGTTTTGCCACGGATCGTCGACCAGAACCTCGCCAGCGCGCGCGTTATAGCGCAGCCCGGCGCGGGCCAGCCTGTCGCTCACGGCATCCAGTGCCGCCTGATCCGGCACGACGATTGTGTATTCCAGCAGCCCAACCGAGTCTTCAGGCGGCGGAGGAGCGCCCTTGCTGTGCCAGGTATTCAGGCCCAGATGGTGATGATAGCGCCCGGCGGAGACGAACAGCGCTGAGGGCATCGTGGCAACTGCATCGAAACCAAGCACATCGACATAGAACTGCCGGGCGACGGTGATATCCCCTACGCGCAGATGCACATGCCCGATTGTCGTGCGCTCCGGCATGCCGGTGTAAGGCTCGTTCGGATCTCCAGCCGAGCGAATCACGCCTTCAAAATCGAGCGGATCGACGGCCATGGCGACGGTATCTCCCTGCCAGCGCCATTGATCGCGAGGGCGGTCACGATAAATCTCCAGACCATTGCCATCCGGGTCCGCCAGATACAGCGCCTCGCTCACCAGATGGTCCGATGCTCCCTGCAGGCGATAATCGTGCCGGGCCAGATTGATCAGCACCCGGCCAAGATCGGAACGCGACGGCACGAGAATGGCAACATGGTATAAGCCGGTGCTGAAGTTCGGTTGAGGGCGCACGTTCCGCCGTTCCTGAAGATGAAGTAATGGCCGGCCAGCCACGCCGACGGATGCGCGCGCGTGGGTATCGCCAGACGTGCCAAGCAGCGTCATGCCCAGAGGGCCGGTATAGAAATTGATCGAGCGCTCAAGATCGGCCACGGCCAGCGTGACCGGCCCCATACGCGTGAAATCCGGCAGGCGACTCGATTGATTTTGCATAGACCGTCCCTCTCCAGTTGATCGATGTAAAGTAGCGGTGAGTATAATCGCAAACCGGCTACAACGGCATCAGGTGCGCCGGGGATCCGCAGCGACAAAACAAACGCCCCTCTGCCGCATAAGACAGAGGGGCAACCACGAACACGCCCGGCATGTCCTGTCGTTATCCGTGAAGGATGGCTTCGGGCATCACCGGCTTCGCTTCGTCCGCTACGCCATCAGGAACTTCGCCGGCCAAGGCCAAAGCCTCGCGGCCAGCATGTTGCTTGTCGGGCGGAATTTCCAGTATCAGCCGCACGGGTGCGCCATAGTGGAGGTAATTCCAGACCCAGTTGATAAAGACATTGGCGCGATTTCTGAACCCCATGAGCGCAATGAGATGCAAACCGAGCCATGCCAGCCACGCCACAAACCCTCGCAATGGAATACGGTTGTAAATCCAGGCGACGGCGCGGCTGCGGCCAATGGTCGCCATGATGCCACGGTCGTGATAGTGGAATGGCTGCTGCGCTTCCCCGCGCAGGCGGCGCAGAATATTACGCGCCGCCAGAATCCCTTGCTGCTTGGCTACCGGAATCAGCATCGGGTACGGTGCGCCCTTTTCGTCTTCCAACCAGGCCATATCGCCGACGACGTAGATACCCTTATGGCCGATGACTTCCAGCGTTGGATGAACGGGTACCCGGCCACCGGGCTTGAGGGGCACGGCCAGCATTTCGGCCAGTGGCGACGCCTTGACGCCTGCAGCCCAGACGAGGGTATGGCTGGCGATGGTCGTTCCATCCTTCAGCCGTACTTCCCGCTCGCTGACCTCGGCAACCGGGTTGCCGAGGATCACCTCGATACCTACGTCTCTAACCTGTTCGAGAGCAGCCTGCTGGAGCCGTTCGGGAAATGGCAGCAGCAGGCGGTCGACAGCCTCGACCAGCACGACCCGCACCTTGAGATCGCGCAGAAAGTCATATTCCTTGCGTAGCACGCGGTCGTATAACTCGTACAACGCGCCCGCCATTTCCAGCCCGGTCGGCCCGCCGCCGACCACGACCATGGTGGTCAGCGCGCGACGTTCGTCGGGATCGCTCGTCCAGGCAGCGCGTTCAAACTGCCGCAGGATATGATTGCGAAGCCGAACCGCATCGGACAGATCCTTGAGGCCAAAGCCATAACGGGCAACGCTTTCGTTATTGAACGTATTGCTAACGCTCCCCGCAGCCAGGATCAGATCGTCAAAAAGCTCCCGCCGAACATGACCATTCGTCTGAACCGCGACCCACCGTTCGGTTGGATTGATCTCCACGACCTCTCCCACCAGAAACCGGAAACCCGGCATGTTGCGAAAGATGCCGCGTACCGGATAGGCAATTTCCTCCGGTTCCAGACCGCAGGTTGCCACCTGGTACAGAAGCGGCGTGAAGGTATGGTAGTTGTTCCTGTCGATGACAAGAACATCCAGATTCTGTTTCACGAGGTTGCGGGCGGCGTACAGGCCGCCAAAACCCGCGCCAATAATGATAACCCTGTGCTGCCGGCTCTCCGTCATGCTCGGCGCTCCTGACCTGTCTTAATGGATATACCGTTACATATATTCTATCACAGATTGTGATTTTTGTCACAAAATATTGCTGCACTTTTACCTTGCCCTCATTTTCCGTTTACGTAACGGCAGGACACGCTATAATGGCACGGTCTTTCTAACCTTCTCACCCTGCCTATCCATGACTGACGCCTTCTCGCACGAGCAGTTTCTGTCGCCGTTTGCCTGGCGCTACGGCAGCGCCGCCATGCGCGCCATCTGGAGCGAGCACCACAAGCGCCGCACATGGCGACAAATCTGGCTGGCGCTGGCGCGCGCGCAGTATGATGCCGGGCTGGTCACCGAAGCACAGGTGCGCGACCTTGAGACGCAAGTCGACGCGGTCGACGTTGTACGGGCGCACGAAATCGAGGCCGAGATTCACCACGACCTGATGGCCGAGATACGGGTTTTTGCCGAACAATGCCCGGTTGGCGGCGGCATCATCCATCTGGGCGCGACCAGCAACGACATCGAAGACAATGCCGATGCGCTTCGTATCCGTGAAAGCCTTGACCTGATTCTCAGGTCGCTTGCCCGGCTGCTGCACGTGCTCATCGACCGTATCGAAGCCCATGCTGAAGACGTCGTCATGGCGTTTACGCATATCCAACCGGCGGAGCCGACAACCATTGGCTACCGGCTGGCGCTCTATGCTCAGGATCTGGCTGCCGATTACGCCGGGTTGCAAGCCCTTCGCGACAACGTGCGTGGCAAAGGTCTGAAAGGCGCGGTCGGCACGGCGGCCTCTTACGCCGAACTGCTGGCAGGAACCGGCTATACCGCCGCGCAGTTGGAAGCGCGCGTGATGCAGCTACTTGGCCTGACGCCCTTCCCCATTGCGTCACAGACATACCCGCGCCGGCAGGACTGGCAGGTGCTAAGCGGGCTGTCCGGCCTCGCCGCCAGCCTGCATAAACTCGCGCTCGATATTCGCCTGCTGCAATCGCCCGCTATCGGCGAGTGGTCTGAGCCGTTCGGCGCAGCGCAGGTCGGATCATCGGCCATGCCGTTCAAGCGCAATCCCATTCAGTCGGAAAAAATCGATAGTCTGGCCCGAATTGTCGAGGCACAGGTGGGCGTCGCCTGGCAGAACGCTGCGCTTTCAGCGCTGGAGCGCACGCTCGACGACTCGGCCAACCGGCGCGAAACGCTGCCGGTAGCGTTTCTGGCAACCGACGAAATGCTGAAAACCGCCACGCGCATCGTTTCCGGCCTGCGCTTTGACAGCGATACCATGCGGCGTAACCTCGATCGCTTCGGCGTTTTCGCCGCTGTCGAGCGAGTGCTGATGGCCGCGGTCAAGGCAGGAGCGAACCGGCAGGAAACACACGAGCATCTGCGCGAGCAAAGCCTTGAGGCGTGGGCGGCCGTCAGCAAGGGGCAGCCGAATCCGCTGGCCGAACAACTCGTCTCCAGCGATTTTCTCCGGCGCTATCTCTCCGGCGATCAGATTCGCGCCCTGCTCGACGCGCGCGCCTACGTCGGCGACGCTCCGGGGCGTGCACGCGCGTTCGCTGCCGAATTACGCCATCGTATCCCTGCTCTCCAGGAGTGAAACCATCGATGCCACGAGCATTACTGAGCGTTTATGACAAAACGGGTTTGGTCGATTTTGCACGCGCGTTGGCCGAGCGTGGATGGGATCTGGTCGCCAGCGGCGGCACGGAACGCACCCTGCGTGAAGCAGGTCTCGCAGTTACGCCGGTCGAACAACTGACGGGCATGCCGGAAATGCTCGATGGTCGGGTCAAAACGCTGCATCCGGCCATCCATGCCGCGATCCTGGCCCGCGATACCGAACGCGATCTGGCGGAACTGCGCGATGCCGGCTATGCGCCGATTGCGATGGTCGTCTGCAATCTCTACCCCTTCCAGGAGACTGTCGCTCAGGAAAAAGTGACGCTTCAGGATGCGCTTGAGCAGATCGACATCGGTGGCGTGGCGCTGCTGCGCGCGGCGGCCAAGAACTTTCTGAATGTCACGGTCGTATGCGATCCGGCAGACTATGGAACCGTCCTCGAAACGCTGGAGTCAGACGACAGTATTCATCTGGCGCTGCGCCGTGAACTGGCGATGAAGGCTTTTGCCTACACACGCGACTATGACACGGCCATCCATGCCTATCTATCCAGAGATATGGCTCCCCGGCTGGATTACGAGAACTTGCCCGAACACCTCTCGCTGGGTGGCCACCGCATCGAGGTCCTGCGCTACGGCGAGAATCCACATCAAACCGCAGCGTATTATGGCCGGGTGGCCGGCGTGGGACCGCTGGGCGGCACGATGCTGGGCGGCAAACAGCTTTCATATAACAACATCCTCGATCTCGACGCCGCATGGCGTGTAGCAAGCGCCTTTGACGAGCCGGTAGTCGCGATTGTCAAACATCTAACGCCATGCGGTATTGCGACCGGCGAAACGCTGGCCGACGCCTACCCACGCGCGTTAGCATCCGATCCGGTCAGCGCGTTCGGTGGCGTCATTGCCGTCAACCAGACCGTTGATGAGGGCTTTGTCGAAGCGCTTGGCGCGCTGTTTGTCGAAGTCATCGCTGCGCCGGGCTTTACCGACGCCGCACTGGCGCTGCTTGGCGAACGGCGCAAAAACTGCCGCCTGCTGGCGATTCCGCGACGGTTTGACGCGCTCGAACTGGAAGTACGAAGCGTGCATGGCGGCCTGCTCGTCCAGCGCCCCGACATCGGCGACCCACCCGGCACGACTCTGCGCGTGGTCACGCGGCGCGCGCCGTCGACCGAGGAATATGAAGCGCTGAAATTCGCCTGGAAGTGCGTCCAGCATGTGAAATCCAACGCCATCGTCATCGCCAGCCAGAACGCGACTCTGGGCATTGGCGGCGGTCTGCCAAGCCGGGTCGATGCCGTCGAACTGGCGGTCAAAAAAGCGGGTGAGCGCGCCCGTGGCGCAGTCCTCGCGTCCGACGCTTTCTTTCCTTTCGCCGACGGCATTCAGGTTGCGGCAGCGGCAGGAATTACGGCGATCATCCAGCCCGGCGGCTCAATTCGCGACAACGAAGTGATTCGCGCTGCCGACGACGCCAACATCGCGATGGTCTTTACCAACGTGCGCCATTTCCGGCACTAAACGCCCAAAATCCGGCAGGGCCTCGCCGGCGTTTCCGGGTGAAAACGCTGAATTTACCCTTGCCGGGTACTAGCGCCGTTGCTATAATGACACCATCAACGCCACCCTAGCTCAATGGCAGAGCAATCGCTTCGTAAGCGATAGGTTGTGGGTTCAACTCCCACGGGTGGCTCTCCGATGCCCGCAAGTTTCAGTGCGGGCATTTTTTCTGTCGGGAGGCTGCACTTGAAAGAGCGCCAGCGGCCGGTGACCATTGCCGTCGCCGGCGGGACAGGTTCGGGCAAAACAACGATTGCCAATGCGCTTCTCGAACGCGTTGGCAGCCATCACATTGCCTACCTTCCACATGACGCCTACTACAAGGACATCGACGCCATCCCGAAAGACGAATCGGGCAAGCTCAACTTCGACCACCCGCACGCGCTGGATACGCCCCTGCTCATCGAGCACATCAAACAGCTTCAAAACTGGCAGGATGTCGCCATCCCCATCTACGACTTCACGCGCGACCTGCGCCTGCCGGAAACACAGTTGGTCACCGCACAGCCGATCATCCTCGTGGAAGGTGTGCTCATCCTGGCCGAGCCTGAACTGCGGGCGCTGTTCGACATCAAGCTGTTCGTCGATACCGACGCCGACATTCGTTTCATCCGCCGCCTGCAACGCGACATCAACGAACGAGGCCGTACCGTGCAGTCCGTCATCCAACAGTATCTGTCGACGGTCAGGCCGATGCACCTCGAATTTGTCGAGCCAAGCAAGCGCTATGCCGACGTCATCGTGCCGGAAGGCGGCTTCAACATGGTCGCCATTGATATGGTCGCCGACCGCATTCGGGGCATGCTACGCGCCCAAACAATCGAACCGCGAAGCGGGATTGACGCTCAAAATTAGCCTGTGCTATACTCGCCGCTAACTGAATAGCCATCATCGACGTTGAATGGGAAAAAGCCGCAGCCGCCTGGCGTCAGAGAATGCAGGTCACCGGCTGAGAGCCTGCTCGCGAGTGCTGCGGAAGGTCGCCCAGGAGTCGTCCGGCTGAACCGTTCAGTAAGCCGGACCGGTTATGCCCGTTATCGCGTTTGAGTGCCCTGACCGGTTGTTTTGGCCTGTCAGGGAAGCAAGGTGGTACCGCGAAACCGACCCTTTCGTCCTTGTGATGGCGAGAGGGTTTTTGTTTGCCAGAGCGACGAGGGACAACATGCAGGCGATCAATGATACGAACGCCTTTTACGATGCGATTGCGGAATACTATCCGCTGTTGGACCGTGACTGGGAAGTGCGTCTGGAGCGCGAGGGCCTCGGCCTGCGCTCGATTTTCCGCAACAAGGGCATTCAGCGCGTACTGGACGCCGCGTGTGGCGTCGGCACGCAGGCGGTGCCGCTGGCCCAACTGGGTTACGATGTCGTGGCAGCCGACCCAAGCGCCGGTATGCTGCGCAAGGCGCGAACGGTAGCCGAACACTACGGCGTCCTCGATCGTATTGAATTCAGGCAGGTGGACTTTCTGCAACTCCGGCAGACCATCAGCGGTGTATTCGATGCCGTGGTCTGCAAAGGCAACGCCCTGCCCCATCTGCTGCTCGATGAAGAGATCGAAGGCGCGCTGCGAAACTTCTATGATCTGCTGCGTCCCGGCGGCATGGTCGTGATCGGCATGCGCGACTTTGGCCCGTTTATGGAAACGCGGCCTCGCTTCCTTCCCGGCACGATCCACACCTTTGACGATGGCTCCGAGTTCATTACATTCGACATCTGGGAATGGGAAGACGGCCCGCCGGTTATCGCGACACAGAATCTCTATATCATCTCAGGTAAGGCCGATCACTATCGGACGATCAAACGGCAGGTTGTATTTCGACCGCTTTCCACTGATGAGGTCAAGGTGGTTTTGCTTGAAGCCGGCTTTGAGGATGTGGTCGACCAGTTAGACCGTAGCGAGCAAGTGCTCATCGCACGCAAGCCTGAATAACGCCTGGTTTATTCGATATTAGCTACCAGCAACGCGAACGAGGATCAAACCTATGCCCCAGTCGATGCCAAAGACCTTCGACTTCCGTGAAGCAGAAGAACGCCTGTACCAGTTTTGGGAAAGCAAGGGCTATTTCAAGCCGGAAATCGCCGGGCCGGACGCCGAACCTTACGTGATCAGCATGCCGCCGCCGAACGTGACCGGCGCGCTGCATATGGGCCACGCCATGTTCAGCACGCTTGAAGATCTGATGATCCGTTACGAGCGTATGCGGGGCAGAGCGGCCTTATGGGTGCCGGGAACTGACCACGCAGGCATCGCGACCCAGCTTCAGGTCGAAAAGATGTTGCGCGACGAAGGCAAAAGCCGCGAGGAAGTGGGCCGCGAGGAATTTCTGGCCCGCACGTGGGAATGGAAAGAGAAGTACGGCGGCCAAATCATCCGCCAGTTGCGCCGGCTGGGCGCGAGTTGCGACTGGGATCGCGAACGCTTCACGATGGATGAGGGGCTTTCCAACGCCGTCATCGAGGTCTTTGTCCACCTTTACAACGAAGGGCTGATTTATCGCGGCCCGCGACTGGTGAACTGGAGTCCCGGCCTGCGGACGGCTATTTCCGACCTTGAGGTGGAGCGTGTGGAAGAAGAAGGCCGGCTATACTTCTTCAACTATCCGCTGGAGGGCGGCGGTGCGATTCCGGTTTCGACGACCCGGCCAGAAACCATCCTGGGCGATACCGCGGTGGCCGTTCATCCCGACGACCCGCGCTATCAGGCCTATATCGGCAGGACGGCGCTGGTGCCAATGCTGAACCGGCGCATTCCGGTCATCGCTGACGAATACGTCGACCGTGAGTTCGGCACCGGCGCGCTCAAGATCACGCCGGCGCACGACTTCAACGACTATGAAATCGGCCAGCGTCACGGTCTGCCGCTCATCAACATCATGAACAAGGACGCTACGCTCAATGAAAATGCCGGGCCATACGCCGGGCTTGACCGCTTCGTGGCACGCGAGCGTCTATGGGCCGACATGGAAGCCGCCGGCATGACGATCAAAGTCGAGCCGCATACCTACGTCGTGCCACGCAGCCAGCGCGGGGGTGAAATCGTCGAACCGATGATCAGCACACAGTGGTTCCTGAAGATGGAACCGCTGGCCAAACCGGCGCTGGAGGCAGTGCGCGAGGGGCGCATCAAGATCGTGCCGGAGCGGTTTGAAAAGGTCTACTATCACTGGCTGGAAAATATTCAGGACTGGTGTATCAGCCGCCAGTTGTGGTGGGGCCACCGCATCCCCGCGTGGTATTCGGATGACGGCGAAATCTACGTCGGCAAGCAGCCGCCGCCGGAAGACGGGCGCACATGGACACCGGAAGAGGACGTGCTCGATACCTGGTTCAGCAGCGCCCTGTGGCCGTTCAGCACGCTCGGCTGGCCCGAAGAAACGGCGGATCTGAAGCGCTACTATCCAACCGACATGATGGAGACAGGCTACGACATCCTGTTCTTCTGGGTCGCGCGCATGATCATGATGGGCCTCAAATTCACCGGCCAGCCGCCGTTTAAAACCGTCTACCTGCACGGACTAGTGCGCGACAAATATGGCCGCAAAATGAGCAAGACGCTCAACAATACCGTCGACCCGCTGGAATTGATCGACCAGTACGGAGCCGATCCGCTGCGGTTTACGCTGATTACCAGCGGCTCGCCGGGCAACGACATCAACCTCGACGTCGCCCGCGTCGAGCGCAACTGGAAGTTTGTCAACAAAATCTGGCAGATGACCAGCTTCGTCGTGCATAACCTCGACGGCGAGCTACCGGAAACGCTGCCGCCGCGAGAGGCGCTCGACCTGCCCTCGCGCTGGATTCTGAGCCGGTTGAACACACTGGTTAGCAACGTGCAGCGGCTGTTCGATATCTATCAGTATGGCGAGGCCGGACGCCAGATTGATGACTTCCTCTGGAGCGAATTCGCTGACTGGTATATCGAAATCAGCAAGTACCCGCTGTATCAGGGCGATGACGAGGCAAAACAGGTCACGCGCAGGGTGCTGGTGCACGTGCTCGATACCTGCCTGCGGTTGCTGCATCCGTTCATGCCGTTCGTGACCGAGGAGCTGTATCAGTATCTACCGAGCAAGGGCGAAGCGCTCATCATCGCACGTTGGCCACAGCCGGACGAGTCCTATATCGATGCTGAAGCCGAAACGACGATGCGAGCGCTGATTGATCTGGTGCGAGGCATCCGCAACGTGCGCGCCGAATATAACGTCGAGCCGGGTCGCCGTATCACAGCGCTGATGCAGCCCGGAAGCTACGAGGCAGCCATCCGCGAGCACGCTTATCTCTTCGCGCGGCTGTGCAACGTTTCGGGCGTGCGTATCATGGAGCCAGACGAGGCCGCGCCCGAACAGGCGGCGTCCGTTGTGGTGAGCGATATAACCGCTTATCTGCCGCTGGCCGATTTCGTCGATGTGGCGGCAGAATGCGAGCGGCTGTCCCGCGAGGCGGACAAACTGCGCGAACAGATTGCCCGTTCAGAGGCCATGCTTGCCAACGAGCAGTTTGTCAATCGCGCACGGCCCGATGTGGTCGAACGCGAACGCGCGCGACTGGCAGACCTGCAGGCCAGCGCCGCGCAGATCGCGGAACGTATCGCGCTGCTGTGCAATCAGTAAATTAGCTCGCGCCTGATCGGAGAAGCGCCGTCGCGGGCGAGGCATTCCAAATTCCGGCGGTTTGCCTCGCCCGCGAAACCGGGCAGCCTGAAGGTTGCCCTATCGAGAATGGCTGCGGAGCGCGCGCCAGACGCGCTCCGGCGTGAAGGGGATGCTGCGTATCCGAACACCTGTAGCGTCATAAATTGCCGAAGCCACGGCGGGGGCAACGCCGTCTTTCGGTATCTCGGCAACCGCCTTAGCGCCATACGGCCCGCTCGGCTCATACGTCTCGACGAAGATCGCTTCCAATTCGGGCATCTCGTCCGCCCGGTAAATGTGATAGCGATTGAGATCGGTCGCCAGTGGCGTGCCGTTCTCGTCGTAGACCAGTTCCTCGCAGTGTGCGTATCCCAGCGCCTGCGTCATGCCGCCTTCGATCTGGCCGGCGGCGGTGATTGGGTTAATGGCAATGCCACAGTCCACCGCCATCAGCAGCCGATCGACCGTGACCTGGCCTGTTTCGGTATCCACGGTGACTTCGGCAAACTGGGCGGCGAACGGCGGCGGGCTAAGCTCGCTCATATGGCTGGCTGTCGCCATAATCTGATGTTGATCCTCCTGATGGAGGCTGTGCAGCGCCACCTGCTCCAGAGTTACACTCCGCCCATCACGGTGAACGACACGCCGATCCTCAAGCTCAAGGTCGTCGATGTTGCAGTGCAGCATGCGTTCGGCAACGTGCTTCAGAATTTGCTGGCGCACGCTTTCCGCCGCTTTCAACACCGCCCCACCACTGATATATGTCGTGCTGGAGGCATAAGCTCCCGTATCAAACGGCGTAAAGTCGGTATCCGCTGCGTAGACAATGATGTCTTCAAGCGGCACGCCCAGTGTTTCGGCGGCGATCTGCGCCAGTACCGTATCGGCCCCTGTTCCAAGGTCCGTCGCGCCGAACATGAGGTTGAACGAGCCGTCGTCGTTCATCTTGATGCTCGCCGCGCCCATATCCAGCCCAGCGATGCCAGTGCCATGCATGGCAACTGCCATACCAATTCCCTTACGCAGATGCGGCTTACCGGGAACCGTGCGCTGTTTGCCGCGTTTTTCGCTCCAGCCCATCGCCCGCGCGCCGATATCGACACATTCCGCCAGCGCGCTCGTCGTCACAACCTGCGGCTTGCCTTCACGGCCTTCCCCAAGCGCGACCGCCATCACCAGCGGCTCGCCGGGTTTGATCCAGTTTTTGCGCTTGAACTCGATCACATCCATGCCAAGCGCAGTAGCAATTTCCTCGGTGTGAACCTCCAGAGCAAACAGTGCCTGCGGCGCGCCATAACCCCGGTACGCGCCGGGTGTGGGGATATTCGTGTAAACGACGTCACAAAGGAATTTGCTATAAGGCGCGTTGTAGGTGCTCAGGCCGCGAAAACCGGAAACCATCTGTACCGTCAGGCCGTGTGTGCCATACGCCCCGGTATTCGCGATGATATGCAGCTCGGCGGCCACGATCTCGCCATCCGCCGTGACGCCAGTCTTATACCGGAGTATCTGCGGGTGGCGGCTGCGCGCGCTGGTGAATTCCTGCTCGCGCGTATATTCGAAGCGTACCGGGCGTCCGGTCGCGATGGTCAAATGCGCGCACAGGTCTTCGATCAGCATTTCCTGCTTGCCGCCAAAACCACCGCCGATGCGCGGCTTAATCACCCGGATCTTCTTCACCGGCAATCCAATCAGCGGCGCGACCATACGCCGGACGTGAAACGGCACTTGGGTACTGGTGCGAATGTTGAGGCGGTCATCCTCATCCCACCACGTCACCACCACATGCGGCTCAATGCTGACCTGCTGCACCTGATGTACGCGGTACTCACCCTCAAAGATATGATCGGCTTTGGCCCATTGCGCCTCGGCGTCGCCAACGCTTGCCTCGATATGGTGGACGATGTTGCGCTCGCGGTCATAAATCCCTTCGATGTTGGGATCATCGTGGATCACCGGCGCTCCGGGCTGCATCGCCTCTACCGGATCGAAAACCGCTGGAAGCACCTCGTAGTCAACCTTAATGAGCTTTAGCGCCTCCTGCGCGATTTCCGGCGTTTCGGCGGCGACAACGGCAACCCGGTCGCCAACATGCCGGACCTTATTATCGAGGCTGACCTGATCGTAGGGCAGCGGATTTGGATAGCTCTGCCCGCCTGACGCATAGTAGACGCGCGGCACATTCTTATATGTAAGCACAGCGTGAACGCCCGGCAGGCGTTCCGCTTCGCTGGTATCGATATCACGGATGCGCGCATGGGCATGTGGGCTTGTCAGCAAAGCTGCGTGCAGCATTCCGGGCATTTCAATGTCATCGGTATAAACCGGCTTACCCGCCGCCAGCTTGACGGCGTCGACCTTCGGCTCAGATTTACCGACAACGCGGTTACGCTCAACTTCCGGCGGCGTAACGATGATGGCTGGCGCTGTACGAGTGCGCGTCTGGATATCACCGCCGCCCGCATCGTCCCCTGCCCCACCCAAATCCCAGAGGCCGCCAAACAATTCCGGTGGCGCGGGAATGGCGCGCTGCAAAGGTTCGAATGGCGGCACTTCTTCCCCACGCATGACAGCGGCTGCTCGTTGAATCGCCTGCACAACTTTCACGTAGCCAGTCTCACGGTCGAGCACGCCGTCAATCGCCGCGCGAATTTCCTCTTCGCTGGGGTTGGGATTTCGCTGAAGTAGCGCATACGCGGCCAGAATTTGCGCGGGCGTGTTGTAACCCGACTGAATCGCGCCGGTTTCGATGAACGCCTGTTGCAGCGGGTGCAAGTCGCGCGACGTGCCAATGCCTTCAAGCGTCACAATCTCATGACCATCTGCCTGAACGGCGAGGATAGTCTGCGAATTGACCGGGCGACCATCAAGCAGGATGGTGTCCGCTCCTGTCAGGCCGTGCTCATCGCCAAATTTGACGCTGTAATAGCCGGCACGGCGCAGTACGCGCAGTAGCCTTTCGTGCGGCTGTACGTCGAGTGTTTTCTTTTCGCCGTTGATGATGAGGGTGATTTGCATGTCCTCGATCCCATTCGCTGCTGTAAAGAATTTCTTGTTACTGCAATCCCTTAGCGCTTAAACGCTGTTTGAAACGTCATCAGTAGAGCCAACAACGCCCGCGCCAAAGTGGAAAGCGTGTCATTTTAGGTTTCGCTCTCGCGCGATTTGCCCGGAGTTTAGACCGAACAGCGCATGTGTGCCACCGTTTGGCGTGTGCCCTCCCAACTGGCGAAGCAATTTGGTGAGATGGAACTTACCTCGCCGGCAAGAATCTGCCCCGCAGTGTCACTGTGAATGCCGTGCTGTGTTGCAGGGCTATCTCGGTTATTTGTTATGACTATGCGAATTTTTACTCTGGCTGGTGGGCAGACGACAAGTGTGTAGCGGTGGCTAAAGGATTAAATCATTTCAAGATACGAGAGACTTAGAAAAAATAGCTTCTTTTCGCTGACCCAAGCAGCACAACGAGCTTACTAGCTCTTGACAGACCATACTGCTAGATTGAGAATTCCTTTCCCAGAAGATGTCATGTTTAAAGCTTTCGCTAAAGCAATGGACATAAATTCTTATTAAACAGAAGCTCTAGTATATTAGAATTATCTGGCTACCAAGCGGAACTGCTGAATCTAAAAGATTTGTCAAGCTCGTTAGTTCGTGATGGCTATCCCAACACAAAACGAATTTTTACTTCCCTTTCTCGACATTTTGTCTGATGGCAAGACATACACTCGAGGCAAGCTTCTCACAAAGTTAGCGGAGCATTTCAAGCTGTCTCCCGCCGATATCGAAGCCATGAGTGGACGTCAGTATACACTCGTCAACCGCGTTGCCTGGTGTGACGTCTATTTCGTGAAAGCGGGCTTTATTACCAAAAAGAAGCATGCTCACAGTCATTTAGCCGATGAATTCAGAATCACAATGCGCGGCCTAAGAGAACTTGAACGTAACCGTCGAAGAATTACTGTTGGCTATTTACAAAGTTTTTATCGCGGCAAGGTCTATCGTGGCGCTGGGGCTGATGACAGCACAAGCGAAGCCGAACGCCAACTCAGGCAGCATCGAAGGGCCGCCATTGTAGGGGGTGCGGGAACAGGCAAGACGTTACTAGCGCTGGAAAAAGCGGGACAGCTTGCCGAGGCAGGATATAAAGTCCTCTTTCTCTGTTTTAATCGCAATCTTGTCAACTGGATTAAAAATCATCTGCCCTACGAAAATATTACTGTCAACACCTTCCATGGGCTTGTTTATCACATGTCGAAATTAGCAAAACTCGATGTTCCCCATGATATGGATGCATTTAATCGTGTTGCTGCAGACTTATTGCTGGATGCAGTTGAAATGCTCCGCCTACACGATCTCAACGCAACAGACTCACTTTATGACGCTATTATTGTAGACGAAGCACAGGACTTTGATGCTACCTGGTGGGTCCCATTGCCTAGTCTGTTAAATGATCCAGAAAACGGCGTTTTTTACGTTTTTTTTGATGATAATCAACGACTGTATACGCAATTAAGCAACGTTCCAATAGAAGGGAAACCGTTCTTTCTCGACGAAAACTGTCGCAACACCCAAGCTATCCACGAACGCTTGGGAGATTACACGACTACATCAGATGAGACTGTATGTATCGGCCCAGAAGGACGCCCAATTGAAGTTGTTTCAATCAGCGATGAAGCCAGCGCGCGCCGTGAATTGAGCCGCCTCTTACATCGGCTTATTCAAGAAGAGGGTATCGCTGCCAAAGACATAGTTCTACTTACAGCAAAGAGCGAACGCCGTAGCCAATGGAAAGAAGGAGCGCAAATTGGAAATTATATACTTACCTGGGATCTTGAAGCTGAAGGAA